>Ga0207771_100022_pt1 | contig 148183 bp, 129 predicted proteins | sample A23M2SouthBayCA_2_FD_187731 | JGI IMG/M metagenome (GOLD analysis project Ga0207771, IMG submission 187731) | Aerobic enrichment media microbial communities from Eden Landing Ponds, California, USA - A23 M2 (2) (SPAdes) | ecosystem: Environmental > Aquatic > Marine > Unclassified | place... | reverse complement strand
GCGCCGCACTCGCTTGGAATCGTAGAAGTCTCGACAGCCGACGACGAGGGCTGCGAGCGTGCTCGCAGTCCGAACGTGGCCGGCACATCCCGCTTAGCGCGAGCGAAGCGAGCGCTAAGTTCGCACACACAGTGAACGATTTCTACAACACGTTCTGGTTCACTCGAGCGCTTTCAGGTTGTGGACGGCGTCGAGCCAGTCGACCACCTCCGCAGTCGGTTCGACGGCGTCGGCGATACGGTCGGCCGGCTTGTAGGCCATCGGGGCCTCGTCGATAACTTCCTCGACGACCGACTCCGAGTAGACGCCGTCCATCGACTCTCTGAACGCTTCCAGCGAGAGTTCCTCGTGGGCCTCGCGGCGACCCATGACCCGCCCGGCACCGTGGGGGGCGGTCCGATGATACTCCTCGTTGCCCTTGCCCCGGGCCAGTAGCGACCCCTCGGCCATGTTGAACGGGACGACCAGGCGCTGTCCCTCGCGGGCGGGCGTCGCACCCTTCCGAATGACCAGATCCTCGAAATCGATGTAGTTGTGAATGGCGCCGAAGCGCTCGACCGGGTCGACCCCGAGCGCCTCGCAGATGGCGTCGCTCATCAACTCGCGGTTCCAGCGGGCGTACTGCTGGGCGAACAGCATGTCGACGTGGTAGCCGTCGGCCTCGCGGCCCTCCAGCCAGTCGAGTGCCTCGTTGCGATCACCGCTCCCCGGATTCGAGAGCGTCCGGAATACCTCGTCGATCTCGTCGTCGTCGAAATCCGCCCGAATCTGCTCTTTGCGGAGATGGGACTCGCCCATGCCACCGGTCACCCAGGCGCGCAGGTCGGCGTCAGAGACGGTCTCCGGGTCGAACTTGACGTACGCTTCGTACTTCTCGGGGATCGACGACCGGATGAACTCCGTATCGCGCCGGTCGGTGGCCCGGCCCTGCCAGTACTCGGCGACGGCCTTGCCGAGATAGCGCGACCCGCTGTGGATCACCAGCCAGTACTCGCCGGACTCTCTCGCCTGTGCAAACTCGACGAAGTGGTTCCCCCCGCCGAGGGTGCCCGCGCTCCGGATGACGTGGCCCATCCCGGCCTGCCCGGTCAGCACCCGCTTGCAGAGCGACTTGAAGTACTCGCCGTCGTACCCATCGAAATCGAACTCGATGGGGTCGATCGATCGGCCGAACCGGTTCTGGAAGGCCTCGTCGAACGACGCGAAGACCTCGTTGGCGCGGTCGAACGGGAACTCGTCGACGAGGTGGACCGAGTCCTCGTAGTCGTGGACCGACCGGCCCATCGGGACCGCCTCACGGACGCGTCGCTCGCGCTCGGCGTCTTCCAGCGGGAGGTACCCGCCGAGGTTCGTCGAATTCATCCCACAGCCGACGTCGACCCCGACGATGTTCGGGACAACGCGCTCGGCCAGCGGCATCGTGAAGCCGATCGGTGCGCCGGCACCCCAGTGCGTATCGGGCATGACGCGGACGGGTTCGGTAAAGGCGGGGTGGTCGACCAGTTCCTGTATCTGTTCGAGGCAGTTGTCCTCGACGAGCGACTCGTCGTCGACCAGTACCCGCGCCGTCGTGTGCTCCCCGTCCAGTTCGATCGACATGGCGTCTGCTTTTCACTGGACGGCCCCGCCGAGTAAGCGTTCCGGCGGCGTGGGAACGACTCACGAAGTGGCGTTAGAGACGGTCACCCAGAGCCGCAGGAAGTCGTCCGGTTCGCCCTCGACGGTTCCGCCCTTGTACAGGAGGATCCGGAGTCGGTACTCGCCGGGTTCTCGCGCAGTAACGGAGAACGTGTCCTCCCAGGTCTGTTCGTTCGCGACCCGGACCGAACGATTGTCGACCCGTCTCTCGCCCAGGTTGGCGACGACGGCGTAGTCCATCGCCTCGTGTTCGTGGTTGGTGATGCCGACGACGAACTCGCCGGTCTCGCCGACTGTCAGGTTCGACGGATAGCCACTCGCGTTGCCTTCGGTCCCGATCACGTAGAACTCGGTGTAGGGGTCGGCCGTCTGTGTCGGCGTCACGGAGACGTAGACGACGCCCGCAACGGCGACGGCCAGCACCACGAGTAAGCAGAGCGTCACGGCTCGCTCGACGCGTGACTCGGGCAGTATCCGTCCACCGGACTGGTCGTCGTAGGCTGCGTTCAACGACTCCCTGTCGGTGGCTTCTGCGTCGAGCGACCGCTCGGAATCGCTTGGAGTCCCATCTGTCGGCTCGTCGTCTTCGTCACCGTCGGCCATCGTCGGCCCCTGGTCCGGTGATTCGCAACGGCGAGCGCCACCCCGTCAGGGGCAGGATCACCACCAGTTCCATCGCTGTGACACCTGTAACCGTATCGGGAGTTGTCGGATTAAAGGGTCCCGGTTCACTCTCCGCGGTCACGATCTGTGCGAGTAGGCGTTCCGACGCCGAATCGGTCGGTCGACCGGGTAGTTTATGCCGCTCGATTCCAGTTGCTGAAACAGTACGCTCGGGGTACTGGCACATGGGGTCAGACGAACAGGCGCTGTCGGCAGGCGGTGTTCGCTCCCTTCGTGAGCAACTGGACGGCCGTCGGGGAACGGCCTTCACTATCGGGTCGATCTTCGTCGGGATCACCGTCGCCGAGTTGTTCCTCTTTACGGGACGGCTCTGGCCGTCTATCTGGGCGCATTTCCTGACACTTGTGCTGTGTACGGTCCTGCTACAGTGGACAGACGACGTCGCACCTGTCCAGGCCCTGGCGCTGGTCCCGTTGCTCCGTCTCGTCAACCTCGGGATGCCGGTCTTCTTCCAGCTCACTGCCTACTGGTTTCCCCTGATTTACGGCCCGCTCATCCCCGCACTCGTCTACGTCGACCAGACCCGGCCGGACCTGGAAGTCCCGTTCGGCTGGCGCCGCGGGCTCGCCTTCGTCCCGGCTGCAGTCGTCCTCGGCGGCCTCCTGGCCGAAGTCGAACAGGCGATCCTCCAGACCGAGGCGCTGATCCCCACCTGGAGCGTCGCGCAGGTCGTGATGATAACCGTCGTGATGGTCTGTTTCGTCGGTTTCGTCGAGGAGTACCTCTTCCGTGGTATCCTCCAGGGGACACTCAAACAGGAACTCGGTCGCTGGCCCGCTATCTTCGTCGCGAGCGCGCTCTTCGGACTGATGCACTCCGGGTACGGTGTCCCCGCCGAGATGCTCTTCGCGGGAACGATTGGGTTCATCTTCGGCGTCATCTACGACTACTACGATAGCCTCGTGTTCATCACGATCGCCCATGGCATCCTCAACGTCTTCCTGTTCGCTGTCTACCCGATCCACGGGTCGATACTGTTCTGAACGGCTTGCGCTTCCTACGTGGCCGATCCGATTCTGTCCGGGTACTCTCGCGACAGCACCACGATGTGAATCTGTGATTCACGCACGCCGCCCGGTTCACGAACGCTCACTATCGACATGTAGACGACCAGTAGAGCCGACGCTCCGTGGTGGTTCGATCGATGGACAGAAACGAGGCCACCTTACAGGAGCGCTATCGTCCGGAAGGCGACGATGCCTGCGAACGTCAGGCCGAGCGGGATGGCCGCTGCGGTGAGCGTCCGCTGGATACGCTCGTTCCCGTCGGGCTGGGCCGAGATGACGTCGAGATGTGCCAGCACGTAGACGAGCGTGATAGCGACGACGATCCCACCAACCCCGGTCCCCACCGGTGACAGCAGCGACGTGACCGTCGCCGAGACGCCAGCAGCGCTCGCCGAGGCGCTACTGGCCGAACTTGATACGACTGCGGTTGCACCCATTTGTTCTCGGTAAAATGTTACTGCGAACCGGTTTAATCGTTTCGGATGAAACAGATACCGTCGAGACACCGGTAGGCGTCAGTTACTGGTCGAAGTCAGTTACTCGGTCTGCTGGGCCAGGAGACTGAGGAAGAAGGAATTGAACACCGTCTGGACGCCGAGGACGACGCCGCCGGCCGCGACGAGGTTCCAGGCAGGAGACGGGACCGCGGCGTATCCCGTGATAGTCCAGGCGATCACGCCGTAACTCAGGTACGCCGCCCCGAGCGCGAAGACGACGACGCCGACGGTCGCGCCAGTCTCCAGCGTGAAGTGGTCGCGTATCGCGTTCGTGATCGGGTCTCTCGGGTGTCGGATGGGGTCGGCGGCGATCGAGGAAAACAAAGCGAGACTCCCAACCTGGTAGCCGACGAGCGTGAACAGGACACCGCCGATCAGCGTCTGCATCCCGAACGTGACCGACCCGAGCTGGAGGCTCCCCATCGAGGCGGCGACGATCGCTACCCCGAGGAGTCCGAACGCGAACGCCGGGAACGTGAACAGGTAACCGGGCGCGTTCGTCAGCATGAACTTCACGTGACGCCAGCCGTCGTTGAAACTCTCGAGCGTCGCCTCGCCGACGCGCTCGTGGTAGGTGATCGGTACCTCCGCGATAGTCATGTCCTTCTCGGCGGCGTCCATTATCATCTCGCTGGCGAACTCCATCCCGCCGCTCTGGAGTTCGAGCGCCTCCAGCGAGTCGGCCTTGATGACGCGCATCCCGCTGTGTGCGTCGCTCACGCCGGCGTCGTAGAACGTGTTGAGGAACTTCGTCAACAGCGGGTTCCCGACGTGCTGGTGGAGCGGGGGCATCGCACCGGGCTTTATCTCGCCTTCGAGGCGACTCCCCAGAACCATGTCGGCGTCCTCCTCGTAGGCCACCTCGATGAGTTTCGGGAGTTCGCCGAAGTCGTAGGTCGTATCGGCGTCGCCGATCGCGACGTACTCGCCGCGAACGCGCTCGAAGGCGTACTTGTAGGCGTTACCGTAGCCGTCCTGGTCGGGTTCGACGACGATCGCCCCGAGTTCACGCGCGATCTCCGGCGTTCGGTCCGTCGAACTGTCGCTGACGATTACTTCGGTCTTCAGCCCGAACTCCAGAACGACTTCCTTGATCCGCTCGATGCACCAGCGGACGCCCTCCTCCTCGTCGAGTGTCGGTAACACGACGCTCAACGTCGGTTCGATATCGCTCTCGGCGTCAACGAGCATCCCCCCACTCGGTTCCGTACTCTCGTCTAAGACGCCGTCGAGCGCCGGTTCGTCCTCGCTTTCTACGTCAACTGACATCGTTGCTTGTCTCTCTCCCTCGCGGTCTCACGCGAGCGTTTGCTGGGCGTGACGCGTGGTCCCACCCGAACGGTCCTCTCATTGACCCCAACCGCAACTCGTGGTCCGGGCTCTGCTGTCCGGTCGGGACACAACACCCCACGTGCTGTCACCCACTAACGTACCATCTATTACCTGTAAGCCTGTATTAAACAGTTTCGGCTCTGCTGATATGTTCGTCTATCGCTATCCCCGATCCGAACGACGGAACGTCCGTCCGCTAGTGTGAATGTCGAGTGGGATCGTCACTGCGCCGATTCACCGACCGCTTGCCAGTGACCACCGAGGCGAGCTTGTGCCGTCCTGTCGTCACGACCGTCCCGACCGAGAGCGCGAGGAGATACACGAACCCCAAAACGAGTATCGTCAGGACGTCGACGGTGTGCCGGGCCAGTGAGGTGGCGCGCATACCTCTCTGTGGCGGTTTCTATTACTTAAACTCCTCCCTCTAGTTATCGAATTTGATAGCAGGTTGTCGGCATAGCTCTGCCGTCGCCACGGCTAGTGGCAGGCGGATCGCCGTCCGGAGTTTGGCGTGCGGAGGATTCAATTGTACGGCGCGCTTCCCCCCGGTGAATGGCCGAAGACCCTCCAGGGGACGACCGGACCGGGCGACTCGACCTGGTCCTCGCAGTCGGGTGGTGGTGTCTGTGCTGGGTCGTCGTCGTCGTCCCCCTGGTGAACGCGAGTCCGATCCGTCCACTCGTGGTGGTGCCGGCCGCACTCGTTGTGCCGGGATACGCCGTCCTCGCGGCGATCACGCCCACCGACTCGACGGTCGAGACTGCTGGCTGGGCGGTCGAACGCCTCGCTCTCGCGGTGAGTGCGAGTGTCGCGGTCTGTATTCTCGTCGGTGTCGCTCTCCTCTCGACGCCCGTCCCCGTGACTGGCGTGACCGTCCTCTTCTCACTCACTGCGGTCGTCCTCGCCGGCGTAACAGTCGCTGTGTTGCGGTCGGACGGCCCTCTCGTCCCCGCCACGTTGACTCGTCCGTTCGGGTCCGTGCTTGAACTCCCCGGTGTTCGGGAGCTCACCGACCGTACGTTCCCCTCGAACCGGACCGATATCGGCGCTGTTTCGGTGACCGTCGCGATACTCGTCTCCGTCGCCGCTCTCGCGGGCGGAGCGGGTACGGCCACGCTCCTGTGGGTCCACGAGCCTGCGGGCCACGCCGCACTCGCTGTCGAACCTGCGGGGACGAACGCCTCGGTCGCCGAGACCCGAATCACTGCCGACACACCGCTCCGTGTCTCGCTCGTCCATCGGGGCTCCCAGCCCTCGACGTACACTGTCCTCGCGCTGGTCGAACACCCGAACGCGAGTGGCGCTGTCGTCACCAACAGACGCCTCGCGACGTTCACCGTCTCGCTCGCAGACGGCGAGCGCTGGACGACCCGTCACACCCCTGCCAGTATCAGCGGCGAGAACGAATCGCGACTCGTCTACGAACTCTACCGAGGGTCGTCGGCGAGGAGCGACCGAACGCCGCGAACGCGGATCCACCTCTGGCTGAACGCGACGACGAGCGACGGCCCGAACGCGACTGGTGGTACTGAGTCGGCCAGGCCGGCAAACATCGAGGTGGCGCGGCCGTGAGCTACCGCCGGGCGCTCCTGGTCAGGTGGTCGCGACGCGACAGACTCGCGGTTGTGGTCGTTGCGACCGTCGTCGCACTCCTCGTCGGCTCGACGCTCGTGGTCGTGACGGCCGCCGACGAAACCACGCAACTCGCGGCGCACCTGAACACGACCGGTGGGGTCACGGCCTACGACGACCCCGAAATAGCCCGCGCGAACGCCCCACCGAACGCGCTCGTCTTGCCCACGGCGACGGCCACCCGTGACGGGACGCGTGTGACGGTCGTCGGCGTACCTGTCTCAGGTGTTCCCGACACCCTGTCGGTTCCGCCGCCACCGAACAGTGATACCATCAGCCCACCGTCCGGACCGAACACGCCGCTCTCGGCGGGTGCGAACGCGACGGTCACACTCGACGGTGACTCCGGGAGCCTCAGTCTCCAGTCCGTTCCCCGGGAGCAGACAGGTATCGTCCCGTCGTGGTGGTACGTCGGCCACACGGAGACGGTCCAGCGACTCGGCGTGACGGGTGCAGTCGTCCTCAGTCCCGAGGCCAGCACGCTCGCCGACGCGCCGGTTCCGGACTCTCCGCTCGTCGGTGGCCTCCCGTTTTTCGTCCGCGGCACCGAGCAACTCCTCGCGGGACTTGGGGGCGTGACGGTCGGCGTCGCCGTGCTCGTCGTCGTGGTCGTCTTCAGCGTCACCCGGATGACCGTCGAGGACAGGCTCGCGACGCTCGCAGTCCTCCGGGCCACGGGTCTGGGTCGGCGCCGACTCGTCGCGCTGTTCGCGACTAGAGCGGGCATCCTCGCGACCGTCGCGGTCGTCGGTGGCGCCGCAGCGGGGGTCGTCCTCACGAACGCTGCGGTCAACGCGGCCGTCTTCGCCGGCCTGCCGACGACGCTCTCGCTCCGGGTGACTGCCCGGGTCGTCGGGATTCTCGGCCCCGCGCTCATCGCGGTGCTTCTCGTCGGTATCCTCGCTGGTGGGGCCGCGACGGTGCCGGCGGCGCGACTGTCGCCCGCTGCGCTCGCTCGGCGAGCCGAAGGGGCAGGGTCCGAAAGTGGTGGCGACGGGCCGTCCGGAGTCGGTGCCCGCCTCGCCGGACTCGGACCAGTCGACCACCTGTCTCCACGGGTGCTCCCGACGGACGCAGTCGTCCCGACGGCCGCGACGCTCGCTGTCTTCGTCGCCGTCGTGCTCGTCGCCGTGACGATGGCCGCGACGGTCGCGCCGCTGTCGAACCCCGACGAGACGACCGTCGTCCAGTCCGGCAGTTCGAGCCCGTGGTCGAGTCGCGTCGACGCCGACTACGCGACCGCGCTTCGGGCCAGCGGCGTCGCGGCGAGCCCCGAGGTGTTCGTCTTCTCCGTCGTCGACGACGACCCCTTCCTGACGCGCGGGGTCGCCTTCGACGCGTTCGCGAACGTCTCGGACGCGAGACTGGTCGCCGGGCGCGAACCCGACGACCCTGGCGAAGCCGTCGTCGGTCGCGATCTGGCGCGTTCGACCGGGATCTCGCGCGGCGATAGGTTCGCGCTCGGGGGCGGTAATCGCCCGGCCTTTGCCACCGTCACCGTCGTCGGTGTGTATCGCGCTCCGGGACTGTACGACGACCAGCTCCTCGTCCCCCTCCGGACTGCTCGCCACCTCTCGAACACCGGCCCGGAGTCGGTCAACGTGATACGCGTCGCTCGACCGGCTTCTGGGCCGGACTCCGACAGGGACACTGGAGCGGCGACCGACTCGCCGGCCGGGCCGACGGACCAGCGGACCGACCTCCCCGACAGGTTCGCCGTCGTCGACGTCGCCGCTCCCGAACGCGTCTCGCCCGGTGAACCGATTGCCATAGATGTGACCGTCCACAACGGGGGAACGGCCGACGCGTCCCGGACCCTGACGGTCACGCTCGGCGACACTACCCGGACACAGACCGTCTCGCTGGCGGCTGGGGAGCGACGGACGATCACCGTCACGTTCGACCCGCTCCCGTCCGGTCAGTATTGGCTGTCGGTGGGCAACCGAACCCGTCCAGTCACCGTCGGCGGCGGCCCGACAGTCCGGATCGACCCACTCCCGGATGGTGGGCCGCCGAACGCGACGTTGCTCGTCACCGTCCGCAACGCGACGGGGCAGTCACTCTCCACTGCGACGGGCCAGCCACTCCCCAACGCGACGGTCTCGCTCGGTCCGCGAGAAGTTCGGACTGATGCAAGCGGCGAGGCGAGGGTCCCACTCCCCGACGCTGGCTCGTATCGCCTGACCGCGTCGAGAGTCGGCTACGCGAACGCGTCGCGCCCGTTTACCGTTTCCGCGGGAGTGCCTCGACGCCTGACGGGCGCTCTCACCGTCGCGTCGACGGACCTCGGTCCCCTCGACCGACCGACAATCAACGTGACTCTCGCCAACCCCTGGAACCGGAGTCTTCAACGGGACGTGACGGTTTCGGGCGCCGATTCGCGGACCCGGACGGTCACACTCGGTCCGGGCGAGCGGACGAATCGCGATATTGAACTCGACAGACCGGGACCGGGAACCCACACCGTGACGGCCACTGTCGACGGCCGGCGTCTCGCCACGACGACGCTCACTGTCCGTGGTGACGAGCGGCTGGTTGCTGCGCTCGCGACCGGCGGGCGCACCGAGACGGTCGACAGCGGACTCGGTCGGGCGGCGTCGACTGCCTTCGGTAATCTGCGGGTCCTGCTGGGGACGCTGGTCGCGCTCGCCGCCGTCGCGACCGTCGCGACGACGACAGCGGCCTTCGCACGTGCAGTCCACAGTCGTCGCCGCACGGTCGGGATCTACCGCGCGACTGGTGCGACACCGCGTCAGGTCTTCGCGACCGTCCTCGGTGATGCCCTCCGTATCGCAGTCCCTGCGACAGTCCTCGCACTCGGCCTCGGCTACGCCGGGACGTGGGTACTGGCGCGAGCAGGGGTTCTGACGGCCTTTGGCGTCTCGCTCGTCCCTGTGATCTCGGTGCCGTCGCTGGTCGCGACCGCCGTCGGGACGCTCTCGCTGGCGCTCGCCGGCGCGGCCGTCGCCGCTGGGGGACTACTGCGCGTGGAGCCGGCGACACTGTTCGCCCGTCCGAGCGAAGGATCGACCTCCGCTCACCCGGACGAGCGAACGAGCGATGGGGGCGGTCCGGATGCGTGAGCGACGCCTCCTCGCCGGTGCCTGTGGCGTGGCGCTGTTCGCACTCGCGTTGCGACTGGGGCCGCTGTACTGGAGCCCGCTCCCGTTCAATCCCGACGGCGTCGGCTACGCCGCGATCGCCCGCGACAGTCTCGCTCTGGGGGAGTTTCCCCTCGACGGAATGGCCACTGACCAGGTGGGCTACGCGGCCCTGATATCGGTCGTGACCGCACTCGCCGGCGGGCAAGCACTGACGACCGCTCAACCGACGAGCGCGTTCGTCGGCGCTGCCACGGTTCTCGTCGGGATCGTCCTCGCCGCCCGACTGGCCGCGGACGCGGGTGTCGCCTCCTCGAGGGTGCGTGCTGCCGGACTGGTCGCGGGACTGCTCGTTTCGGTCGAGGGCGTGTTCCTCTATCGGTCGATGCCGACTGACGAACAGACGGCCGGACTCTTGCTGGTTCCCGCCGTCGCGCTCGTCGTCGACCGCTGGCTCCGTACAGGAACACGTCGCTGGCTCGCCCTCGCGACCCTGTTCGTCGCGGTCGTCCCGCCGCTACACAACCTGACGGGACTGGTCACCGGCGTCACGGTCACGGTCCTGGCCGGGGTGACTGTCGTTCGCGATCCCCGACGCAGTCTCGCTTTCCGTGCGGTCGGGGGTGCGTTCGTGACGTGGGTGTACGTCGTCGGGTATCACCTCCTCGTCGCGAGCGCCACAGGAGCGGTGATCGTCCAGAGCGAGCGTCTCGTGCGTGTTCCCGGCCTCTTTCTCGCGTGGGCAGTGCTCGCGGTCCTCGGCGGAGCGTGGTTCGTCACGACGTCGTCTCGGGTACAGCGCGGGGGTGTGATCGCGGTTCTCGGCGTCGCGTTCGGCCTCGTCACGGTGAACGCCGTCCGGGCGGTCTTCCCGTCGACGACCGTCACGACGCCGGCGGTGCTGGCTCGCTTGCTGCCACTGGCCGTGCCGGCGCTCGCGGCTGGACTCGCGGCCCACGTCCCCGCCCGGAGTCGGAACGTCGGCGGCGTGACGGTCGCGCTCGTCGCCGCACCGGTCGCTATCGTCTGTACTGGACTGACTGCGGCGCTCACGTTCGAGTATCTCGCGCTCGTCTATCGCTCACACCTGTTCGCTCACGTCCCGTTACTGGCGCTCGCGGGCGTGGGTGCAGTGACCGCGCTCGGCGCCGACCGCGAACGGCTGACCGCGGTCTGTGTGGTCGTGGTCGTCGTCGCCGCTGCCGCCAGCATGCCGGTCGCCTACGCCGGCCTCGAACTCCGGACTTACAAGAGCGTGACCACGGAAGCGGAGTTCGAGTCGACGGCCTACGCGACGGAGACGTTCCGGGGATGGGCGACCGACGACCACCTCGGGCGGGTCGCGGGATATCACGGTGGGGGCGGCGGTCGCGGACCGGTCTACGGGTGGCTCCGGGGCGGCGGGCCACCGCCGAACTGTCCCGTCCTCGCACAGCACTCCTGGACGACGACCGGCGCACAGTTCCATCCACAGCAACCGGCCACGATCTCCGAGGACGCCTACCGGGACTGGCTGTCTCGCAATCACGTCGTCTACGCGGTCGACACGTCCGACCCGCTAGTGCTGGTCGTCCCTCGCGGGAACGCGACGGGCTGTTGAGACAGTCGGAACTCGGTCGCGCCGTCCGACTGTGCCACACGCCGTGAGTAACGCTTACCAGTCGGGGTGAGTTTGGTCGGACCGTGACAGACGCTGCGCTGGACGCCGAGGACGTCGCCGTCGTTCGCGGTGAACGACGGGTTCTCGACGGAGTCTCGCTGTCGATTGTAGCCGGCGAGCGCGTGCTCATTCAGGGCGAGAGCGGCGCCGGTAAGACGACGCTTTTCTCCGTGCTGGGGTTGCTCGAACGCCCCGATTCCGGCCGCCTCGCAGTCGCCGGCCAGGACGCGAGTACGCTCTCGGAGCGAGAACGGGCCCGACTCCGTCGGGATACCCTGGGATACGTCTACCAGGACTTCAGACTGGTCCCGGACCTCACGGCCCGCGAGAACGCCGCGCTCCCCCAGGACCACGCCAGCGACCGAGACGAGGAGTGGCTCGACGAACTGTTCGAGCGACTCGACATTACCGACGTCGCCGACAGACGGCCGGCGACTCTCTCGGGCGGGGAGAAACAGCGCGTTGCCACGGCACGTGCACTGGCCAACCGCCCCGACGTGATACTGGCTGACGAACCGACGGGCCAACTCGATCCCGAAACCGCGACCGCGTTGCTCGACTTGCTGTGTTCGCTACAGGCGGAACTCGATACGGCGCTCGTCGTCGTGAGTCACGACCGGTCACTGCCGGACCGCTTCGAACGTGTTCTCACTCTCCGGAACGGAACACTCGAATCTCTCTAGTGTTATCCTTATTTATTATGAGTCTGCAGCCGCTCTGGAGAACCGCTCAATATGGCCTATAATAGCGGTTTTGAATGTCTTAAACCGTCATCTTCTGATCCGCCTCTATTGGAAATTTCACTATTGATAATTTAAACGCGACAGTTATGAGTCGGAGTTCCTATCTTTCAGATATGAACGAGTCGGACGCGGTGTCTCGGCCAGATGCGTTTCGGCGGGTTTCGCGACCCGGGGGTGTTCGGTAGATGCCCGAGATCCTCCCCACGGTGTTCAGCAATTACGTCGAACTCCACACCGCTCAGTTGGGTGTGTTGCTCGGCCTATTTGTCGGAATTCTATACAGAGACCGGCCAATGCTAGCATATGCGCTATTATTTCTCGGCGTGCTATCCGCGTTCGGGAACGCGTCGCACATCGGATTTATGCGATACAGCGATGTGGCGACGGAGATAGAGGCGAAACCCTGGTACTTCCTGTCGGCGCTGTACCTCTCGACGGTGGGGAATCTCCTTCTCCTGAAGTACGGGTCTCCCCTGTGGCGCCGGCTACCGAGTCTTCCGAAACCGAGAACGGACGAAGTCGTGAAGACAGACGACGGGTCCTGAGTCGGGCGGTTAGTTCTCACTCGTATTTGGCCGACCCGCTGTCGATACCTGGAAGAAAGTTGTAACCGCTCGTTTCAGAGCGCCGACTGCAGGATCGGGATCCATAGGCCCGTGGTGAGCCCCAGTACCAGTCCGTAGACGACGTGGGCCGTCAGGAACCGGAGGATGTTCGTCCGCGGTTCGAAGTCCATCTCGAAAATACCGACGACCGTGTAGACCATCCCGATCGCGAACAGGACGATACCGAATATCGCGCCGGTCACCAGCGAGAGCGGGAACGCCGCGAACAGTCCTCCAGCGCCGCCACCCATCAGTTCCTGCATGATACGGGGGAAGAAGCCCGCGAGGATCGCCCCGTAGGTCACGTGCAGGTACAGCCCCTGGCGCTGGTAACTGGCGACGTCGCCCTCGCCGATCCGCTTTGCCCAGAAATCGACCGGCGCGAACCGTCCGTCTCCTCCGGTACGCTGGTTGAAGACGAACATGGCGACGGCACCGAATCCGCCTCCTGCGACCGAGACGTACGTGACCGGATGGACGGGATCGTCGATGACCAGTCCCAGTCCGATGCGCAAGACGATCACCAGTCCGATCGTAACGAGGATACCACCCACTGCCCCTGGCAGAGTCTGCGGGTGTTCGGCCACCCGCTGTCTGTACTCTGAAGATGACATACGTGAGTACTCTAGAACCAGTCGGTATAATTCTACGGGATATTTCACGAGAATCCGGCGACCAGTCGGTTCGTAGCGGGACTCCTCGATGGGGCGTGAGTGGCGTGAACCGAACGTGTGAATCGTGCTACGATCCGCCGGTGTGATCCCCGTTGTCTGCTCGATTTCGGTAACCGCAGGATACCGTGGTACGAAGCTCCTATCCAAGTTGGCCGGCCTCGAACCGTTCGATCACGATGGTCGTATCGAGACGGCAGTTCCTCCGAGTAGCGGGCGTCCTCGCTGTCGCTGGTGCGACCGGGTGCTCTACGACCTCACAGAGCGACGGGACAGAGGGACGAACAGACCGCACACGTAGTGCGGGAAGCCTAGGTGGTGTCGCCACCTCCACGACTCCAACAGAACAGGTCGCCACGACTCGAGGTGATAGCCCCACGACGCCGGACGGCAGCGCCACGACTCCCGAAGACACTGCCACGACGGCCCGAGGGAGGCGCGACTACGACACTATCCGGGTTCCCGCCGACCACGACACGATCCAGGCGGGCGTCGACGCCGCCACGCCGGGGGACCTCGTTCTGGTGGCGCCGGGCACGTACACCGAAGCGGTCACCGTCTCGACGCCGAACCTGACGGTCCGGGGACGCGACCGGAACGAGGTCGTCCTCGACGGCGAGTTAGAGCGGCGAAACGGGATCGAGGTGCGCGCCGACGGCGTCGCACTGGAGAACCTGACCGGGCGACACTACCAGGGCACCGCGTTCTACTGGTCTGGTGTCGAGGGGTTCCGGGGGAGTTTCCTCACCGCCTACAGCGACGGCTACTACGGGGTCTACGCTTACGATTCGCGAGACGGCCGGTTCGAGCACTGTTACGCGTCGGGCCACCCCGACGCCGGCTTCTACCTCGGTCGCAATCGGCCCTACGACGCCGTGATCACGGATGTCGTCGCCGAACACAACATGATCGGCTACTCGGGCACGAGCACCGGTGGTTCACTCGAAGTCACCGACTCCGTCTGGCGACACAACAAGGTGGGTCTCTTCCCGAACACCCTCGACAGGGCAGACCCACCACAGGAGGGATCGACGCTCGTCGACAACGAGGTCTACGCGAACAACGACCCCGACGCGCCGGCGCTCTCGTCGTATCCGCTGATCGGGATGGGTATCCTGCTCTGGGGGGCCTCCGACAACGTCGTCGCGCGAAACGATGTCCACGACCACGACAACTTCGGGATCGTCGCCCAGCACCACGTCGTCGATCCCTCGGGTAACGAGGTCCGGGACAATCGGGTCGAAGGCTCGGGCCAGGCGGACCTCGCGCTCGGTCGGCCAGCGGGCGACGGCAACGAGTTCGCCGACAACGAGTTCGAGACGAGCCTCCCACCCACGATCGAATCGGACGCGAGTAGCGGGAGCAGCGACGTGACCGACGTCTTCGCCGGCCTCGAAGCTCAACTCGACTCCGGGGACTTCCCCGCGGGCGACTGGCAGGACCAACCGGCCCCGGGCGACCAGCCGACGATGCCGGACCCCGAGGCCGCGCCCAGACCGGCCGATAGGCGGAGTTCGTGGGAGGCGCCACAGCCACAGACCGACGGGTACCGTCGGTGAGTACGATAGTGGAATATCGGCCCTGACGTCGGGGACGCCTCGAAGCGTAGGGGCTGTCACTGTGGACCTGTCCACCGTTCGAAATAACGTTTATTCCTGGGAGAGCAGTGGTCTGACGTATGCCTCGACAGATAGCCGAGGGGCTGTACTGGATATACGAGGCCGGACCCGACAGAGTCGAGCGGTTCGAACTCGACCGCCGGGAGCCGGACTGGTACGACCCCGACCACGAGGTGTACATCCCCCAGTGTGCCTACCTCCTCGAAGGTGAGGAGGAGACGCTACTCTTTGATACGCTCTCGCCGGCGGCGACCGACCACGTGCTGGACGTGCTGGACGACCTGGTCGGCGAGCGCGGGCTCGATTACCTCGTCGTCTCGCATCCCGACGTCCCCCACGCCGGGAACGCACCCGCGATCCTCGACGCCTATCCCGACGCCGAACTCGTGGCACCAGGGTACGGGAACGACCACGAGCTCTACCGGCTGGGCGAGGCGACCCACGTGACTGCCGGTGACACGATAGACCTGGGCGACCGCGTCGTCGAGTTCCACGAGGCGACCTTCCTCGACGCGCCGGTCTCGGTCTGGATGACCGACCGACGAACGGGGACGCTGTTCACCGTCGACTGGATGGGGTTCCCCCACCTCTCCGACGACGTCCTCCGTTTCGTCGACGAGACCGACCGCGCCTTCGACGTCGAGCAGTTCGTCGAGTTCCACAGTCGCGTCCTCTTCTGGTACCAGTACGTCGACGTCGAGACGGTCCAGCGGGAGATCGACGCTCTCCTCGAGCGGTTCGACCTGTCGGTCGTCGCTCCTGCCCATGGGTTAGTTTTCCGCGAGGACGCCACCGACTACGTCGAACTGATGAAAGACGTTCCCGAGATCGTCGACCAACGTGGCCGCGTCGGGACGCTGGGGTGACCCATGTCGGTCGAACTCACCCCGACGGTCGAGTGGCTCCCGCAGTGTTACTCCCACGACGACGGCTTCCACGAACACGTCTCGGTCTATCTCGTCCGCGCGGCAGACGGCGACGTCCTGGTCGACTCGGGGTCGGTCTATCACCGCGAGGAAATCCGCGCGAGCGTCGACGCGGCGACGGGCGACGGCGGACTCGACGCACTCGTCCTCTCACACTCGGACTACCCCCACGCCGGCAACGTCACGCCGCTCGGCGGGGCCTCCGACGACGTCGAACTCGTCGCTTCGTCGGGGTCGCCCGCACAGCAGGGACTCCCCGAGGCCAGGAAGATCTCCATCGGCGACGAGGAGCAGATCCAGGGGCGGCGATTCAGTTTCGTCGACCCGCCGCTGGCCGACCGCTCACACACCACCTGGATCTACGACCACGCCGACGGCGTCCTGTTCACGGCCGACGGGTTCGGCGCCTACCACCCGCCGGACCGCTGTGAAGCGACCTCGGCCGACTTCGAGGCAGGAATCCCGGCAGAGGCCGTCTTCGAGTACCACCGCGACAACCTCGTCTGGTTGCGCTACGTCGACCCCGGCAAGATCCGCCGGGCGCTCGACGACATCTTCGGGACCTACGACGTGCAGGCGATCGCGCCCGTACACGGCCCCCCGATCGTGGGCGCGGACGTCGAATCCTACCTCGAAGGGTTCTACGACACTGCCGAGCGGATCGCCGACGAGTACGAGATCGACGCCTGACCGACGCCGTCTCTCCCTGTTCCTCGTCGGTCGTTCCGTCAGGTTCGACGAAGTCGAAGGTTCAGTTTCGGCCCGAAAATCTAAAGTTCACAGATTTCGAACAAACTGCTATGACGACGCCGACAGATCGCGAGTGTCTCCGTGCTGATGGGGGGAGTGGTACGGTAGATACCCCACCGGTCGACGTATTAAACGAGGATTCGCTCGACCCGGCGACGCTCGCCCGGAACGCACCGCGACTGGAGACGGTCGTCGAACTCCTCAATCGGCCGTCGCTGGCTCGCGTCTACGTCTATATCTGTTACTGGGGACCAGTCGGTCCGCCGTCGGTCATGGAGCGACTCGAACTCTCACGATCGACGACCTACGAGTACGTCGACCGGTTAGTCGACCTGGGGCTCGTCGACCGAGACGAGTCAGTTCGTCCACAGCAGTTGACTGCGGATCCCGTCGTCGTCGTGGAACAGCACGTCCCGATTGTCATCACGCCGACAGTCCTCCACGCGCTGGCACTGCAGGTAGTCGACGAAGACGTCGCGTTTTTCGTCGACCGCCACGGCGTCGGCAAACTCGTCGCTGCACTTCGCGGTGCCGGGCTTCACGCTGCCGGGAAGACCACGTATCGAACGGTCGCCAACGACATCGACGTCCGGGAGACCGAGGCGATGATGATCGTCGAAGCGCTCGAACCCGCCCTCGTGGTCGGCCGCGAGCATGACCCATACTTCACACACCTCTTCCCAGACGTCGGTGACGAGATGGAACTTCCCGATAGTACCGCTCTGACGGGGGCGCCCGACCGAGGAGAACGGGCAGACGAGTGAGTCGGTCCGATGGTAGCTGAGTCTCCCCTGGCTGGCGAGAACGAAGTTCTCGTCGATACGAACGTCTTCTTCGCGGTCGGACGACCGTCGAATCGGAAGTACGACCGATTTCGGAGGGAAGTCGAACGGACGGAGACGACCCTCAAACTCCCACGGCGGGTCGTCGGTGAACTCGGCGGATCGGAGACGGAACGGGTCCGGACAGCACTCGACGAAGGGTGGGCCGAGATCGTCGACGCCCCCGACCTGGAAGACGGTGACGCACTCGCCGCGAGCGACATCGCTCGCCGCACCATCGCGAACGAAACTGGCAGGCCGGAACACGAAGTGGAGAAGGCCGATACAGTTCTCGCGGGTCTCGCCGTCCAGTATCTTCGCGATCGGTCAGTCCAGCGTATCGTGGTCCTGACAGCGGATCTTCCGGCGAGGAAGGGAATTGCGAACGCCGCCGAGAACCAGGGCTATGCGGACGCGGTGTCAGTATACGGGGTACGCGATATCGTCGGTGACGATCCGGACGACTCGATGAAACTCATCTGATGGGGAGACGTGTCCGGTATTTTCACCGAACGTCGCCGCGACACTCGTCCAAACACTATTGCCGGTGTTCTGCGATACCGTTTGCATGATCCGCTTCGAGGACCACCTCCGGGCGCTCGAAGGGCGCCTCGCGGACGCAGACGCGGACGGCGCGATCCTCGCGACCGGCCCGAACGCCTACTACTTCACGGGGTTTGCCGGTGAGCGCGACAGACACCTCCTCGGGCTTGTGACGCCGGAGGGCCAGCGGACGTTCGTCTCGGGCGAGGCCTACGCCGGCCAGGTGCGCGACGAACTCGAGATCGATGACGCGACGGTCCGTGCGGTCCCCGACAATACCGCGAGTTCGGTCGTCGCGGGCCTCGCAGACCACCTCGCCGACCCCAGCGGGACGTACTACGTCGACGACCGGATGCGAACCGAATCCTCACTGCGTCTCCGGACGGCGCTCCCGGACGCCACCTTCGACCTGTTGAGCGAACTCACGGCGCCGATGCGAGTCCGGAAAGACGCCGCCGAGATCGACCGACTCCGCGAGGCCGCACGACAGACCGACGCCGTCTCCGTCGCGGTCCGGGAACTCGGGGCCGAGGCGGTCGGGATGACCGAGCGCGAACTCGCCGTCGAGATCCGGACGCGCCTGGCCGAGCGCGGTGCCGTCGGCGAGTCGTTCCCGGCAGTCGTCGCCGCGGGGCCCAACGGCACTCGCCCGACGGGCTACCGACACGGTGACCGCGAGATCAGGTCCGGCGAACCGGTCGTCGTCGACTTCGGCGGCTTCTTCGACCACTACGCGAGCGACCAGACCCGAACGGTCGTCTTCGACGGCGACCCACCTGCAGGATTCGTCGACGCCCACGAAACGGTCAAAGAGGCGCTGGTAGCCGGCGTCGCAGCCGCCGAGCCCGGCGCGACGGGCGGCGACGTGGACGCTGCCGCCCGGGAAGTGATCGAGGACGCGGGCTACGGCGAGCAGTTCACGACCGGCACCGGACACGGTGTCGGGCTCCGCGGGCACGAACCGCCGTCGATCAGTCCGGGGTCGACGGACGAACTCGAACCGGGAGTCGTCTTCAGCGTCGAACCCGGCATCTACGTCGAGGGCGAGTGGGGCGTGCGCCTGGAGACCGTCGTCGCGCTCACCGAGGACGGCCCGGAACAGCTCAACCAGTCGCCCGACACCTGGCGCCCGCTCTGAGCGCTAGCCGACGTCGTTTTTCGCGTCGGTATCGACGTACCGTGTCGCGTCGGCGAGCCGGTCGGCGAGCGTCCCCAGGAAGCGAGCGGCGTCGGCACCGTCGACCACCCGGTGGTCGAAACTCAGATCCAGCGTCGTCCGTGGTTGCTGCACCACCTCGATTTCGGTTTCGGCACCAGTCTCGTTCGCGCTCTCGTCTCCCCCGCCCGCGGGGACAACCTCCTCGGTGATGCGACCGACCCCCAGGATCGCTACCTCCGGCGGGTTGATCACCGGCGTGAACGAATCGACGCCGAGCGGCCCGAGATTCGAGACGGTGAACGTCCCGCCCCTGAACGTGCTCATCGAGTACTCGCCCGCTCGGACGCGCTCGGTGAGGTGCTGGCGCTCGCGTGCGATTTCGGCCAGTGACTTCGACCCGATATCCGCGACGACTGGCGTCACGAGTCCCGCGTCGATGTCGACGGCGACGCCGACGTTGTGTTCTTCGTAGACGTAGTGGGTCCCGTCCTCGAACGTGGCGTTGAACGCCGGGTGTGCGGCGAGTGTCTCCGAGAGCGCACAGAGCAACACGTCTATCACCGACGGGTCGACCGTCTCCGTCGTGTCCCCATTGCTACCCGACTCGGGACTGGGGGACGCGACGGGTTCGGCGGCCTCGGCGGCGGCCAGCAGTGCCGTGGCATCGACGTCACGACTGACCGTCACGTGGACGGCGTTCCGATAACTCTCCTGTAACCGACTGGCGATCGTCTTGCGCATCGGGCTCAGCGACCGCTCCTCGCGCACGGTGCGGTCGGCGGGGTCGTCGGTATCGCTCATCTCTCTATCCACGCGAGCGTGTCCCCGCGTTCGAACTCGTCGTCTTCGCCACGGACGACCTCGACGAGGGTGCCGGCCACCGGGGCGAGTACGTCGAGGCTGACTTTCTCTATCTGCACTTCACAGAGACTCTGTGATTCCTCGACGGTCGCCCCTTCGCGGGTGAACCAGTTGACGACGACGCCCTCGTCGCTGTCGGCGTCGTCCGGCCACTCGGCGAGGGTCACCGCGACGCGCTCGGACTCCTCGCTCATTGGGTTCGTTCGACCGCGGCTTCGATGTCTCCGACGTCCGGGACGACTTCGTTCTCTAGCGGCCGCGAGTACGGGATCGGCACGTCGGGGACCGCGACGCGTTCGGCCGCGTCGAGCGCGCCCAGCGCCTCGTCGGCGACGCTGGCGACGACCTCGCCCGTGACGCCGAACGAGCGGTAATCCTCGTCGACGACGACCAGGTTGCCCGTCTTCTCGACGGACTCGACGACGGTGTCGGTGTCCAGCGGGACGAGCGACCGCAGGTCGATCACTTCCACACTGGTGCCGTTCTCGGCGAGGTTCTCGGCGGCTTCGAGCGCCCGGTGGACGTGCAATCCGAGCGTGACGACCGTGACCTCGTCGCCCTCGCGTTTCACGTCGGCGCTCCCGAAGGGGATGGTGTAGTCCGTCTCGGGGACGGCCGTCTTCGGCCCGTCGGGGGCGGGCAGCCAGCCGATACCCATCAGGCGCTTGTGGAACATGTAGACGACCGGGTCGTCGTCGCGGATGGCGTTGTGCATCAGCCCCTTGGCCTCGTAGGCCGTCGAGGGGACGACCACCTTCATGCCGGGCACGTGCGCGAAGGTGCCGTAGAGGGTCTGGGAGTGCTGGGCGGCGTCGTTGTAGGTGCCGCCGACGGCGGCGGTCAGGACCATCGGCACCGAGATGTTCCCGCCGCTCATGTAGGTGTTCTTGGCCAGCTGGTTGTAGATCTGGTCCATCGCGACGCCGAAGAAGTCGACGAACATCAACTCCGCGATGGGGCGCATCCCCATCTGTGCGGCCCCGACCGCCGCGCCGATGTAGGCCGTCTCGCTGATGGGCACGTCCATCACGCGGTCGTAGCCGAACTCCTCGCGGAGCCCCTCCGTCGAGTCGAAGATCCCGCCGTAGTCGGCCACGTCCTCGCCCATGTAGAACACCTCGTCGTCGTCGCGCATCTCGGTCGCGATGGCCTCGACCATCGCTCGGCTCATCGTCAGCTCGCGTTCGACTCGTTGGGTCTGCTGGGCCATCAGTCGTCACCTCCCGCGAGTTCGAACTCCGGTTCACTGTCCGTCACGCCACTCGGTGGGTTCACGAAGACGTCCTCGTAGGCGGCCTCTGGGTCGGGTTCCGGCTGGTCTTTGGCCCACTCGATCGCGTCCTCGACGTGTTCGTGGGCGTCCTCGCGCAGTTCGTCGAGCGTGTCGTCGTCGACGCCGTGGTCGCGCAGGTCGGCGGCCAGTCGCTCGATCGAGTCGCGTGCCTGGGCGGCCGCCTGGTCTTCCTCCGGTCGGTAACTCTCGGGGTCGCCCATGAAGTGGCCCATCCGGCGGTGGACCTGTACCTCCAGGAGCGTCGGGCCGTTCCGGTCGCGAGCGCGGCCGATGGCCTCGCCGGCAGCCTCGTAGATGGCCACGGCGTCGTCGTGGTCGACGCGGACGCCGGGCATGTCGAACCCGCCCGCGCGCTGGGCGCCGTTCTCGACGTCGGTCACCCGGTCTTTGGGCATGCTGATGGCCCAGTCGTTGTCCTCGACGACGAACACGACGGGCAGATCCTGTACTGCGGCGAAGTTCAGCGATTCGAGGAAGCCGCCCTGGTCGATCGCGCCCTCGCCGAGGAAGGCGACGCCCACGCTGTCGGTGTTGCGCTTTTTCGCGGCCAGACCCGCGCCCGCAGCCGGTGGACAACCCTGTGCGATGATACCGCTACAGGCGAAGTTCACCTCGGGGTCGAACAGGTGCATGTGCCCGCCTTTCCCCTTGCCCAGGCCCGTCTCGCGACCGAAGATTTCGGCTGTCATCCGCCGCAGGTCGACGCCTTTCGCGATAGCGACGTGGTGTGGCCGGTGTGGAGCCGTCACCGCGTCGTCGTCCCGGAGGTGCTGGCAGACGCCCGCGCCCGACGCCTCGTGGCCGGCCGCGAGGTGTAACTCGCCCGGGATCGGCCCCGCCGAGATGTCGAAGGCCGGCTGTTTGCCCTCGAGATACTCCTCCTGTAACCGCTCCTCGTAGTGGCGCGCCGTCACCATGTCGACGTACATTTTCTGAAGTGCGTTAACAGATACCATACCAGGTGCGCCGACGGTTCGAGTCGATCATATTTAGTCATGAGGAACCTCCCGTTCGAACCGGCGGCTTCAGGCCGCCATTACCGTCCGGGTCGTGGTGAGTAGGGAAGGAAAACCAGGTGGCACTCGCGGTCGCTCGCGTCGGTGGTCGACGCTTCACTTCCCAATACATCAAAGATACATATATATTGGAAATTAGTATTATCGGGTTCGAGTACACGGACACTCCCGTCGAACGACGGGTCTCGGTGGTTCGGGATCGAATGATCCAGACCTGACTCGTAGTCACCGATATCACGACACCTTGGGCTGTTACAACGTCGACTCTCACCCGGTACTGTGCGAACGTACAGGGTCCCCTGTCCTGCAGTCTGTTCAGATTGGCACCGCCGAATACTGGCCGGTTTGTCACGAGTTCGAGGCTTGTTCTCCGGCACACAGACCGGAGATTCCGGGGCGAGCGGGTGTTTTCTCCGCTGGGACGAACGGGAACACGACCTCTCACAGAGTGTCGCGAGGATCCGAACACGATACAAATAACAGACTATTGTTACTACAGTCGACGTAACTGATGAATTATGATTGTTACACGTACTTAGCTGTCGGCAGGGGTGTCTTCGCCGACAACCTGTAACTGGCACAGAAACAAACGTCATATAGGAGGCCTCGTGAGAGTGAGGAAAGATGAGCGACCGGATCGAAAACGTAGTCGTCGGCGGCGGCGGCGATTCGGGGTTGCTGACGGCGCTCGCGATGCAGAAGGTGAACCCGGGGATCGACATCTCGGTGATCGACGACTTCGAGCAGGAGATCCCACAGGTCGGGAAGAGCACGTTCCTCGCCATCCACCACATCCTTCACGAGACCCTGGAGATCGACGAACAGCGCTTCGTCTCCGAGGTCAAGCCCGTCTGGAAGGCGTCGGTGTACTTCCGGGACTGGTGTGGCTACCAGTCGTTTCACTACCCCTTCGACCAGAACAGCAACTTCCCGAACCCCGACGAGGCAAACACCTACGAGGGACTGTATCTCTTCTACGAGCGCTTTCACAACAGCCCCGACTACCGGACCCGCTGTGAGACGATGGTCGACCAGGGGAAATCGCCCTGGTACTACTCGCCGCGGGAGGGCGGGCTGCAGAAATACGACAAGGTCGCCTACCACCTCAACACCGAGCGGTTCAACGACTTCCTCCGGGAGGTCTGTCGGGAACGGGGCGTCTCGCTGGTTGACGACGAGGTGGTCTCCGTCGACACCGACGGGAACCGGATCGAGGGGCTCCGGGGCGAACAGGCTGCCTACGAGGCGGACCTCTACGTCGACGCGACGGGCTTCTCGCGGGTACTCAGGGGCGAACAGGACGTCGCGTTCCACGAGTTCGACCTGCCGCTGGATTCGGCACTCAACGCGCGCTCGGACCTCTCACTCGAGGACGTCCTCCCGGCGACGGCCATCGACACGGGCGACCACGGCTGGTTCTGGCAGATCGACACCTACGACAACCGCGACCGCGGCTACGTCTACGCCTCCGAGTACGCCTCCGAGGCCGAGGCTCGGGCGGAGTTCGTCGAGCACTGTCCGGGGATCGAGGCCGAAGACGTGGTGCGATACGAGTTCACGCCGGGCTACTTCGAGCGTGCGTGGGTCGAGAACTGCGTCGCCGTCGGGAACGCCGAGGGGTTCGTGGAACCGCTCCAGTCGACCGGTCTGACCGCCAACGCGAAAGCGTCGGTGACGCTCGCGACACTGCTGTCGGGGCACAACCAGATCGCCGACGACGCCGTCCGTGACCTGTTCAACCAGTGGGTGAGCCGGACCTGGGCGTCTATCTACGACTTCATCAGCGTCCACTACGCGTTCGCCGACGGGGAGACAGAGTTCTGGGTGGCGGCCCAGTCGATCGACCTCAGCCCCCGCACCGAGGCGCTCCTCCGGGAGTTCGACAGGGTCGGATTCGACACCCACGTCGACCCGGCGATGAACCACCCCGACTTCGACGACCTGCTCTTCTTCCAGCCCCGGGACTTCTACGCGCTCGTCCGGAGCATGGGCGCGACTTCGGAGTTCTACGAGGCAAACGACTTCGAGATCAGCGAGGGTGCCGAGCGCAGCGTCGAGAACTACTACGGGAACATTCGCGACGGGGTGGGCGACCACTACGACCACCGCGAGTTCTACCGCGGCGTCCTCGAAGAGTACTGACGACTGACTGTCAGTGTGGGGCGACGAGAGTGGTCAACCCGGGGGAGAGAACGCCGCCGGTGACCAGAGCACATCGCAACCTAGTTAACAGGCCCGGAGCACGAAACGGTATGCGAACCGACCCGAGCGACGCGACGGAGCACCGTCAGGTCCGGCGGCTGGAGACCGGCTGGCGGTTCCACCGCGGCGACGTCGACGACGGTGCGGCCCCGGAATTGGACGATAGCGACTGGGAAGCCGTCGAAGTGCCCCACGACTGGAGTATCGAGGGGCCGTTCGACCCCGAGGCCCCCGGCGGGGCGGCCCAGGGCTACGCTCCCGAAGGTGTCGGCTGGTACCGTCGCGAGTTGCCCGCAGATATCGAGGGCGAACCGACCATCCGGTTCGACGGCGTCTACCGCAACTTCGACGTCTACGTCGACGGCGAGCACGTCGGTCACCGCCCGTACGGCTACTCGACGGTCACCTACGACCTGAGCGAGTACGATGTCTCGGGCGGGGAGACCCTCGCGGTCCGCGTCGCCAACGACGAACACCCCCACAGCCGCTGGTACACCGGATCGGGCATCTACCGCGACGTCTCCCTCACCGAGACCGACCCGGTCGCGGTCGCTCCGTTCGGGACCGACGTCCGGACGAACGCTGTCAACCGACAGCGCGCCGAGGTGCAGGTGCTGACGGAAGTCGAAAACGCCGAGAGTGAGGCGGTCACGGTCGCCCTGGAGACCGATATCCTGGACGCCGACGGCGAGGTGGTCGCCACCGCTGGGAACACGGCGACCGTCGGCGCTGGCGAGCACCACGAGTTCGAACAGCGCCTCTCGATCGCAGACCCCGACCGCTGGACGCTGGAGGATCCGACCCGCTATGTCGCTCGCAGCGTCGTCTACCGCGAGGACAGCGGCGCCACAGACGACGGCGACGGCGACGGCGACGACCCCCTCCCGGTCGACGACTACGTCACACCGTTTGGGATCCGCACGTTCGAGTGGACCACCGACTCGGGGTTCTTCCTCAACGGCGAACCGGTCGACCTGAAAGGCGTCAACCTGCACCACGACGCGGGGTGTCTCGGCGCGGCTGTCACCGAGCGCGCACTCGAGCGGCGACTCGAAACACTGCAGGAACTGGGCTGTAACGCCATCCGGACGGCACACAACCCGCCCCAGCCCGAACTGCTGGAGCTCTGTGACCGGATGGGCTTTCTCGTCGTCGACGAGGTCTACGACAAGTGGCGCCACGTGGGCGCCGAGGACTTCTTCGAGGAGTGGTGGCGCGAGGACCTTGCTGCGATGGTCGACCGCGACCGCAACCACCCGTCTATCGTGCTCTGGAGCGTCGGTAACGAGAACTTCGACCAGGGCTCCGACGAGATGATAGACGACCTGGCGATGCTCACCGAGGCCACGAGCGAGATGGACCCCACTCGACCAGTTACCTACGGCAACCCCCCGTGGGGCGAGGGGACCGAGGGTGTCGTCGAGAACATCGAGCGCGTGGCCGACCACGTCGACGTGCTCGTGGGCAACTACCAGGAACACTGGTACGACGACTACCAAGAGGCCGGCATCGACCTGCCCATCCTCGGGTCGGAGAACCGGCGGTTCTTCCGTGGTGCCGGCGACGACCCGCTCGCGTTCGTCCCACGGAACCCGTGGTACGACGTGGCCGAGCGCGACGACGTCTGTGGCCAGTTCCTCTGGCCGGGTATCGACTACCTCGGCGAGGCACGCGACTGGCCGAGCAAGGGATGGCCCACTGGCTTGATCGACACCACTGGCGCGATCAAACCCTCGGGCCGGTTCCACCAGGCCGCCTGGTCCGACGAGCCCGTCGTCTCCGCCGCGGCTGTCGACCACGACCGCGAACGGCCTGCCTGTCGTCCCCCCTGGAGCGGCCCGCCGCTGTCTGCCCACTGGAACTTCCCCGACCGCGAGGACTCCCAGGGATTCGTCAACGTCTACACGTTCACCAACGCCGAGGCCGTCGAACTCTACCAGAACGACGAACTGCTGGGCACCCAGCGAGTCGAGGACTACGGCCCTCGTCCCGTCGAGTGGTACGTCCCCTACGAATCGGGGACGCTGCGCGCCGTGGCGAAAGAAGGCGGGGAGGCAGTCGACGAGCACGTCCTGGAGACGGCGGGCGACCCCACGAGGATCGAACTCGAGGCCGACCGCGAGTCCGTCGCGGCGGACGGGCGCGACCTGGTCTACGTCGAGGCCACCGTCACCGACGACGACGGGGTTCGCGTCCCCCGGGCGACCCACGAGGTCGAGTTCTCGGTGTCCGGTCCTGGCGAGATCGCCGGCGTCGACAACGGCGACCTGGACAGCGACGAACCCTGGGTCGGCGACACCCGGTCGGCCTACCACGGGAACTGCATCGCGGTCGTGCAGGCCGCCCGCGAAGGTGGCAGCCTCGGTGTCGAAGCCACGGCCGACGGACTCGCGGGAGACGACGTGACCGTCACTGTCGACGAACCGTAACTGGCGGTCGACTCGAACCGTGTAGACACTGTCGACTGTCTCCCGTGCCTACCGGATTTCCGGTTGACAGCGGCGAACCAGCCGCTTTTCGCTCGCCACGTCATCGTACGGAGATCCCGAACGGATCCGTCGCTGGTTCGCCGACGCACGTCCAGGCTGCCGGGCTATCTGACGGGATAGCGTCCACACGGTGGCGCAATTCGCGACTCTCGACCGCTGAGAGTATTACACCAATATCACTGTAATCGGTTTCGTATTCGTCCCGTCCCGTCCCGTCCCGGCGCGATCGAGGTCGCGAAACGATCGGTTCCGGCCGTCGTCCGGGACTTCCGGACGCGTCGTGTGGCGGGTCACGAGAGGTCCCGCGATATCGACAGTTCGAGTTCGTACTCGTCGATGACTTCCGGGAGTGCTCGACTGTGTGCCACGCCTCGATGCCGTATTCGGCAGCGAACTCGTGGGTGCTTCTCTCGACAACGTTACTGGCTCCGACGAGTGTCGCGCCCTCGGCGCCCTCGACGCTGTCGGCGATATACCCGGCGCTGTTGCCACAGCAGACCATCCCGAAGGTTGTCTCTGTCACGTCCCCGCGTACAGAACCGCCGATAATTGGGGTTCGATTCCCCCGGTCTTCCGCCGGTTTCCGCGACGGTGGAGCGGTACGCGGTCCGGCTGGACTCTCTCGGGCCAGTCCGAACCGCCGGTCGGTCGTGGCTATCGCAGTACCGCGGAACTGATCTCGTGAAACGGATATAGTAACACCTTACTTTGTATTATTTATAATCGTTATTAATCGGCCTACAGAACACTGCCCTGTACAGGTCCACAGGTAACCAGTAGCCCGGTCACTGCGGAGTTCAGATGGCTCCGTCGTCGAGACGCCACGATTCGGCACGAAAACGACTGATAGCACCGATCGTGGGTGAATAGTAACTGTTCCGGACTGCTGACGGAACGATCGATAGTCTCCGATACACGGACCGGACGAGACCGTCAGTCTCCGTCTCGATCGGGAAGAGTTGCCGTTTTAGCCGGTGCTTTGTCTCCGCTGTCGGTCCGTGCAGCAGGTGGTGTCGAGCGGATCCCGGTCAATCTCGTGCGGAGTGAACAGAACAGGAATACAGGCACTGTCGAAGTAACACGAAAATTTACAATCTTCGTACTATCTATTTCGAGTATCGTTTTCGGTGTGGGGATCGGACGGCTCTCGTAACGGGTCAGGTGGTCGCCGGTCGGCCGGATGCCGGTCGGCCGGACGGTCGCCGACCGGTCGGGCGTCTGTCGACGCTATCCGGTTCGACCGAGGCGGACGTGCATCGCGGCGACGACGACGCCGCCGAGGACGATCGGCAAGAGCAAGATGCCGGTGCGAAAGAGCAGGGCGGCAGCCGTCGCCGTGGCCGCGGGGATACCGGTCGTGGCGACGAGGAGGACGACCAGCGCCGCGTCGACGGTCCCCAGTCCGCCCGGAAACGGTGCGAGGTCGGTCACCGCGACGACCGTCACGACGACCACCGGCACCACGAGCGTCGCGCGGACGTCCACGGCGGACAGCGACAGCCAGAGTATGGCCGCCTGTATCAGCCAGCCGAGAGCGGAGGTGGCGAGTCCGCGCCCGAGCATTCGTCGGTCGGCGGCGAGGCGGTCCAGTTCGCCGACGAACGAGTCGACGCGCGTTCGGAACTCGGCGGGCGACCGCGCTCTCACCCCCGGGAGGAGCCGTCGCAGGACTCGCTGTGCGGAGAGGAGGACGGTGACCGCTCGGTCGGCGACCCAGCGTCTGTATCGTCAGCCTGCGAGGGCCAGGAGTGCAGACAGTATCGCCAGCGCCACCAGTGAGCCGGCGAGGACTGCCAGGTCCCGACCGAGCGTCGCCGTCGTCAGGAGATAGCCGACCCCGAAGACCCCCATCAGCGGGGCTGGCAGGTAGTTGACGACGCTCGTGGTCACGACGCCGAGGAGCGCCCGGTCGTAGGGTAGTCTCGTCGCCCGAGCGATCAGCAACGCCCCGATGGGTTCGCCTCCGCCCACGGAGAACGGGGCGACGCTGTTGGCGAACAGCAGGTTCAGATACAGGAGAAAGCCCCGTCGTCCGGCAGTCTGGACGCCCAGCGATCGCAATACGAGCGTGAGTGTGTAGCTCCAGGCCGCCATCCAGCAGCACGCAGCACCGAAGACGGTGACGAGATCGAGCGGTGCTACTCTCCGGAGAACTGCGAGAACGTCGCCGATCCCGACGAAGCTCAGGAGGGCTCCGAGGAGGAGTATCGCAGCGACGAAGCCGAGAACGGCCCGGCGGATCAATCGAAGGCGCTGTTCCATAGCGTTCTCTCGGCGAAGACGGGGTCACTTCCGACTCGCTGTTGCCCTACTCGCGTTCCGTTCTCGGCACCGGAGACTGGTGGGTCCGGAGTCACAGGACGTCTCTCCGGCGACGGTGGTCCAGAGGGCACCGTCTTCTGGTCGGTCGGTCGGTCACGCGGGACACCTCGGTCGAGACTGCGGTTGCGACCGGCAAAATACTTCACCGACGTCGACTGACCACTTCGGTTCACTAACTGGCAAGGCTCGGACAGTCGACGGCCTATCTGGGGAGATGCTTTCGCGTAGCTGTACGATCGGTCCCGTGGCTCGGTCAGACGGTTCGGTCTCCGACCGTTCGGGTCAGGTCACTGTGACGGTACAGCTAGCTTTCTCACCGTCGTCGATCGACCGCAGTCGGCACCTTCTCTGCCCCCGAATCCAGTCAGTGAGTAACTCGGTCCGATTCGGGATACGCTCTCTATTACAAAATAGGTCGGTGGGTTACGGTGGCCCGATGTCTGAACTAACGGCCCCGACACAGCAGTCGAGTCTCTTCGACAGGGGGGACGACACGGTCCGGTCCGGCGACAGTCCTCCGAGCAGTCTCCACCTGCCGGGAGGCGGGGCGTTCGACCGAGCGCACGTACGACGAACGGGGGTAGTCGGATGAAAGTCGCGACGATCGGGGTCGGCAACGCCGGGAGCAAAGTCGTCGACGCCTTCCTCGAGATGTACGAGGAGACGGGGCGGGACGTCGTCAGTGACGCCTTCGCGTTCAACACCGCCGAGTCGGACCTGAGCGTTCTGCAACACGTCCCCGACTCGAAGCAGATCCTGTTGACTTCCCACGACATGCGTGCGTCGGGCACGGGCAACAAACCCGAACTCGGCGCGGAAATGATGCAGAACAACCTGACGGTCGTGAAAAACGCGCTCGCGTCGATCCCGCTGCACGATACGGATGCGCTGATGGTGGTCGCCTCCCTCGGCGGCGGCACCGGCAGCGGCGGCGCGCCCATCCTCGCGGACAACCTGCGCGAGTGGTACGACGTCCCCGTCTTCGGCTTCGGGATCCTGCCCAACGAGCACGGCCACCTGGAGTTCAACGCCGCCCGCTCGTTCATGGACTTCGGGAGGACAACCGACAACCTGTTCGTCGTCGACAACGCCCGCTATCTCAGCGCCGACGAGTCCATCCGCGACAACTACCGGCGGATCAACCGCGACATCGCCAAGAAGTGGGTGACGTTCCTCAGCGCCGGCGAGCAGTCCAGTGACGGCGCCGAGATGTACATCGACGCCGCGGACCTCTTTGCCGTCCTCGAGATGGGCGGCGTCTCCGTCCTCGGTTATGCCGAACAGGAGGTCGAACCGGCCCACAAGGGCGGGCTGATCGACAAGTTCCGAACGAACGGCACGGACGTCGACCGGAACGTCCTCTCGCGCAAACTCGTCGATACCGTGAAATCCGCCACCCAGAACCTCACGACGGAGGCCGACCTCAAGACTGCCGAGGGCGTCGTCCTCCTCGTGACGGGCCCGTCCGACGAGTTGACCCAGCGCGGTATCGACCAGGCGCGCCAGTACCTCCAGGAGCTGACCGGCGCCCAGCGGATCGCCCACGGCGACGACCCGCGCCCCGGGCAACAGGAGATGGCGGCGGCGATCCTCTTTACGAACGTCGGCAACGCCCGGCGGATAGACGAACTCAAACAGCGCGGCAAGACGGCCAAACAGGAGATCGAACGCCGTCGCGAGGAACGCGCCTCGAAACACCGCACCATGTTCACCGACCCCGACGACGACCTCGGGTCACTGCTCTGAGCGGTGGGCTTCTGCCACCTCTTCGAGCGCTGGTCTCTCGTCATCCCGTTTCGGACAACACCGACCGCTGCTGAGACTGTGACTCCTGGCGCAGTCTCCCGATGTCGACCACCAGACGAGGTCCCGAAAGCAGTCGTTACCGCGGCCTACAGGCGACCTACAGGAAACGCTTATCCAACCGGCTTCTCTCGTCGGAGGCGATGTGTGGTTTGAATACCGTCTTTCGAGCACTGGCGGACGAGCGACGACGTATCGCCATCTCCTGTCTCGGTCACCATGACACCCTGACGCTCCCGGATATGGCGGAGTTCGTGGCCGAGCGCGAACGGGACCAACCGCTCCCCAGTATCGACGCGACGGTCGTCCGAGACGTGTATCTCTCGCTCTATCACACGCACGTCCCCGTGCTCGAAGACGCCGGCGTCGCCCGCTACGAACAGGAGCGGGACCTGGTCGCTCGGACGGACCAGTATCGGCCGATGCTCCGGCGTGCAGCGGCCGAAATCGCGGAGCTACGGACCTCTCAGCAGTTGGGCGTGGACCTGGACGACTGACCCCCTGCTCGCCGGCCACTACATGTACATTCGGTCTTCGGGGTAGTCGTGACTGCCGAGGCTATCCTCACCCTCGGCGATGGTGGCCATGCGGTCGGCGAGCTGTTCGTAGTACTGCTGTAGCTGCTCGCCGAACTCCCGCAGTTCGGTTTCGTCGACGTCGAAGCCACAGAGCGTCTCGCTGGCGGCGAGCAGTTTGAGCGCGGCGTCGACGTCGGGGCCCGGCGGATGGGTCGGCGTGATGAAGACGCCGGTGTCGGGGGCCGCGTCGTCGAGACTCCGGGTGACGAGCTCGCCGACCACACCGTCGAGGAACCCACCTTTCAGCGGCTGGAGCGACTGGTCGACCAGTCGCCGCTCGGCGAACTCCGGCGTCGCGACGTAGAACACCTCGTGCTCTTCGGGGCCGTGCGGGAACGGGACGCCGTGGAGGACGAGTATCTCCTCGATCGGTCGGTCGTTCGCCCACTCCAGTATCGCGTCCGTATACGCTCGCGCGGCGGGGACCGGGACGAACAACTCCCCGACGAGCACCGTCACGGGCAGGTCTTCGAGGTCGTACAGCCGACTGTGGTGGCGGGGGACGCCCGCTTCGAAGGGCGCGATCGCCGGCAGCGTCTCCGCTGTGACGTGGCCGACCGCGGTCGAATCGAGGTGCCGGACCAGATAGTCCACCGCGGTCACGCCCGCCATCCCGAAGTGTGACTGGCCGACGACGAGTGTCTCCCCGGTCGCTTGCTCGGTCGGTTCCGCGACGCTGAACGAGTCGGTCGGACTCATACTGTGACACGTCGACTGGCACGGGGGTAACTGTTCGCCTCAGTGATGGGTTCGATCCCGGATTCGTCGGGATAGCTGCCACTCGGTGTTCGGTTCTGTCTCCAGTGGTCACAGTATGTCCTCCGTACGCGTCGTTGGCTCGCTATAATTTTTGCCGGGACGGTCGACACCACACGTCCCGGGTGACTCCACGTGTCACGAGACCGATCCGGTTCGCTCCAGCCCGTCTTCCTCGAACCGCGCGACGACTACTGGGTCATGCACCGTCCGGCGGACCTCTCGATCGACGACCAGCGGTCCTACCCACTCGTACCACGCGGGACGGCCGAACAGCTCACCAACACCGTCTACTGCGAAGACTGTTTCCCGCGCGACACCGTCGGTGGGGGCCACTAGTGCGACCTGTGCTTTGTCACCCGACGCGGCGGTGATGCGTCCCCGGTTCGATGCGGAACACCGTCGGTCGGTCGGAAGGGTCGTCTCTCCATCTCGAGCGGCGAGGCCCCGAAGCCAGTCGGGTCACAGCGAGGAGGTACAGCAGTCCGATCCCGGCGAGAAACGTCGCGAACTGGCGTGTCGAGTCGGCCGTGTCCGTCTCCTCGACGAGTTCGGGCAGCAGGTCCGACCCCGCGATGTAGACGAAGTTCCCCGCGGTGAGAGGGACCAGGACTCGCGTGACTCCCTCGATGTCCCCGACAAGTACGACGGCCGTGGCGCCCACGAAGGCGGTCAACGCCGTGCGGAAGTTGTAGGCGATCGCCCGCCTGCGCGTGAACCCGCCGTGGACGAGGACACCGAAGTTGCCGATCTCCTGGGGGATCTCGTGGAAGGCGACCGCCGCTGTCGTCGCGACCCCGAGCGGGATCGCGGCGAGGTAACTGGCGGCGATGATCACCCCGTCGATGGCGTTGTGGACGCTGTCCCCGACCAGGATCGAGTACGACACCGGGTCCGGGGCGTTCGCCCGGGGGTAGTGTTCGTGGTGCCAGAACACGTACTTCTCGACGACGAGGCCCAGGAGGAGTCCCGCGAGGACGAACAGCCCGGTCGTCGCGTCGAAGCCGTAGCGCTCAGCGGTCTCGGGGAGCAGGTGGAGGAACGCGTCGCCGAAGAGCGTCCCCGCCGAAAAGCTCACCAGATAGCCGACGATCGTCGCCAGGCGGTCGCCCGGACTGCCTCGACAGCCGGTTCGCCCATCGCTGCGACGGCGATACCGACCGAATCGAGCAGGCGCTTTTTCGACTCCTCGACGACCGCCGGCGAGAGGGAGTCGTCCGCGATGTCGTCGAGGAAGGCCGCGAGTTCACCGGTCGTGGTCATGTCCACGGGTTCCCGACGACCGACCAAAACGACGACCAGTCGTTCAGCGACGCGCCGGTCGGTATCGTGAGCTTTCTCGACGACTACACCGGCGGACGGACGTGCCTGGCGGGTCCGCGGGAGATCCACGGACGCCGCGGACAGGTCGTGTCGTCACCCGAGGAGTCGGTCGATACCGTCGTCGAGTCGTGCGTAGAGTTCTTCGGCACGGTCGCGTTCGGCGTCGCCGAGGGGGCGGATGGGTTCTCGCACGTGGCCACCGTGGAGGCCGGCGAGTTCGAGGCCCTTCTTGACGACGGGGACGCTCATGGCACCGGGGAGGGTGTTGTCGGGGCCGGTCGCCTCGCGCAGGCGCTGGTAGGGGAGACAGAGGTCTCTGAGCTTGCGGGCGCGGTCCCAGTCTTCCGCGCGGAGCGCGTCGTAGAGCGCGAGGCCGACCTCGGGGCGGAAGTTGCTGACACCCGCAGAGAAGCCTTCGACGCCCTCGGCCCAGAACGACACCGCGTACGGTTCGGCGAGGCCGTCGACCCAGACGACGTCGTCGGCACCGCGGGCGACGGCAGCCCCGAGTTTCACCGGGTCTTCGAGGGCGTACTTGATGCCCGCGACGCTCTCGACGTGAGTGAGCGCGTCCAGGTAGTCGACCGAGGGGTCGAACCCGCGGACGTAGGGGACGAGCGGCTGGTGGGTGGCGGCGCCGATGTCGCGATAGTAGTCCAGCAGACCGCGTTCGTGGATGTAGGTGTGGTCGGGTGGCATGACCATTATGGCGTCGACGCCGCAGTTCTCGTACGCGCGAACCAGTTTGCGTGCCTCGGCGGTGCTACCGCCGACCCCAGCGAGTACGCAGGCATCCTCGGGGAGCGCCGACACACTGGTTTCGGCGTGGGCGACGCGTTCGTCGTGTGTGAGTGAGTGATACTCGCTGATGTTGGCGGTCGCCAGGAACGTCCTGGCACCCTGTTCGTACAGCGAGCGAGCGTTCTCGGTGAGGTGGTCGTGGTCGATGTCACCGTCGGTGTCGAACGGTGTCAGCAGGCCGAAAGAGACGCCCCGGAGACGCGCCTTGACCTGTTCGGCAGACTGTCGCATTGGGTAGTGGTTCGATCGCAACTATATAAATTTGTTGAACAGGGTGTCCGTCTGACCCGCCTGTCCACTTCGCAGTCGTCGGGTACGGCCGTCGCCGAACCGGCAGGAGGTCCTGGTTCGCGGCGCGGGTCACTGTCTCTCCCCGCCCCGATTCGACAGAGACGACTTTCTCCTCTCGACACGGTTCGATTGTGCCCCTCTGGTCTGTTCGGTACCCTCTGACGAAGGAACCCTTCCCTTTCCGGCACTACCGGATTACCGTTCTCTCTCGGCCCCACATTTCCTTCGTGACTGCGGCTATCTTCGTCGATTCGGGGGGCATGTGGCCAGTTACCTATTGCCAACCGGCCTCCCATTACAGTAGTAGTATTGTAATCTAATTCTGTCTGCTTTCCGGTGATGGCGGAAATACAGCTGGATACCTGTTATTTGGGTGACTGGTCACGTCGCCACAGCTGTTCGGGTTCGCCGGGACCGTCGGTGGGGAGACAGTGGTCGGTGTCGCTGGTTCGAGTCGCGGGCGGTACTGCGAAATCCCGGGTGAGGAGAGAGTGGGGTGCGGGAGTCGATTCAGGAGTAGGTGAGGTTGACTTCGACGACGTTCGCGGTTCTGAGGACGAGTTCGGGGACTTCCTCGGTGAAGCGGTCGCCGCGCATCCGACTCTTCGGGCCGGAGATGCTCACGGCCGCGATCGCCCGGCCGTCCTCGTCCGTGATCGGCGCCGCGACACAGCGCATCCCCTTGACGCGCTCGGCGTCGTCGTAGGCGTAGCCGCGCTCGCGGATCTCCTCGAGTTGTTCGAACAGTTCGTCGCGGTCGGTGATCGTACTCTCGGTCACCTGTGGGAGCCCGTGTCGGTCGAGTATCGCGTCGACCTCCTCGGCGGGGCGGTGGGCCATGATCGACTTCCCCAGTGCCGTCGTCTGGAGAGGGACCCGCATGCCGGCGTGGGTATCGAGCTGGACCGCGTCGGACCCGACCGCCTTGTAGAGGAACACACCGAGGCCGTGCTCTTCGATCATGAGGTTGGCGTGTTCGCCGGTCTGCTCGGCCAACTCCTCGACTTCGGGGTGTGCGATCTCGAAGGCTTTCTTCCTGTCGCGGGCGTGCTCACCGAGCTGGAGGAAGCGTGTACTCACGTGGAAGGTGTTGCCCTCTTTGACCAGGTACTCCTCCTCTTCGAGCGTCCGGAGGTGGTCGTGGATGGTGCTCGTCGGCTTGTCCAGGTGTCTCGCCACCTCGGAGACACCTGCCCCATCCAGCTCGCGGAGTGCCTCGACGACCTCGAACGAGACTTTTGCCGCTTTGACCCGGGCCGTTTGTGCCATATCCTATCATCTAGCTCCGAGAGGAAAAACTTTCCGCTATGACCGGATAGCGTATCGCCATCGCTGGGCGTCGCTTCGGTGGTTCTCCGCGTCGCTTCTCCCCGTGCTGTGACGCGCACGCGTCTCCGCCGACCGGGCCCGCTGGCCCGTGAACCAGATCACTTTTGATCCAGTGCGTCGGGCGATACGGTATGACGGATCCAGACAGTCGACCGTACGAAGACCCGTCTTTGTCCACGGAAGCGCGGGTGGACGACCTCGTAGAGCGGTTGACCGTCGCGGAGAAGGTGGCACAGCTCGGCGGGCTCGCGCCCTCACAACTGTTCGACGACGGCACGTTCGACCGCGGGTACGCCGCGGAGCGACTCGCCCACGGGATCGGCGAGTTCACGCGCCTCTGTGGCGAGGGCGATTTCATGCCGACCGAGGGGGCGGCGACCGTCAACGAGGCCCAGGACGTCCTCGCGGAGACGCGACTCGGGATCCCGGCGATCGCCCACGAGGAGTGTCTCAGCGGCTACATGGGCCCTGGCGGGACGACGTTTCCCCAGTCGATCGGGCTCGCGAGTACCTGGGACCCTGCCCTCGTCGAGGACGTGACGACCGAGATCCGCCGTCAGCTCCAGGCCATCGGCGTCTCCCACGCGCTCTCGCCGGTCGCCGACCTCGCGCGGGACCCGCGCTGGGGGCGGACCGAGGAGACCTTCGGCGAGGACCAGTACCTCGTCGCCCGGATGGTCTGTGGCTACGTCTCGGGACTCCAGGGCGAGGACCCCACCGACGGCGTGGCCGCGACGGTCAAACACTTCGTCGGCCACGGCGCTTCCAGAGGCGGGAAAAACCGCGGGACGGTCTCGCTCGGGTCGCGCGAGTTGCGCGAACACCTCTTTCCGTTCGAGGCCGTCGTCCGTGAGGCCGACGTCGAGGCGGTGATGAACGCCTATCACGACCTCGACGGCGTCCCCTGTACGAGTTCGCGCTGGCTGTTGACCGAACTGCTCCGCGAGGAGTGGGGGTTCGACGGGCTGGTCGTCTCGGACTACGGCGCCGTCAGTAACCTCCGGGACGAACACGAGGTCGCCGCCGACGACCGAGAGGCCGCGGTCATGGCACTGGAGGCGGGGATCGATGTCGAACTCGCGAACATCGGCGCCTACCGCGAACTCGCCGACGCCGTCGCAGACGGCGATCTCGACGAGGATGGCCTCGACACCGCCGTCCGCCGGGTGCTCCGGACGAAGGTCCGCAAGGGGCTCTTCGAGGCCGACCCGGTCGATCCCTCCGCCGCCGACGAGGCGTTCGAGACGGACGACCAGCGGGCACTCGCCCGCCGTGCCGCCCGCGAGTCGGTCACGCTGCTTGCCGACGAGAACGACCTGCTCCCGCTCGACGACGAGGGACGTTCCGGCGACGCTGCTGACCGGAACGGTTCGGAGGACGCCGGTTCCGTCGCCGTCGTCGGTCCGAAGGCCGACGCGACGGAGGGGTTGCTCGGCGACTACGCCTACCTCGCGCACTTCCCGGAACTCGAAGACGAGGCAGCCGGCATCGACATCGTCTCGCCGCTCGCCGGGATCGAGGCCCGACTCGGCGCGGACGCGGTTACGCACGCGCCGGGCTGTACGCTCACGGGTCCGGAGACCGACGAGATAGACGAGGCCGTCGCGGCAGCAGCCGACGCAGACGTCGCGGTCGCGTTCGTCGGCGGGAACTCGACGATCGACCACAGCGACACCGACGAGGCCGCCACACAGCGACCCGACGTCTCGACGAGCGGCGAGGGCCGGGACGTCACCGATCTGGGACTCCCCGGCGTTCAGGAAGACCTGATCGACGCCGTCGCCGACACCGGAACGCCGGTGGTCGTCGTCGTCCTGAGCGGGAAGGCCCACGCCCTCGAAGGCGTCGCCGAGTCGGCCTCGGCGCTCGTCCACGCGTGGCTCCCCGGCGAGGAGGGTGGCAACGGCGTCGCGGACGTGCTCTTTGGCGACCACAACCCGAGCGGCCGGTTGCCCGTCTCGCTCCCGCGCAACGCGGGCCAGCTCCCGGTCCACTACAGCCGCCACCCCAACGACGTCCGCAACGACTACGTCTACACGCCGGGCGACGCGCTCTTCCCGTTCGGCCACGGCGAAAGCTACACCGACTTCGCCTACAGCGACCTCGAACTGTCCGCCGACGCGGTCGAGACGGACGGAACGGTCCGCGCGAGCGTCACCGTCGAGAACGTCGGCGACCGCGCCGGCCACGAGGTCGTACAGTTCTACAGTCACGACAGGCACCCGCCGCTGGCACGACCCGTCCAGCAGTTGCGGGGCTTCGAACGCGTCTTCCTGGAACCGGGTGAGCGCGCTCGCGTCACGCTCGAACTCGGCGCGACCCAGCTCGCCTTCCTCGACGAGCGCGAGCGTCCCGCGGTCCACCCCGGCGAGTACGAACTCCGCGTCGGTCACTCGGCCGAGGACGTTCGGGCGTGCGCTGACTTCGAGATCACGGGCGAGAAGCGGTTCCTCGACACCGGCGATCGGCGACTGTTCAGCGACGTGACGGTCGACTCCGCTCCATAGCCGTGACCGATTCGAGACTTGGGAACCGGACCGACCGCCAGAAAACCTTTGACCCATGCGATCGAATCACACGGGTAATGGAAACCTCGAACCAGGCAGACGACCCCGTGTTCCGGTCGTTGCGTGACCACGTGCTGGGGCCGCTCTCGACGGCCGAAGGGGTCGTCGAGGCCGAGTACGCCGAGGTCGAGGCCGAACGGCGGGCGTTCGAACAGTTCGCGGACCGACTGGCGAGTATCGAGACGATTTCGACGGCTCGGGGCGGGCCCGGGCAGCCACAGACGGTCGTCGAGACGTCTTCGCAGCCGGTCGAACGGCTCAGAAGTGCGTTTCGCGAGACGGTCATGGGCGTCGACCACTACGAGGAGTGCTACGGCGAACCGCTCGTCGCACACGCGGCGGCGGAACTCTCGGCGGACGTCGCGACGGGCTTTCGTCCGGAGTCGGCCGCGCCCTTCACCGAGTTCTACAAGACGGCGCTGTCCCGCGCGGTCGACAGCGCTATCGAGGGGCGGGAACGCTACTGTGACCTCCTCGATGCCGAAGAGACCTCGCTCGAAGCCGCTCGCGAGACGCTTTCGGACCTCGTCGACGACGCTGGCGGTCCGGGCGATCCGACCCGCCTTCGGGGAGCGTTCGAAACCGAACTCGACGACCTGGCACAGTCCCGCCAGGCGCTGATCCAGCGACGCGACCCGACCTCCCGGACCGACGGTCACGAACTCTGTGCGTATCTCTACCGGGAGGCCGAGTGGACATACCCCGTCCTGACGGCGGTCACCAGGTTCCGGACTGTCGTCGGCTAAGTCGACTCTCTCGACCCCCGAATAGCGGGTCAGCCGACGCGCGTTTTCCAGGGCCGAACGGTCTGTCGTCCCCGATATCGGGCCCCACAAGAAACATTCAAAAGGCTGTCCGCCGATCCGCTATACAGGTTCCAACACATGACCGGACTATCGGACCAGACGGCAATCGTGACCGGCGCATCGAAGGGTATCGGGAAGGCGATCGCGACGCGGTTCGCGGACGAGGGCGCGAACGTCGTCGTCAACTCCCGCTCGTCCGAGCGTGCGGAGGAGGCGGCCGACGAGATCGCCGAGGAAACGGAGGGTGGCGAGGTCGTCGGTGTCGCCGCGGACGTCTCCGACTACGAGGACGTCGAAGCGCTCGTCGACGCGACGGTCGAGGAGTTCGGCCAGCTCGATATCATGGTCAACAACGCCGGTATCACGGACATCCAGCCGGCAGCGGAGTTCGACCCCGACGAGTGGCGCCGGGTCATCGACGTCGACCTCAACGGCGTCTTCTTCGGCGCACAGGTCGCCGCAAAGCAGATGATCGAACAGGAGGAGGGCGGCTCCATCCTGAACATCTCCTCGATGATGGGCGATATGGGCTTCAAGATGCGCGCACCCTACTGTGCGGCCAAGGGCGCCGTCAACAACCTCACACAGACGCTCGCCGTCGAGTGGGCCGAAGACGACGTGACGGTCAACGCCCTCGCACCCGGGTTCATCTACACGGACATCACGGACCAGACCCAGGGGTCGGCGGGTTACACCGACGACGACGTCCGCAAGCGCACGCCGATGGCCCGCTACGGGAGCCTCGAAGAGATGGCAGAGTGCGCGCTCTTCCTGACCGCCCAGAACAACTACGTGACCGGTGAAGTCCTCACCGCAGACGGCGGCTGGACGGCCGACGCCTGGCGCTACTGGGCCGACCGCGGGGAGTAAGCGAGGTGTCCCGTCATGAGTGACTCGGCAGCAGGCCCACGCGAGTTCCGGGGGTACCGGCGAGCGGACGGTCGCGTCGGCGTCCGGAACTACGTCGCCGTCGTCCCGGTGTCGGTGACCGCCAGCGCCGTCGCGAAAGCCGTCGCTTCGGCGGCAGGGACGGACGTCCGGGCGCTGCCCCACCAGATGCCGCTCAGCCCGAGCGACGCCGCGCGCACCCAGATCGAAACCGTCCTCGAAGGCGTCGGTGCCAATCCGAACGTCGCGGGTGCGCTGTACGTCGCCCTCGGCACGGAGGACATCGCGGCCGAGGCCCTCGCCGACGGGGTTGCGGAGACAGGCAAGCCGGTCGAGACGCTGGCGATCCGCGAGGTCGGCGGGACCGAAGCCGCCGTCGATGCGGGTGTCGACCTGGCCGAGGGCCTCCGCGAGGACGCCCGCGAGGCACGCCGCGAGACGGCCGATACGAGCGAACTGATAGTCGCGATGGAGTGTGGCGGGAGCGACGCCACGAGCGGTATCGCGGCCAATCCCGTCGTCGGCGAGGCCTGTGACCGGATCGTCGAAGCGGGCGGCACTGGACTGATCAGCGAGACGCCGGAGTTCATCGGTGCCGAACACATCATGGCAGACCGGTGTGTCGACGACGAGGTCCGCGAGAGACTCCTCTCGCGCGTCGAACGCCGCGAGCGGATGGCCGACCTGATGGGCGTCGACTTCCGCGGGGCGCAACCGTCGCCCGGCAACCAGGAGGGCGGCCTGACGACGCTCGAAGAGAAGAGCCTCGGCGCCATCGCCAAGGGTGGGACGACGCCGCTGCGTGACGTCATCACCTACGGGAACCGGCTCCCGGTCGGCGGCGGGTTCGTCGTCATGGACTCGCCGGGCTACGACGTCGAGAGCGTCTCCGGCAAGGTCGCTGGCGGCGCACAGATCGTCGTGTTCACCACCGGACGCGGGTCGACGACAGGCAACCCGATCGCGCCGGTGATCAAGGTGACCGGCAACCCGAAGACGTTCCAGCGCATGCACGAGAACATGGACGTCGACGCCTCGCGCGTGCTGGAGGGCGAGTCCGTCCGGACGGTCGGCGGGACGCTCTACGACCGCATCCACGACGTCGCGGGCGGGACGCTCACCGCGGCGGAACGCCACGGCATGGCGGAGTTCGCGATCAACGACCTCCCGGCCAACGAGGTCGCGACGCTGGGTGATCCGACGTGATTCTGATGGGTGATCCGACATGAAAGGAGAGACTATCGACGACGCGGCCATCCGCATGGCCGCCGCGGACAACGTCGTCACGGCGCTCGAAGACCTGACCGCGGGTCGTGAGTTCGATGTCGACGGCGAGACGGTCACGCTCACCGAACCGGTCGAGTTCGGCCACAAGTTCGCGCTCGTCTCCTTCGAGCCCGGCGACACGGTCCGGAAGTACGGCGAAGTCATCGGCACCGCGACGGAACCGATCGCCGCCGGCGAGTGGGTCCACACCCACAACGTCGTGAGCACGCGGGGCCAGCCGGGAGACGGTGGCGGCGAGGCGGACGAGACGGGCGACGCCGAGCGAGGTGACGCGTGATGCCCGAACTGGAGACCGACGCCGACTCGCTCGCAGTCCAGGGGTTCGTCCGCGACGGGCGACCGGCGGGCGTTCGCAACCACGTCCTCGTGGTACCGTCGGTGATCTGTTCGGGCGTGGTCGCCGAGACGGTCGCCGAGCGGGTGCCGGAAGCGACCTGCACCCCCCACGACCACGGCTGTGGGCAGATCGGTGCCGACGAGGCACAGACGCGCCGGACGCTGGTCAACGTCTGTGAGAACCCGAACGTCGCGGGGGTCGTCCTCGTCGGCCTGGGCTGTGAGACGATCAGCAGCGAGTCGCTCGCCGCCGAACTCGACGTGCCGGTTCGACAGACGGCGATCCAGACTGCCGGCGGTACGGACGAGGCCATCGCCGAGGGATGCGAGGCGGCGACCGACCTCGTGGCAGACGCTCGGCAGGGAGACCGCCAGCGGGTCGACCCGAGCGAACTCACGCTCGGTGTCGCCGTCGGCGACCTCTCTGACTCGACGGTTGAGTATGTGGCTCCCGAGGTCGGGCGACTCGCTCGCCGGGTTCTCGACGCCGGTGGACGCGTCGTGTTCGCCGGGGCCGAGGCGCTCGTCCCCCACGCCGACGCGGTGGAGGAGTTGACGACCGGTGAAAAGACGGCAGCGGACCTCCGTGACGTGCTCACCGAGCATCGGGAGACTGTCACGCCGACCGGGCTCCGGCGGGCGGCGGCCGACCAGTCGGCCGGCGCGGTCGCGGCGCTCTGGGACGGCGCACCGGTCGCGGACGTTCTCCAGTACGGCGAGCAGGCGACACACGAATCGGGCGTGGCGGTCGTCGACTCCCGCGGCGGGTTCGAGGAGAGTGCGACCGCGCTCGCGGCCGCCGGCGCGCAGGTCGTCGTCCACGCCACGGCCGACGGTGTGCCGACGGGACACCCTGTCGTGCCCGTCGTGAAGGTGACTGGGAATGCTGAGACTGCCGCGGCGATGCCCGCCGACATCGACGTCGACGCGACGAATCCCGACGATTCGCTTCTCGGCGTTACTCGTGGCGTTCTGGCTGGCGACGCGAGTGCGGCGGAAGACCACGGTCTGACGTCCTTCGCTATCTCCAGGGCCGGTCCGTCCCTGTAGGTGGGTTTTCGCGGCACGTCGTTTGGCTATCTGCGAACTCGACAGCGCTCGTCGATGTACAGTCGATAGTGAGTAGAGTTGGACCGCTCCGCACTGCAGTCGTGATCGTGGGATGGAAGCCCTCGACGCGCTCGCTCACGGGTCGCGTTGCTCCCCGTTCGCATCGAGGCCTCCCTCCGGTCGGCCTCGCTTTCGCGGTCGCTGAGCAGGATATTCTCGCTCGAACACCCGCACTGCGCCGCACTCGCGAGAATAGAGCCTGCTCAGGCGACTACAGCCTTCGGCCCGCGAGCACGTCTCGCCCTTCCAGTCCGCCAGGACGATATCTGTGGAATCGGCTACCGAGTGTACCACGTCGAGACTGCCTGTGCCACAAATGTCTCCCTGGCGGACTGAAAGGGCGAGGGCCGGTCGCGGTGAGCGAAGTGAACCGAGTCGTCTCAGTGACCTCTATCCGCGCGGGCGGTGCCGAGAGCGCGGATATGTCGCTGAGCGACCGCGAGCGGTCCGAGGGCTTTCAACTCTCACTGATGAGCGCGGTTGCGGTCGAGTTTCCGCTTACAGTTGGCGAGCGGCCCGAGGGCTTTCAACGCACACCGACGAGTACGGTGCTGTCGTCGAATCCGAGTCTCACCGTCACACGTTCGATTTCATGAAAATCCGCTCTTGCTCTCGCGTTCGCTACTCGATCCAGAGCGCTTTCGGACGGTCGTAAGCGACGCGCTGGACGAGGTCTTCGGCGACGTCCTCGGGTATCTGGCCGCGTTCGACCATCCGGCCGACGGTGTTGGCGAGCGAGCGCCGGAACATCTCGAAGCGGGAGTCGAAGGAGATGAGCTTCCGGGAGTCACTGACCATCCCGGCGTAGTTCGAGAGCACGTCGACGGTCCCGACGTACTCCAACTGGTCCTGCATGCCGTAGGGGCTGTCGTTGAACCACCAGGCCGCCCCGACGGAGACGTTCGGGAACGCCCGCGAGATGGTCACGAGCGTCGGGTAGTGGGCCGGGTCGACGCAGTAGAGGACGATCTCCATCTCCTCGTCGAAGCGGTTCACGAAGTGGCGGATATTCTCGGCGATCTCGACCTCTCCCGTGGAGATGTCGCCGCCCGAGTCCGGGCCGAGGTCCTCGTACAGGGAATCACGATAGTCCCGCACTGCGCCGACGTGGAACTGCGTGACCCAGCCCGTCTCGCTGTTGAGTTCGCCGACGACGTCGAACAGCCAGGCGGTGAAGTCCTCGACGTCCTCCGCCGAGAGTTCCTCGCCGGCGCGGGCGCGGTCGTAGACGTCGCTGGCGCGCTCGTCGCTGACCGACCCCGTCACGGGCTCGAAGACGCCGTGGTCGCTCGCGCCACAGCCCCGTTCGTCGAAGTAGGCGTGGCTGGCTTCGAGCGCAGCCCTGAATCCCGTCAGGTCGCTCACGTCGGTGTCCGTCGCGTCGCCGAGTTCGTCGACGTACTCCGACCAGCCGTCGGCGTCGATACCCATCGCCGTGTCCGGGCGCCACGTCGGGCGGACCGTCACGTCGTCCAGGTCCTCGGCGAGTTGCTCGTGTCGTTCGAGCGCCGAAGTCGGATCGTCCGTACTGGAGACGACCTCGACGTTCATCTCCCCCAGCAGTGCCTGCGGGCGCATGTCGGGCTCTTGCAACTGGGCCTTCGTCTCCTCCCAGATCTCGTCGGCCGTCTCGGCGGAGATGGGCGTGTCGATGCCGAAACGGCGCTTGAGATCGAGGTGGACCCACTCGTAGGTGGGGTTGCCGGCGATCTCGGGGAATATCTCTGCCATCGCCGTCCACTTCTCGCGATTCGAGGCGTCGCCGGTGATCAGTTCCTCGTCGACGCCGCGTTTGCGCATCATCGACCAGACGTAGTGGTCGGTTGCGCCCTCGACCTGCCAGATGTCGGTGTAGGGCTCGTTCTCGGCCAGTTCGTCCACGTCGACGTGGCTGTGGGGGTCGACTATCGGCAAGTCCTCGACCGCGTCGTACAACCGCCGCGCCGCCTCGGTTTCGAGGAGGTAGTCGTCTCCGATGAAGCTCATACACTCACGTCGTCTCGGCAGTCGAAAATAAAGGTACGGAACGACGGGCGAGCGGGGCGGACCTCTCTAGTTCAGGACGTCCGCGCCCTCGATATCGTAGGCGTCGAGATACGACCGTTCTGCGTCGACGAGGTCGGCGAACAGCGACTCGATCTCGACGGGGTCGATGGTGACGAGCGGTTCGTTCCGGAACGCCTGGAAGGCGAGATCGAGGTCGCCGGCGAAGCCGGCCTCGATCAAAGTCTCCTGGTTGGTGGCGTGGCGCTCGACGAGCGTGGCGACCGGGTCCGGTAGCTCGCCGGAAGCCAGCGGCGTCACGGCGTCCCGCGTCAGGAGTGCGTTCGTCTCGACGACGGCGCCCGCGGGCAGGTTGCCGACCTGGCCCTGGTTGGGGACGTTGACGTTCGTCTTGACCGCGCCGTGGCCCAGCAGCGCCTTCATCAGGTCGACCATCTCCTCGCCGGGGTCGGTGATCTCGGCCTCCTGTTCGCCTTCCAGGATGGCCTCGCGCTCGGCCATGGCCTCCGGCCAGCTCTCGACGCGGTGGTCGCTCGGGGTGAGTTTGATCCCCCACCGGTGGATGTCCTCGGGGTCCTCGACGGGGTCGAGATACCACGGGACGAACTCGACGAGGTGGCGGTCACCGGCGGCGGGTAGGATGCCGTAGCGCCGGTAGAGGTCGAGCGTGACCTCGTGGTTGGTGGCGTAGACGCTCTGGTCTTCGATCTCCTGGTCGCCGGGTTCGTAGGACGGGATATCCCGTGAGGCGAGTTCCGCGTCGATGGCGTCGAACAGGTCGTGGCCGTACAGCGTCGCCTCGTCGATCCAGGTGAAGTGGTTGACGCCCTTGACCGTCACGTCGACGTCGTCGTAGTCGGCGTCCTCGACGTCGAGGTGTTCCTCGGCGAGTTCGGCGAGCCACTCCTGGACGTGATAGACCTCGTGGCAGATGCCGATGGCGTTGATCTCGGGGTACTCCTCGTAGAGAGTGCGCGTACAGACCGTCATCGGGTTGGTGAAGTTGAACACCCAGGCGTCGGGACAGTGCTCGCGGACGGCCGCGGCGACTTCGCGGTACTGCGGGATGGCTCGCAGGGCGCGGAAGGTCCCGCCGGGGCCGACGGTGTCGCCGACCGTCTGGTAGATGCCGTACTCCTGGGGGATGTCGAGGTCCTTCGCGAACGTCTCGGCGGGCGGGTCCTGGGTCGAGCAGACGACGAAGTCCGCACCGTCCAGCGCGGCGTCGAGCGTCTCGACGGCCTCGTAGGTCCAGTCGCCGACCGCCTCGTCCTGTGCCTGGATCGTCTGTCCGAGTTCGGCGTTGGTCTTCGCGCTCTCGTAATCGAGGTCGTAGAGGCGGACGGTGCCGCTGAACTCCGTCGTCAGCGCCAGCAGGTCCATCAGTTTCTTCGCCCAGTCCCGGCTCCCGCCGCCGACGAAACCGATCACGACCGACTCTCCTCGCTGGTGCTCTCCGCCGCTCAAATCGTGCATATCTCACCCTCGGCACACGCGTCTATAAAACCGAGTGTTCCGGAACGAACGCTACTGCAATGTTCCCGAGCGAACGCCATCGCGACAGCCCGAGGACTTCCTGAACGGAGAAACGCTACCGACGACAGAAACGAGCCAACCACATCCACGACAGAGACGCGCCCACCGCGACCGACGACGACCGGTCCGCGCCTAGAACTTGTGGTAGGACGGCAGGAAGCGAATGGCATACAGCGGGACGACGGCGAACACGAAGAGCACGCCCGTCACGAGGACGTTCCAGGAGATCAGCATGCCGGCGATCTCGTGAAAGCCCGCGAAGTCGACGGCGACTGCGATGACGGAGACGACGACGAGGAACGATGCGACGATCACGAGCGGCTTGTAGTCGTTGACGAACTTCCGGAAGCGATTGTCCCCGCGGTACCGGTCGAGGTCGATACTGGTACTCATCTACACGGGAAATCTCCCCAGCGAGGGTTAATTGTTTCGGTGGCATCGGTCCGACAACTGGTCCGAAGGGAACTGGCCTCCGATCGGACAGTCGAATACCGGGATCGACTTCGTCGTCTGTCAGTCGAACGCGGGCATGACTTCGTCGGCGAACAGTTCCATGCCGTCGTGGTCCGGGAAGTCGATAAACCAGCCCTGGAACTTGGTGACGCCGACGTCGATGCGTTCTTCGATGGCCTCGACACACTCCTCGGGCGTGCCCATCACGAAGTACTCGCGGGCGTCTGCTTCGGTCTCGATGTCCGGCTGGTCCTGGTACTCCTCCTCGAACTGGATCGGGAGCATGAGGTCCAGCAGGCGGTCGAGTTTCTCCTGGTCGCGGGTGCAGATGACGTGACCGTCCCAGGAGTACTCGATCTCCTCGGGGTCGCGCCCAACCGTCTCACAGTGGTTCTCGATGACGTCGATCTTGTGTTCGAGAGTGTCCACGTCGCCGTTGAACACGTCGGTGTTCCAGACGTCTGCGTGTTTCGCGACGAGTTTCAGTGTGACTTGCTCGCCCTGCCCGCCGACGAGGATCGGCGGATGGGGGTCCTGGACCGGTGTCGGCGCGCAGGGGGCGTCCTCGATCTGGTAGTGATCGCCGTCGAAACTCGCCCCGTCGCCGCCGGCGTCCCACATCCGCTTCATCAGACGAATCCCCTCGTCGAGACGCATCAGGCGCTCGAAGCCGTCGCGGTACTCCCAGCCGTAGGCGTCGTACTCCGGGTCGTGCCAGCCCGCACCGAGACCGAGTTCGAGTCGCCCCTCCGAGACGACATCGAGTGTCGCTGCCATCTTCGCGACGAGCGCGGGATTGCGGTAGTCGTTACAGAGGACCAGCGAGCCGATGTCGACGTCGTCGGTCAGGCCGGCGATCGTCGACAGCAGCGTCCAGCACTCGTATTCGGCCCGGTCGCGCCCGAGCATGAGATGGTCCGGTGCCCAGACCGCGTCGAATCCCAGTTCTTCGGCTTTCAGAACGCCCGCTTTCGTCTGCTCCCAGTCGAGCCCCTCGTAACATGGCGTGTCGCGGTGGACCGGTTCGCTCTCGCCGTCGTCCGGAGCGCCCGCGAAGACGGGGACGTTGTATTCGAAGCTGATCTCGGACATGGTCACTCCACGGCGAAGTGCTCGACCGCCTCACGATTCAGTTCGGCGCTCAGGCCGACGCCCTCTGGCAGGGCGATACTGCCGTCCTCGGCGTCCGGCGGGTCGGCGTAGATGGCGTCGGCGTACGTCGAGTCCTTCTCCTCTTGCTGTTCCTGGTACCACTCGGGGATGGGGAAGTACTCCGCCATCGGCGCGTTCGTCGAGGCGGCGATGAAGTGCAGGTGGGGGTTCGTCCCCGAGTGGGGGATCACGGGCACGTCGTGAGTACTCGCCAGCGCGTCGATCTTCAGGAGTTCGGTCAATCCGCCACAGCGATGCACGTCGGGCTGGAGGATGTCCACGGCTTCGCGTTCGAGGAGCTCCTCGTGACCCCAGCGGGTGAACTCGTGTTCGCCCCCGGAGATGGGGATGCTCGTCGAGGCGTTGACCTCGGCGTAGCCGTCGATGTCGTCGGGGATGACGGGCTCTTCGACCCACGCCATCTCGTATTTCTCGAGCCTGTCGAGCATCCGCTTGGCGTATGTGACGGTCCAGCCCATGTAGGCGTCGCCGGCGATCTCGATCTCGTCACCGACCGCTTCTCTCACTGTCCTGACGATCTCCTCGTTTCTCTCCATCCCCTTGCGACCCGCTTCGGGGCCGTGCTGGAAGCGCAGTTTCATCGCGTCGAAGCCCGCTTCGGCGTACTCCTGGGCTTCCCGCTCTACGGTCTCCAGGTCGACCGGGTGGAGGTTACTCGCGTAGCAGTCGATCTCGTCTTCGACCGGTCCACCGAGCAGTTCGTAGACGGGTTTGTCGGCTTCTTTGCCGGCGATGTCCCAGAGCGCGAGGTCGACGGCGCTGATCGCCTCGACGGCAGCGCCCTTGCGGCCGAAGGGGATCGTCGCACGGTACATGATGTCCCAGAGCTTCTCCCGCTCTTGGGGGTCTTCGCCGACGACGAGTTTCGAGAGCGTCTCGTCGACGATGGTCTCGATGGCGCCGGTCGCCCAGTTGCCGTGCCCGACCCCGGTTACTCCCGCATCCGTTTCGACCTCGACGACGACGTCGCCGACCGGTCCCATCCACTTGCGGCGGGCCTGCGGGTTGTCACCCGCGGCGTTGTTGTACTCATCGTACTTGCTCATCACCGTGACGAGCGGGAACTCGACGAACTCGCCCCAGGATTCGGTACCGATCTTCGTCGCTGAGACGTCTGTTATCTCCATGGCAGTGTGACTACCGTCCCGCCAGCACGATTAAAATCTTTCCGTCAGTTCGTCTCAAAGTGGGCTACACGCCCGTCCGGGGCGAGCGGGGCTTCGGAACTGAACGACGACTCACGCGGAAAACTGGAAGACTGGTTTGCAGGTTTCGCCGTCGAGGAACGCTTCGAAGGCGGCCGCGGGGTCCTCGGTGCCGTAGGAGGTATCGATTATCTCGTCGACGGGGATCTCGTCGCGTTCCATGAGTCGGAGCGCCTGCTCGAAATTCGTCCAGGTCGAGCCATACGAGGTGCTGACGTCGATCTCGCCACGGACCATCGACGTGAGCGTGAGTTCACTGGTCTCGTTGGGGATGCCGACGACGACGACCTGTCCGCCCTTGCGCGTGTGTTCGACGGCGGTTCCGATACCGGAGTGGTGGCCCGTCGAGTCGAAGACGACGTCGAACCCGCGACCGTCGGTCACGGTCTCGGTCCGGTCGTCGAGGTCGTCGACCTGGACGTTGATCGTCTCGATACCGAGGTCGTTCAACAGCGGGAGCCGGTAGTCGGCGTCCTGGCCGAGTCCGGAGATGACGACGTTCGCACCCAGCGAGTCGGCGACAGTCGCGACGAGCGCGCCGATGGGGCCGGGACCCTCGACGAGGACGTTGTCCCCCGGTTTCGTGACGGACTGGTCGAGGACGGCACGGGTGGCGATACTCGTCGGCTCGGTTATCGCGGCGTGTCGGAGCGGTACGTCGTCGGGGACGGCGTGGAGGAACTTCGGCTCGACGGCGACGTACTCCGCGTAGGCGCCGTCGCGGTGCATCCCCGTGATCGAGAAGTTCTGGCAGACGTTCGACTGGTCGTTCTTGCACTGGAAGCAGTTCCCACAGTCGTGGATCGGCTCTTCGATTATCTTGTCCCCCGGGGCGAACCCCTCGACGTCGGTGCCTGTCTCGACGACTTCACCGGCGTACTCGTGGCCCATGATTCGCGGGATCTGAATCCACTCGTACCCGCTATCGTACTCGTACGCGTGGGCGTCGCTGCCACACACTCCGGCCGAGTGAACTTTCACGAGCACTTCGTCGGGACCCACTGCGGGACGCTCCAGTTCCTGCGTTTCGACGGAATGGGCGCCGGTCTGAATGATTGCTTTCATGATGGCTTGAAGCGCTATCGGCGGTCGACTGTTACCCAATAACTTGATGTGGTGATTAATACTTTTTGATGTTCGGGATCCCCTGCGGTCGTTCGGATCAAAAGATATCGAACGGTATTCACAATCTACTCTTTCCGGCTCGATACCATCTGTTCGGTCGGGAACGCAACAGTTAGGGACCCTGCCGCGGAAGCGGCGGGTGATGCAATTCGTACGATACACGACCGGGGACGCGCCGACGTGGGGCGTCCGACGCGACGACGAGATCGTCCCGCTCGCCGGCCTCCGAGAGGAGGTCTCCTACCAGCAGCTGACGGACCCGGGGTTCCTCCGGGTCGCCGAGGACGCCGTCGAGGCCGCCGCAGACTCGGCGATCCCGGCCTCGGACGTGGACCTGCTCGCGCCGGTTCCCCGGCCGGGGAAGATCGTCTGTGTGGGACTGAACTACCACGACCACGCCGAGGAACAGGACGAGGAAGTGCCCGAAAAGCCGCTACTGTTCTCGAAGGCCGACTCGTCGGTCACGAACCCCGGCGACCCCATCGTCCACCCGCCGGAACTCGACGAGGTCGACTACGAGGTCGAACTCGGGATCGTCATCGGACGCACCGCGAAAGAGGTCGACGCCGCCGATGCGCGGGACTACGTCGCGGGGTATACGGTCATTAACGACGTCAGCGGTCGCGACGCCCAGTTCGACGACGGGCAGTTCTTCCGCGGCAAGAGCTACGACACGTTCGCGCCGATGGGCCCGACCCTGGTCCCCGACTCGGAGATCGACCCCGGGAATCTGGACGTCGCCTGCCGGGTCAACGGCGAGACGCGACAGGACTCCAACACCGAGGAGTTCATCTTCGGCGTCGAGGAGGTCGTCGAGTACATCAGCGGCTTCACGACGCTGCGTCCGGGCGACGTCATCTCGACCGGGACGCCCGGTGGCGTCGGCATCTTCAGCGACCCGCCCCAGCTGCTCGAACCCGGCGACACCGTCGACGTGGAGATCGAGGGCATCGGCACGCTCACGAATCCTGTCGTCGCCAAAGACGAGTAACGACGCGCTGGCTCTGACGGGGAATCCCCCGTCTCGCTCCTCTCACCCTTCTCACTCGACGGTGAACCGGTAGGAGCCCGACCCGACTGTGACGTCGACCGCGTCGCCGTTCTGTTCGACCGTCTCGACGTCCCCAGCGGATTCGACGGCACTCCCAGTTTCGATGGACTCGTCGTCTGCCCAGACGACGGTACCGTCGACGCTCACCGCTGACGTGGCGTCCGCCAGCGGAACTGATACGTGAGCGTCGGCGTTCCAGGGCACTTCGACGGCGAGTTCGTGGCCGGTTTCCGTTTCCTCCCAGTGGGACTCGACCGTGCCAAGTGGCGTCTCGACCGACCCCTCGGCCCACGAGAGGCCGTCGACGAACGAGGGGGAGACCGTGACGTCGTAGGCGTCGGCGCCGAACTCGACGTCGATACCGGCGAGGTGCTCGTAGAACCACTCCGAGATGCAGGCAAACGGCGAGTGGTTCAGCGAGTTCATCCGGCCGCCGATGTGCTCGTCGCTGTCGCTGTCCCAGCGCTCCCAGACCGTGGTCGCGCCCTGGCGGCGCATGTACACCCAGCCCGGGAACCCGGGGTCACTCGCGACCTCGTAGGCCAGGTCGGCGTAGCCGTACTCGCTGAGGACGCCCAGGAGGGGCCGCGTCCCCAGAAAGCCCGTCTTGAGTTTGGAGTCGTCGGTGTACCGGACCTTCTCGACGAGGTTCGCGACGACGGCCTCGGCGTGCTCGTCGGGGGTGATCCCGAAGAAGACCGGGAGCGCGTAGGTGGCCTGTGTGCGCCCCTCGTAGGCGGCGGCAGTGGTGTCGAAATAGCGCTCGTTGAACGCGTCGGCGATGGCCTCGGCCCGGTCGGCGTAGTGGTCGGCGTGGGCCTCGATATCGAGCGCGTCGGCGACCCGCGCCAGGAGGTCGACACTCCGGTAGTAGTAGGCGTTCGTGAAGAAGTCCGTCGGCTTCCCGCGGCGACCGTTCAGGTTCTCCAGGGCGACCCAGTCGCCGAAGCCGGCGTGTTCGTCGGGGAGGAGGTCCTCGACCGCCTCGGACTCCCAGAACTCGACGTAGCGCCGCAGCGACTCGTAGTGGTCCCGGAGCACCCCATCGTCCCCGTAGAAGCGGTAGCGATGCCACGGGACCGCGAGCAAGGAGACGGTCCAGGAGGGGTCGGCCACCGCGGGGAGTTGTCCGTGGGGACACTTCGAGGGGACGTAGCCGTGGCGGGACTGGGTGTCACAGTGGTCGCGCAGCCACTTCCCGTGGAAGCGAGCGGCGTCGAAGTTGTACTGGAGCGCCCGCGCGGCGATGTGGCCGTCGCCGGTAAAGCCCATGCGCTCGTCGCGCTGGGGGCAGTCCGTCGGCACGCTGTGGGCGTTGCTCCGCAGTCCCCACCGGGCGTTTGCCTGTACCCCCGTGAGGTCCTCGTTCGAACAGGCGAACTCGCCCGACGAGGACAGGTCGGTGTGGACCACGCGAGAGCGGACGTCGTCGGCTGTCAGTTCGCCCGGATAGCCGGAAATCTGCGCGTAGCGGTAGCCGTGGTAGGTGAAGCGGGGTTCGTAGGTCTCCTCGGCTTCGTCTTCGCTCTCGCCGATGACGTAGGTATCAGTCGCTTTCGCCGACCGCAGGTCGACGGTGCGGAGGCCGCCCTCCTCGTCGAGTGCCTCGGCGTGGCGAAGCACGATCTCGTCGCCGGGCTCCCTGGAGTCGCCGAGGTCGTCGGGGTCACCGAGGTCGCCCCCGGAGACGTCGAGCGAGAGCCAGCCGGTGTGGTTCTGTCCGAAGTCGACGATGGGGCCGTCCTCGTGGTCGTGTATCTCGACCGGGTCGAGCGTCTCCGTCACGCGGATCGGGTCGGTACGCTGGGGGGCGAGTTCCCCGTCGGGGGCCGTGGCGAGGGCCGCTCCCTCCCAGTCGGCATCGTCGAAGTCCGATTCGGCCCACCCCTGTTGCTCCAGGCGGGCGTCGTAGGTCTCGCCGAGGTAGATGTCGTTTGCGACGACCGGACTCGGCGCAGTGTGCCAGTCGGGCCCGGTCGAGACGGTGGTCGTCGTCCCGTCCTCGTACTCGACGGTGAGGTCGAGGCGCGCTCGCGGGGACCCGAACCCCTGCCACTGGCGGGCCGACCGGGCGAACCAGCCGCGACCGAGCCAGATCCCGACCGCGTTGCTGCCCTCGGTGAGCCGGTCACCGACCTCGTACGTCGAGTAGAGCACGCGCTCGTCGTACTGCGTCCAGCCCGGATTGAGCGTGTCCTCGGAGGCCCGCTCGCCGTTCAGGTAGAGTTCACCGTAACCCAGGCCGACGAACCGCGCCCGCGCCCGGGCCACCGGCCCGTCGAGTTCGAACTCGGTCCGGAACAGCGGCGACGTCCCGGTCATCGTCGATTCGTACGTGCCGTCGGTGAGCCGGTCGGGTGCCCAGGTCTCGGTCTCGACGCTCGACGAGGCTGTTACTGGCCGCTCCCGGGCGATGTCGTCCCCGTCGTCGTCACGGACGGCGAGTGCAGCGAGCGCGAACACGGCCCACGAGTCGAACGATTCTCGGAGGCCGTCGTCGTCGGGGTCGACCTCCTCTAGCGACTCCGCGACCACGCGGACGTGACTCGCAGTCTCTCCGTCGAGGTCGTGCATCACGGGGTCGCGGCGCGGGTCCGGCTGTTCGGCGTCGGTGGCGTCGACGACCGTCCGGGCGTCCGAGAAGTCGGGGTCGTCGGCGACCTCGACCCGATAGCGGCCGGGGAAGCCGAACGCGACGGGACCCTGTGCAGTGGTCGAATCGAGGTACGTCTCTTCGGTGTCGTTGGCCGTGACCGTCCAGCCGTCGGGCGTCGTCGTGTCGGTGAACGGCTCCGCGGGGTGGAGTTCGACCGCGCCGATCTCGTGGTCCTCGCCGAGGTCGACCGCTACCCACTCGGTCGGGTCGTCGTTGGGATCGCGCCAGCGGCTCCGGTAGCCGTTCGAGTCGCCGCCGTCGGGCTGGGCGGTGATCCAGTCGCCGTCCCAGTCGCCGGGCGCGGTCGTGAACGTCGCCGGCTTCGCACTCGCGGAGCGCTCTCCCGTGTCGTTCCAGACGGTCACCGTCCAGTAGTAGGTCGCGTCGGCAGAGAGCGCGGGGCCGTCGTACGGAACCGAGGTCGAGCGGTCGGATTCGACTCGCCCGCTGTCCCACAGTGGTTCGGCGTCGAGCCCTCCCGACGAGGGCGCCACTCGGAGTCGGTAGGCGGCCTGACCGGCGTCCCAGTCACTCTCGTTGACCGCCCACGAGAACCGGGGCGGGGAGTCGAGCGATACGTCGGTCGGTTCCGTTCGGTGGCCGACGCGGAGCGCTGTCGGCGTAACGCGGTCTCCAGCCATTACTCCCAGTACGCACACTCGCCCGCCATAAGTGTATCTCACCCATCGGGCGCGAACGAAGGCGATCCCCATCACCCACGTGACTGTTCTTCCGGGGACTCACTTTCGGCGACCTGTCCCGGGCTATCGGAACCCAAACTCCCTCAGTCTGGGTGTCTGGAGCGGGAATCACCGCCCTCGACGGGGGGGTATCGGCTCGAACAGGATTTCCGGCGATGGCGGAAACAACTCCTCTAACGAGAACACTCGTCGGTGGTTCGGCGCCGACACTGTGTGTTAGCAATTAGCACACTGGCTGGAATTACAGTAGTAGTACTGGAAGCGGAGTGCGACCCTCTTTCCGGCATCACCGAAATGTCGTTCGAACTGCTACTGGCCGCCGGCCAGACACGCATCGCTCGGGGCACCTCTCGGTCGCGAGTGACGCGCGTACAACTCGTGGGGGCGAGAGCAGTGGACCACAGGCGCTGATCATCGGTGTGCGTCGGGCGATGTCGGGGCAGTCCCGTGCGCTCCCCGAGTTTCTCGTCTTATCGGGGCGCGAGCAGTTCGACGGGGTGGGTCGCCGGCCGGTCGAGGAGGTGATCGAGTTGCTCCAGACAGGAGGTCCCGCTGGCGACGACGGTCCGGTCTTCGGTGTCGGGCGCGGTGAACTGTTCGGCGAGTTCGTCCCCGACGGCGACGCTCACCTCGTAGTAGTCGGACTTGTAGCCGAAACTCCCGGCCATCCCGCAACACTCCACGTCGGAGGTCGCCACGTCGAACCCGCAACGTTCGAGGACGGCGGCCGTGTGTGCTTCCAGCCCCAGTGTTCGCTGCTGGCAGTGACTGTGATAGGCGACACGCTCGCCTGCACCGTCTCGTAACTCCTCGACCGACCCACCGTTCTCCAGCAGACCGTAGACGTATTCGAGGACCTCGTAGCTGTTGGCCGCCAGCCGTTCGTAGCTGTCCGCGTCCAGCAGTCGCTCGTACTCGCGCTGAACCATCGCGTGGTCGCTCGGCTCGACGACGACGATATCGCGCCCGTTCTCGACGTACGGGCCGAGTGCGTCCGCGACCCGCTCGGCGTGGTCCCTGGCTGTGGCGACCATCCCCTGGGAGAGCGGCGCTCGTCCGCTCGAAGCCACCTGCGGGACGGCCACGTCGACGCCGAGCGCTTCGAGCACCCTGACGGCGGCCTTGCCGCGGTCGACCTGGACGTGGTTCGTGTAGAGGTCCGGGTAGAGGACGACGCGCCGTTCGGAGTCCTCGTCAGCGTCTCCCATCGATGACGCGCGGCGGGCGTCGGCCTCGGCGTCGCGGTCGGCGAACCAGTCGACGAGCGTCTCGCGCTCGAACGTCGGGAGGTCCCGGCGTGCGTCGATCCCGAGGAACCGCTGCATCGCCAGCCGGGAGACGCCGGTGTTCGCGACCCAGTTCGAGAGCGGCGCTGTGGCGCTCCCGAGGCGCGCGGCCGTCTCGAAGTTCCCGAAAAAGCGCTTCCCGAGCGGCGTTCCTTCGTCTTCCTCGTCGGGCGTGAGTCCGTCCACGAGGAAGTCGAAGCGGTCGTCACCTCCGCTCTGGCGGTTGATCCGGTCGCGGACCACCGTGTTGATCCAGGGGATGTCGATGCCGACCGGGCAGGCGTTGACACAGCGTGAACACCCCGTACAGAGGTCGTTGAACTCCGCCGCTGTATCGAGTCCTTCGATGCCAGCTTCCCACCCGGTTGCGATACCCCCCGAGTAGGTCTCGCCGCCGAAGGCGTGGCCGCCGACCTGCTGGAAGTTCGCACAGGAGTTCGAACACGCCGAACAGCGGATACAATAGAGCGTCTCCCGCAGGTCGTCGTCCTCGCGCATCGCCATCCGGCCGTTGTCGACGAGCACGAGGTGGAAGTCGCGGTCGGCGTCGAGTTCCGACAGCGGCGTCTCGTCGTCGGCGAAGTCCACGGTCGGCGTCTCGACGGGTGGCGTCACGAGCGAGACGTAGCTCGTGATGTCCTGACCGGTGGCCGACCGCCCGATGAGTTCGACGAACGGGGCCAGGTCCTCGACGGTCGGGACCACCTTCTCGACGCCCGCCACTGCGACGTGGGTGTCCGTCGCCGCCATCGTCTTCCGGGCGTTGCCCTCGCTCGTCACGAGCGCGATGGTCCCGGTGTCGGCGGTGACGAAGTTCGCGCCCGTCATGCCGACTTCGGCGTCTTCGATACGCTCGCCGAGATATTCACGAGCGAACCGGGTCAACTCTTCGGCCGTCTCCAGGGGTGGGTCGGGGTCGAAGCGTTCGTTGAACAGGTCGGCGATACTCTCCCGGGACTTGTGGATGGCCGGCCCGACGATGTGGCTCGGCGTCTCGTCGGCGACCTGCAGGACCCACTCGCCCAGGTCCGTCTCGACGACGTCGACGCCGTCGGCAACGAGTGCCTCGTTGACCTCTAGCTCCTCGGAGGTCATCGACTTGCTCTTGACCACGCGCGAGGCGTCGCGCTCGGCGACGACCGACCGGACGTAGTCGTTGGCCTCGGCCGCGTCGTCGGCCAGGTAGAGCGTCCCGCCGTTTGCCTCGACGGTCTCCCGGAGTTCGTCGATCAGTTCGGGCAGGCGTTCGATCGCGTCGGCCTTGATCGCGCGAGCCTCGCTCTTTAGCTCCTCGTAGTCGTCGAGTCGGCCCGTCGACTCGTAGCGTCCACGGTTGAAGCCCTGCGTGTTCTCGCTGACCGCAGGCCCCTCTGTCGAGAGCAACTCCCTGAGTTCCTGCGCGTCACTCATCGGTGGTCTCTCCTCGGTCGTCGATCGTCTCCACGTGGCCGTCCGTTCCCTCTCCTCGGTCGTCCGTCCGCTCCACCACGACGACGCGGACGTCGCTCGGCCCGTGGGCACCGATCACGAGTTCCCCCATGTCGGCGGTCGCGCTCGGTCCGGTCGCGACGATGCCGCTCTCGATCCCCACTTCGTTTCGGACCGTCTCGCCGAAACGTTCGACGGCTTCGTCCATCCCCGGGAGGACGTCGGCTGCGTCTACGACCACGACGTGGCGGTCGACGAAGAGGCTCACCAGTTCAGCACCCTCGGGAGAGGACGGAACGAGGACCGATCCGTAGTCGGCGATGGCGAACTCGGCCGGCGTGACCCCGGTCGTCGCGCGTTTCAGGCCTGCTGGCGTCGGATCGACCGTCACACTGGTGTCGGCGAGCGAGACGTCCAGTTCGTCGAGTTCGACGCCGACTGCCGGTTCGGTGAGCGTCGCTTCGAGCGTCTCCGCGAATCCGTCGACTGTGGTCTGTTCACAAGGAACGTCCATCGACTCGCACGCGGAGACGAACAAGTCGAGCGGCATGGCGGACATAGCCCATCGTAGCGAGGGCTGGTGAATGTATGTTTCGCTGCCCTCCCCGGGCCGGGGACCGTCGCCGGGGGCGCCGGGTCGGAGTACGTCGTCGCCGACGCCGGGTCGGGGGTCCGTCCCAGCTTCCGGCACGGGAAGCTTTTTGCTACCGGTTGGCATACGGGGAGAGAGAATGGAGATCTCGGATATTTACACGGTCTCGGTCGAGGTACCGGAACCAGCGGTCGACGCCGAACCGCGCCGCGACGCCTGGTACGAGGGGCCGCGTGTCGCCAACCCGATGTCGCGCTATCCGCGCTACGCCGAGGACCGCTCGTCCTGGCGCCCCTCGTTCGAACGCTTCGGCTGTGTCGTCGAGAGCGACGACGGCACTCGCGGGTTCACAACTGGCGTCCACGGCACACCTGTCGCGACGCTCGTCGACGACTACCTCGGGCCACGACTGGTCGGCGAGAATCCGATGGCCATCGAGAAGCTCTACGACATGGCCACTCGGATGTGCGAACCGCTGGGCAAGAGCGGGATCACGACGTTCGCCGTCAGCGCCATCGACCGCGCGCTCTGGGACCTCAAAGGGAAGACGCTCGACGTGCCCGTCTACGAACTGCTCGGCGGCCCCGCCCGCGAGGAGTTGCACTGCTACGCGACCGGCAACGACACCGACTGGCACGCCGAACTCGGCTTCGAGGACACGAAACTCGCCTGTCCGTACGGCCCGGCCGACGGCGAGGAGGGCATCCGGAAGAACGCCGAACTCGTCGCCGAGGCGCGCGACATAATGGGGCCCGACGCCGAGGTGATGCTCGACTGCTGGATGGCCTTCGACGAGGCCTACACCGTTCGACTCGCGAACGAACTCCGTGAGTACGATTTGGCGTGGATCGAGGAGGTGCTCCCGCCCGAGAACCTCGACGCCCACGCGGCGGTCCGCGAGCGCCTCCCCTGGCAGACGCTCGCGACTGGCGAGCACTGGTTCACGGTCGAGCGCTTCCAGCAGGCCGCGAGCAGGCGTCTGATCGACGTCTTCCAGCCCGACGTCGACTGGTTCGGGCTGACCCCCGTCGTGAAAGTCGCGGCCATCGCCGAGAGCGCCGGGATCGACCTCGTTCCCCACGCCGCTGGCAACTCCGTTTACGGTCAGCACGCCTGTTACGCGCTCCCCGCCATCTCGAAGACGGAATTCTTCGTCGGGACGGCACCCGGCGTGCCCCTGGACGCCGCCCGGCGCCTCCCCGGCCAGGCGGTCCCCGAGGACGGGACGATCACCCCGTCGGACGACCCCGGGTTCGGCGTCGATATGGACGAGATCGAACTCTCCCGTCCGTTCACGCCGTCCGACAGTGCGAGTCGGGGCTCCGCGTCCGGCGGCTACGGCAACTAGCGGCGCGGGACGTTTCGGAGGCGGGTGGCGTGGATGGAGGTCAGTAACGACTAACACCGACCGGGTCGACTGTGGCTCCATGACGGTATCTGTCGGCATCGTCGGAGCCGGTGGGATCGCACGGACACACGCCGAGAACCTCGGGGTCCACGAGGGGGCCGAGGTGACGGCGGTGTGTGACATCGACGCCGAGCGCGCCCGGCAACTCGGCGAGTCGGCCGACGCGGCGGCCTACACCGACCACGAACGCCTGCTCGAAACCGAGGACCTCGACGCCGTCTACGTCACGACGCCACCACAGGCACGAGTCGACCTGGTCCGCGACATCGCCCGGACCGGCGCGGCCATCTTCTGTGAGAAGCCACTCGCGACGACCGTCGAGGCGGGCCGCGCGGTCCGTGATATCGTCGAGGAGTACGACGTCCCGTTCATGGTCGGCTTCTGTCTCCGGTTCGCCGAACCATGTCGTCGGTTGCGCGAACTCCTCGACGACGGCGACCTGGGCGAGCCCGTCCAGGTGTTCAGCACGCGCGCCGGATACGGCGTCCCGTCGGGAGACAACTGGCGAACAGACCCCGAGCAGGCCTGTGGCGTGACCGTCGAATCCACGTCGCACAACGTCGATCTACTGCGCTGGCTCGGCGGCGAAGTAGACACCGCGTCCGGTCACGTGGCGAACGTCACACACCCCGAGATCGAGCGCTTCGACGACAATATGGTCGCGACACTGCAGTTCGCGGACGGGCCGATCGGACTGGTCCAGAACACCTGGACGAGCTACGTCGAGTACTTCCGCCACGGCGTTGTCGGGACCGAGGGCGCGGCGGTCGTCGAGGGCGACGAGTGGTGGCGTCTCGACCGACTCACCTACGCGACCGAGGACGACCAGTACCCGACGACGATAGCCTTCGACTCGGAGACGGCCACCGACGTGGGCTATGCCGGCGAGACCGACGCTTTCGTCCGGAGCGTCGCAGAGGGGACCGCCCCGCTCGTCGACGTCACCGACGGCCTGCGCGCGCTGGAGATCTCCCACGAGATCCTCTCTGGATAACGCCGATCCAGGACGAATGTAGACAAAACTATAGGCATAAATGAATTCTTCAGACAGATATTACCGCCAGCCACGCGAACTGGAACGATAGGATCGGGCAGAGGAATCTCGAAAACATCGCTCTGAGGGCTCTATATCCCGTAAATTGACAGAAGACACCGACACCGCCGACTGCGACATGGTCCGGGGCCTCCAGCCGGCGAAACGTCGGTCATCTGGCCACGCCACAGCTGTGGTGGATTTCGAATACGTGTGTTGAGGGCCTTATTCTCTCGTTATACTGCGAATTCGGCTCTGGATGTACTGTCGAGTGGGAAAATAACGAATCGATGTATGGAATACTCGGTTATTTACTTCAGAATTTCGTCGTTCAGTCGGGCAGCCGAGCTACTCCGAGCGGTCGTCGGGACCCGGTTCGCTCCCGGCTTCCGGGACTGGCTGGGGACCGCCGCCGGTCTGGGCTTCCTGGGCGTCCCCCCAGCCGCCGGCGTCGGTCACGGCGAAGAGTTTCCGCCAGTTCTCCGCGTCCTCGCTCTCGGGGAGCTGGTCCCGGAGTTGCTGGAAGTCCGACGGCGCAACCTGCGTCCCGACGAAGTCGACGATCACCTGGGCGTGATAGGCCGCCTCCGGTCGCTCGGCGCCTTCGATCTCGCTGACTCGCCCGACGAACTCATGCCAGTCGAAGCGCTGGCCGTGGTCGCCGACGGCGCCGGTCAGATACCACTTGATCTCCAGCGGGAGCGACGCGGCGAGATCCTCGGCGTTGCCCTCGGGGATCCGCTGGCCGAGTGTCGTTAGCGTCGCCCGGATCGCCCGGACCGTCTCACCGGTCCCTGGCAGTTCGAGTCGGTGCTGTATCTCTCCGGTGAACTCGTCGAAGTTCATGACTGGGGCCTCGTGAGTACTACGTCCCCGACTCCCCAATACCTACTTTCCAGGTACTCACCGGATGGCTGACCGCCCGGGACGGCCGGGGCCGCGCGTTCGGGACTACTGGTCGAACTGCAGGTCGCGTCCGGGGTCCTCGACGACGACCCACCAGTGGAGGTCGCGCTTCGGGTGTCGCCGGTCGACGTGGTCACGGAGTCGGTCGCCGGATTCGAAGTCTTTGCCACAGAGGTTACAGCGGTGATGGCGTTTACGCGCCATACGACTCCTTCGCACCGGTCGGTATTGGGTGCTCGGGCGAACTCTCTCGCGCCCGGCCGGGGTAGCGATACACCGCGCTGGGCGGATCGACGAGCGACAGGGGGCAACATTGAACCCCACAGCGTGCCTACACTCACAGTCAGGAACGCCATGGACATCAGAGACATCGTCTCGACGGAGTACGCACAGTTCGACGCCGACGCTCGCGTCTCGAAGATCGAAGGCGCGTTCACGGAGACGGGTGCCAAGGCAGCCGTCGTCACCGAGGACGACGAGTACCTGGGGGTCGTCACACAGCGCCAGCTCGCGTCGGCCCACCGGAACCCCGACGCGAAGGCGCGCGGGCTCGTCTGGCACGTCGGCCGCGTCGACCTCGACGACGACGTCCGGACCGTCGCACGACTGCTGGTCGGGAGCGACTCGGCGGTCCTGCCGGTGTTCGCCGGCGACGAGTTGCTCGGCGTGGTCACCACCGAGGCCCTGCTCCGGAAGGTACGTCCGTTCCTCGGCGTGCTCACCGTCGACGACGTCTACTCCCCCGACCTCCTGACAGTCACGCCCGACACCACGCTGGGCGAGGTGTTGCACACACTCCGCGAGGAGCGGATCACCCACCTGCCGGTCGTCGACGGCGACGCGGCTGTCGGGGTCGTCAGCCTCTCGGACCTGCTCGATTTCGCGACCCGGGAAGTACGGCGGGGCCAGGGCGGATCACCTGCGCCCGAGATGGGGGCTGGCGGGCGCTCTCACGGCGGGTTCGGCGAGCGCGCCGGCGACATCGACCGGTTACTCGACCTCCCAGTTGCGGACGTGATGACAGACGGTGTCGAGACGACGACCGGCGACGAACCGCTCGACGAGGCCGTCGAGACGATGATCGAGGCGGGTATCTCCTCGCTCGTCGTGACCGATAGCGACGACGACGGCGACGGTGGCCAACCGGTGGGAATTGTCACCACGACTGACGTCCTCGAAGCGCTCACGTGGACCGACGAGACGCGACCACCGGTCCAGATCACGAACGTCGACCTGCTCGACGACATCTCACGCGAGGGGGTGACCGAACTGGTCGAGTCGGTGACCCGAAAGTACGGCGACATGCGCCTGCTGGAAGCGAACGTCTACCTGCACGAACACGACGAGAAACTCCGCGGGACACCGCTCATTATGGCGCGGATCCGTCTCTTTACCGACAAGGGTCACTTCGTCGGAACGGGGGAAGGATACGGTGCGGGCCACGCGCTCCGGCTCGCGCGCAACGTCGTCGAACGACAGGTACTGGAGGGCAAAGAGTACGGACGAACGAAGAAACACCCGCCCGCGGAGGAGTTGACGAAGCTCTACGGCTGGTGGCTGAGCGGTTCCTCCCGCTAGCGATAACGATACAGTACAGCACGACGACGGCCTCGGGGTGGGCCACTGCTTTGATTTCGGGTCACTCGCCCGCTGGCGAGAGGTACGCGCTGGCGCGCTCGTCCGAGACCTGTGTGAACGAGTCGTAGAACTGCCCGACCGCCCCGAAGTGGGGCGGCGTCGCCACGCAGACGACGTCGTCCGCCTCGGTCCGGAGGCGTTCGACCGTGTCGGGCGGAGCCACCGGAACCGCGAGGACCACTCGCTCGGCACCGGCGTTCCGGACCTGTCTGAGACAGGCGGTCGTCGTCGCGCCGGTCGCCACGCCGTCGTCGACGACGAGGACCGTCTTCCCGGCCAGCTCCAGGGGCGGGCGGTCGCCGCGGTAGCGTTCGAGTTTCTCGCGGGCCGCCCGGTGTTCCCGTTCGGCCCGTTCTCGGACGTAGGACTCCGCTATCTCGAGGTCCCCGATCAGCGACTCGTTACGCCAGAGCGTGCCGTCGCTGGCGACCGCGCCGATGGCGAGTTCCGAGTTCCACGGGGCGCCGATCTTTCGCGCGACGACGATGTCGAGTGGGGCCCCCAGCCTGTCAGCGACGACGCGGCCGACGGGGAGGCCACCGCGCGGGATCGCCAGGACGACGTCCGCTTCGACCTCGTGGTCGTCGAGTACGTCCGCGAGTTGCTGCCCGGCGTCGGTTCTGTCGGTGAACATGTGAGTCGGTCCGTGGTCGGTACCGACTCCACGTTCGTCGTGGATCGGTTTCAACCATTCGGCGGGTCGGTCCAGTTCGACGGATCGGTTCGATTCGACGGATCGGGCCGGTTCGACCGACCGAGCCGGTGAGGTTCCGCACATCGGGTCGCTGGCCCGCATGCATGGCCGACGGGCGAAGGTTGACAATCGGCCCGTTCGTCGGTTCGTCTATGGCCGACCAGACCTCCGACCAGGTCTCGATCCCGGTCGACGGCGTGACACTCGACGGTGAACTGGCGGTCCCCGAGGGCGCAGCCGGGCTCGTCGTGTTCGCCCACGGGAGCGGGAGCAGTCGGAAGAGCCCGCGCAACACGTTCGTCGCGGACGTCCTCCGCGAGCACGGGCTCGGAACGCTCCTGTTCGACCTGCTCACCGAAGCGGAGGACACGACCTACGAGACTCGCTTCGACATCGACCTCCTCACCGACCGACTGCTCGCGGCGACGACCTGGCTCCGCGAGCGCGAGGACACACAGGACCTGGCGCTGGGATACTTCGGGTCGAGTACCGGTGCAGCCGCGGCGCTCCGTGGCGCCGCCCGACGTGGCGACGACGTCGGTGCCGTCGTCTCCCGGGGCGGCCGCGTCGACCTCGCTTCGGACGCGCTGGCGGACGTGACTGCGCCGACCCTGCTCGTCGTGGGCGGCGCCGACACCGACGTACTGGCGCTCAACCGGGTGGCGCTGGCCGAACTCGCCTGTGAGAAGGAGTTGACCGTCGTCGAGGGTGCGGGACACCTCTTCGAGGGCCCCGGCGAACTCGAAACTGTCGCCGATCACGCCGCAGAGTGGTTCGAACGACACCTCGGGTGAGGGCGCCTGGAGAGCGCGTCCGACTTCCCCGGAGACCGTCGCTTCGACCCACCGGGGAAACCCATTTTTGTCTCCCCCTCGTACGCGGCGTCATGAGTGAGGACGACGAGCCCCGAGACCGCGAGGAGAACCTCTCGACCGTCGGGTCGGGTCGCGTCGACGCGCTCTTCGACGACATCGAGGCGACGATCGAGGAACTCGACCGCTATCCGTCGGAACTGGAGAACGTCCGCCGGCGGATCGCCGCCAACGAGGGCGAAACGTCCGGGCACGTCCGCAACCGCGTCACGCAGGACGCAGACGGGCTCACCGACGACGTCGAACGGGCGAGCGAACGACTTCGGAAGGCACTCGAGGACCTGAAACGGACGGTCTGACAATCATCGGGCTGGCCGAGCGGTCGGTCAGACTCGTCGAGTACTGTGGCCGCGAGAGTCGGGACCTGTCCCGGACGAGCACCGGGACCGGACGTAGTGCTACTCGATGGCGCTACTCGATCTCGATCTCGCGTGCTTCTTCGACGTCGAGTTTCGGGAGCGTAACCGTTAGCACGCCGTTGTTCATGCTGGCGCTCACGGCATCGGTGTCGACTTCGTCGGGGAGCCGTATCGACCGACTCGCCGACTCGTGTCGGCGCTCGCGCCGGAGGTAGTTCTCTTCGCTCTCCGCCGCTGATTCCTCGTGTTCGGCCTCGATGCGGAGGGTGTGGTCGGTCACACGGACTTCGACCTCGTCGCGCTCGAACCCCGGGAGGTCGACCGACGCGACGAACTCGTCGTCGTGTTCGGCCAGGTCGATGGCCATCGATTCGAACTCGGATTCCCACTGGTCGAAGGGGTCTTCCGATTCCCACCAGACGGCGGGTTCGTCGGACTCCCAGCGTCGTGACGCGTCGTCGAACTGTCGGCTCATGCGTTCGAACAGGCGTTCCAGCTCCTCGAACGGGTTACTGCGGGAGCTCATATCTGGGTACCTCGGCCGTACGTACGACGAGCACGGTGAAATAATGTTGGGTGGGAGTAACCGCGGGGCGACAGTTTATCCGCCTGGTCAGCGAACCTAGTGGGTATGTCACTCGACGTCGAGGTGCCCGACCCGCCAGACCTGACGAACCGGCCGCTCCCGAGCGGGCTCGAAGACGCCGACGCTATCGGAAGCGAGAGCGACCTCCACCGCGAGGAACTCGAAGCACTCCTGCGCGACGACGCCTGGGAGGAGGGGTTCGAGGAGTGGGCCGAGTACACGGACCTCTCCGAGGCGGAGTATCGATCCGTCCAGGCGGCCGGACTCCTCGACACGCTCGACTTCTACTGGGACCCAGTCGTCGAGGAGGTGTGCTTCGAAGTCCCGGACGTGCCCACTGGGCTGACGGAACCGACCGAGGACGGAGGCAGATTTCGCGGCGAACTCGAAGACCTCTCTCAGACGGTCGTCGACGTGCTCGAGGACGGCTACGTCGACTGGGGTGGCCAGTCCTCCGACGACACTTGGAGCGACGAACTGTTCGACGACGACGTACAACCCGAGGACTGATCCAGCACGGTCGAACGCCGGTCTCGGGACGACCCGTTGTCCCACCGGCCCCCGGAGTTAAGAGCCAGCGCGGCGTCGGTACGTCCGGAGCTTTCAAATCGTGACTCCGTCGACGAAGGCGAACGGCGTTCCCGGGGAACGCGCGCTCTTTACCGACCTGTACGAACTGACGATGATGCAGGGGTACTTCGAAACCGGCCACGACCCCATGGCCACGTTCAGCCTCTTCTTCCGGTCGCTGCCTCCCGACCGCGGGTACGTCGTCGCCGCGGGACTGGCACAGGCTATCGAGTATCTCGAGACGGTGTCGTTCGACGCCGACGCGCTGGCCTATCTCTCCGATCTCGGTTTTTCCGCGTCGTTCCTCGACTATCTCGACGACTTCGCCTTCTCGGGCGACGTCCGGGCGCTCCCGGAGGGGACGGTCGCTTTCCCGAACGAACCGCTCGTGGAGGTGACCGCACCGATCCTCGAAGCGCAACTGTTCGAGACGTTCCTGATCAACCAGGTCGGCTTCCAGAGCCTCGTCGCGACGAAGGCGGCGCGGATGCGCGACGCAGTCGAGCGCGCTGGCGGTGGTCAGGTCCTCGTCGACTTCGGGTCGCGTCGCGCCCACGGGACCGACGCCGGCCTGAAGGCCGCACGTGCGGCCTACATCGGTGGGTTCGACGCGACATCCAACCTCGCCGCCGGCCGCGCCTTCGACCTCCCCGTCTCCGGGACGATGGCTCACTCGTGGGTCCAGAGCTTCCCGACCGAACGCGAGGCCTTCGAGCGATTCGTCGAGGTCTACGGCGCGGACGCCGTCCTGCTGGTCGACACCTACGATACGGTCGGTGGCGCGGAGACGGCGATGCGAGTCGCCGATTCGGCGGGCATCGACCTCAGGGGCATCCGTCTCGACTCAGGTGATCTGGTCGCTCTCTCGCGGGCGGTCGCACCGATCGTCGGCGACGCGGGGATTTTCGTCTCCTCCGGTATGGACGAGTACGGGATCGAACGGTTCCTCTCGGATGGCGGGGTCGCGACGGGCTTCGGTCCGGGGACCGCGCTCGTCACGAGCGACGACGCTCCGACGCTGAACGCCGTCTACAAACTCGTCGCCGTCGAGCGCGAGGGTAAGTTACAGCCGACGATGAAGCTCTCGCCCGGGAAGGTCACCTATCCAGGAGGAAAGAGCGTCCGCCGGGTCGAACGCGACGGGACCTTCCAGCGAGACGTCCTCGCACTCCGGGGTGACGAGAGCGAGGACGACGAGGAGGGCGAGGACCAGCTCGTCGACGTGTTCGCGGACGGCGCACGCGTATACGACTGTCCGGAACTCGACGACGCCCGCGAACGCCGACGGCGTCAAATCCAGAAACTTCCGGACGGTGTCCGACGACTCCGTGACCCCGACGAGTACCCGGTCGACCCCAGCGACGGTCTCCGGTCGAGGACCGACCGCCTCCGGCGAGAACTCTCGCGACGGTATCTGGACGGTCCGTGAGCCCCCCTCGCGGTATCTAAACGACCACCGAACGTCACTCGACGGTAACTGAACGACCACCGAGACGCCGCCCTCGCCGGCCGCTCCTGCGTTCAACATCTCGTTACTGCCGTTTCGATTACGGTACTATGCGTGTAATACAGAGCTTTCTCCAGTAACGGCGTGCTTCGCGGAGACGACCCGTGATCGGGGTGGCCGCGACGGTGTTCAGAAGGTGCCTAGCTACCGGTAAGGCGGGAGTACGAGCGTGTAGTGGCGTGCGAGTAGACCCCGAATGCAGACAGTCTGGCGCGTCCCGGTGCAGTGAGTACCGGTCACGCTCGCCCGCGCCCGCCGAGATCCAGAACCAGCGACTCGCCGTCCCGTTCGAAGGTCGTGTCGAACGCCAGCGACAGCTCGCGCATCCGTCGACGATTCCACCGTGCTGCCTCCCGACTCGCGGGGTGGACCGCGAAGTCGCGGATCTCGGTCGGTCGAAGTCGGAGTTCGCTCACCTCGCCGTCGGCGGTCACGGCCACTTCGAACAGGAAACTCCGGTCGTTTCGGAGGCGCGGATCGACGGCGTAATCGTCGACGAAGTCGCCCGTATCGTAGAGTACCGGTCGACCGCGATACAGTTCGACCCCCTGAAAGACGTGCGCGCTGTGGCCGTGGACAACGTCGAACCCCTCGTCGACGAGGTAGCGGGCGAACGCGCGGAAGTGGTCTGGTGGTTCTGTCACCATGTTCGGCCCCCAGTGTAAGGACGCGACCAGCAGGTCGGGGTCGTGCTCCCGCACACGACTCAGGGCGTCGGCGACGTCGATCCGCGTCCGCTCGTTCTCGACGTCGACCTCGACGTACGCCGTTCCGGGTGTCGACGCTGTCGCGGCGTATTCGGGCGTGTTGTCGGTCAGCGAGACGAACCCGACGTCGAGGTCGGCGATAGTGACGACGGCAGGGTCGAACGCTTCTGTCCGGTTGCGGCCGGCCCCGGCGCGCGCGATCTCGCTGCGATCGAGATGGTCGAGCGTGTCCTGGAGTGCCTCGACCTCGAAATCGAGGACGTGGTTGTTGGCCAGCGCACAGCAGTCGACGCCGGCCTGCTGGAGGGCAGGGACCGCCCAGTCGGGGTTCGCGCGGAAGTGAAACGGCCGGTAGGTCCGCTTCCAGGGCCGCCCGCGGGTCGAGAGACAACACTCGAGGTTGACGAACAGGCCGTCCAGCGCGTCGAGTTCGACCAGCAGATCTCCCCAGACTGCCGTCACCGGCCGACGTGACTGGTGCTCGTCGACGAGTCTGCCAAGCATCACGTCTCCGGTCAGTCCGATGCGGACGGCCATCACCGGTTCGTTCGGCCCGTGAACACAAAACGGCTCGCGCCCGTCGGGGCTTTCGGGAGTCGTGTCGCGGTGTTCGACCGTCCGCGTCTTTATCACCTTTGGCCTCATCGTAGCGACCGAGGCGAGCGTCCATGGTATCCATTCCGAGCCCCAGGGACTGTATCGGCGTCGTCGGCGTCGCGATCGCACTCGTCGGAATCGCGATAAGTATCGCGTTGCTCCTGACGGGGCGGTGGGACCCCTGGGGCTGGTACTTCTTCCTGGGGAGTGGCACCCTCTGGTCGGTGTCGCTGCTCTACTGCCTCGCGTGGGAGTGGGATTACTTCTCCATTCGCGAGTCCTGACGCGCGCTCGCACTGGACCGGGACCCGCGGTCGCGACGAGTCGACCGCTCCCGCCTGGAACACCGCTCACCGAACGGGCAGGCCCTCTCAGTCTGGTCCGTCCGTAGGACTATCCCGATGGCTCCCCATCACCCGCGTACCGATGTACGACACGATCTTGTTTCCCACCGATGGGAGCGACGGGACCGCTCGGGTCGCCGAACACGCGATACACCTCGCCCGCCAGGAGGCAGCGACGCTCCACGTGCTCCACGTCGTGGACACGTCTGTGGTCCCGCTCGACGGACACAGTCGAGCCATCTACGAGGAACTGGAAGCACAGGGGCGCGGTTCAGTCGCGACGATCTGCGACCGGGCGAACGAAGCGAATGTCCACGCCGTCGACGCCGTCCGTGAGGGAGAGCCCTATAGAGAGATCCTCGGCTACGCCGAGAAGAACGACGTCGACCTCGTCGTCCTCGGGACACACGGCCGGAGCGGCGTCCGCCGTGCCCTGCTCGGGAGTGTCGCCGAACGGGTGGTCCGTCTGTCGCCGGTGCCGGTTCTGACGGTCCGGACGACGCCGCTAGAACACGAGTGACAGTACCCGCCGAAACACCGATGAAACAGCCCTGCGTAGGAAGCGGCATGGTCGAAACCCACTGGGAAGACGTTCGCGGGAAGCGACTGCGCTATCACGACCACACGTGGGAACTGACCGGCGACCTGGACGTGCTGAACGAGGGGAACGTCCTCGCACTCGCCGCGACGCGGGTCGACGGTGTCCGAGGCGAGGACGCTCGCTTGTACTTCGGCGTCGAGAACCCGCCCGACTCCCTGAACCCCGGAGACCTGGGTGAACACTTCGATAGCCTCGTTCGCGAGGACGGTGCCCAGTACCTCCGTGTGAAACAGACCGGGCGAACCTACCGCTACGAACTCCAGCGCCTGGAATATACGTGAACGCTGTCCGTGCTCAACCGGCCCTCTCGGACCCGCTGCCGTACTTCAGGAACAGGTACGCGAGAAAGAGCGTCGCCAGGCCGGCGGTGAGCGCGGCGAGGCCCATAGCGAACGCGACGTCCGGGACTTCCGGGAGGGCGGCCCCTGCTCCCTGGCCGTCGCCTTCGCCACCGCCGTCGGCCGGTGGCGCGTCCGGCGAGACGGTGAGCGAAGCGACCATCCCGGCGCTCTCGTGGGGGATACAGAAGTAGCCGTACTCACCCTCGACATCGAAGGTGTGTTCGTACGACTCGCCGCCGAGGACGTCACCGCTTTCCGGATCTCCGACGGTGTAGGCGCTGCGTGCGGCGTCCTCGCTGTCGAACCCACCCGAGGCGAAGTACTCTGCGTCTCCCGGGATCTCGTCCTCGTAGGCGGTCACCGAGTGACCGACTGCGCCCACGTTCTCCCAGACGACCGTCGTCCCGGGTCTGACGCTCGTCTCGTCCGGTGCGAACACGAGGTCGTCGGTCATGTCGATGGTGACTGTTCCGCCTCCCTCGGTCGCCGTCTGTGCCTGTGAGTGACCTGCGCTCCCCGCGACGCCGACTGCCGTCCCGATGCCCGCGAGATACTCGCGTCGCGACACTGTCGATCGAAGCGTCTCCTCCACCATATCCATCTCGTCTCGTCGACCCATCAAGTCAGTACGTGCGTATTCCCAACGGTTAGTTGCGAGTACACCCACTCTCGATCCGATGCCCCTGGAGTCGTCGAACGGTGGGCCGCTCCTGGACCGCTCGGGCCGATAGAACGGACCGTAGAGAACGATCAATTTGAGCATGTAATTGTTGTCTCATCAAATATATGGTATAAACAGTATCTGAGCGTGGCACCTTTGCCTCTAGCGGGACTCGTCCGACCCCGGCCCGGATTGACCACGCGCGGTTCGGTTGTCCGGACGGGTCCTCCGTGCACCTGAATTCCACATAGAACCCATCTGATGTTCGTTTCCGCGAGAATTCGATGTGGGACCGTCACGTCTGGGATGGATCGTGGCGACGGACTCGCCGTAATCCCGACTGTAACCCGGCTCACGGCGACGCTCACCGCCGGGCGATCCCACACGCTACTGGCGCTCGTCCGAAAACAGCTATTTCGGCCCGGTAGCGACGATTTTGGAACGGTTCGATAGTGGATCTGGGCGGGCTGGTGTCTCTGCTGGAACGTTGTATCGGGACAGATTTACAAATATCTGTCTTGTATGTATATCTGGTACTTCTGAACTCAGGTTGGGTCGAGTCAGATCGGGACGGGTCGGGTTGGGTCGGATCGGGTCGGTGGAACAGTCGCGTGTGGCCTCAGGGAGTCCCGACGAGGACGAACTGGCTTTCGGTTTCGCCGTTGTGGATCTGGCGCTGTTCGTCGGGAGCGACCCGGAGCGCGTCGCCGGCCGCCAGCGAGATGTCCTCGCCGTCGACAGTCACGGTCGCCTCGCCCTCGACGAGGACGTACACCTCTTCCTGGCCGTCCTCGGCGTGGTCGTGTGGCTTGCCCGTCCAGCCCGGTTCACACTCGAGCACGGAGACGCCCATGCTCGTACAGTTCAGTTCCTCGCGCAGGAAGTACAGTCCGCCAGCGACGGGGTCGACGTCGTCGAGACTCGCTTTCGTCGGCATCGTCCGGCGGTAGGAACCCCGGTCGGTTAGGACTGGTGGCTCTCGTGGACCGGCGGCCGAACCGTTTTGTCGCTGGGGCCGAACTCTCGGATGTGACCGAGATCAGTCCCGACACGCTGCTCCCGAGCGAACGGATGCGCAGTCAGGCCGTCGACGGCGACGTCACCCAGATCCACCGCGGGCAGGGCTACGCCGAGGCCGGCGACACCTTCGAGATCGACGGGACGACCTTCGAGGTAGCCGCCGTCGAGGGTCGGACGCTGGGCGACCTGACCGACGCCGACGCCCGCGCCGAGGGGGCTCGCGACCTCGACCACTACCGGGAGATACTCGACCGCGCTCACGAGGGCTTCGAGTGGGACGACGACTCCGAGATCGTCTGTCACCGGTTCGAACGCGTCGAGTGACCGCCGCCCAGCTGACCGATTCGAGTCAGAATTGATCGACAGTTCTAACACGGTCCGTGACGAGAGCGAGCGTATGGCACGCCTGGAAGACGTCTCGGTCGAAGAACTGGAGGTCGCACTCGAGGAGGCGACCGGGAAACGGGAGACCAAGCGCCTGCTCGTGGCGATCATCTACAAGCGCGGCCCCTCGGCGCCGATGATAGCGGAGTGGCTCGACACGCGCGAACAGACGATCTACCGGTGGTTCGACCGGATCGAGTCCGAACCCATCGAACAGGCGGTTCGGGACCGACAGCGCTCGGGCCGTCCGCCGAAACTCGACGACGACCAGCGGGCGACGTTTCGGGACGCCGTCCAGGGCTCGCCCGCCGACGTCGGCTACGACGAATCCGAGTGGACGCCGGACCTCGCCCGGCAGTTTCTTGCCGAGGAGTTCGACGTCGAGTACTCCCGGCGCCACGTCCAGCGGCTGTTACGCGACGCCGGAGTTGACCCGTAGGTGGCGTGGCTCCCTCGTGTGACTGCGACGCCGCGCCCGATACGTCGTCGAGATATCCGATCTATTATGTCTATTTGACTGTCCCTGCTCTCTCCGGACCGCCTCTCTCCCGGCGCCTGGTCGGGCGGTGTCGGTCCGGGTACTCGACGCGTCTGACCCCCCGGCGTAGCCCGGTCTCGACGCCGTATATTACAACTATACTACTGTAATCCGTTCCGCCGATACCTTGCCGCTCGGCAGGAGCGTCGCGAGGGGTGTCCGGCGGCCGACCGGCCGTCACGACTGCACGACGGCACGCGAAGGAGGTGAGACGCGGGCCGACGATCCGTTTCGGGTCGCCCGTGGGGGTCGACGCGGTATCCACCGGTCGGCCGGTCGGACGTAGAGCGGATCCGGCGGATCGGTGGTGGGGCGATACTGGACGATTAATAGGCTGGCGCTCCCCAGGGTGGGCATGGAGATCACCGACGTTCACGGGTACGCGCTCTCCTCGCCGATCGACCCGCCCCAGGATCGCCCGTTCCACGGCGGGGTTCGTCGCCTGCACAAGCGCGACGTCGTACTCGCTGTCGTCGAGACCGCCAGGGGCTATCGGGGCGTCGCGACGGCCGGCGCGAGCAGTTCCGCCATGACCGAGTACTTCGAGGGCGAGTCACAGGGCACGTTCGCCGACGTGCTCGACGGTCCCGTGGCCGACGCGCTGGAAGGCGAGACGGTCCGCGAGGTGACCGACGCGCACGACCTGATCCGGGCGGGCGACGTTCCGCCCGGGGACGTGACCGAAGCCGTCTCGGCCGTCGACGTCGCCCTCTACGACATCCGCGGCAAAGCGGCGGGCGTCCCGGTCTACGAACTGCTCGCCGAAGAGTACGGGACCGAACCGACCACCGAACTCCCGCTGTACGCGAGCGCCGGGATGTACATGGAACCCGAGGGGTACGTCGAACAGGCCGAGGTCGTCGAGGACCTCGGGTTCTTCGGCTACAAGTACCGCCCGGGGGTCGGCGCCGACGCGGACCGGCGGACGGTCGACCTGCTCGCGGACGCGCTCACCGACTGCGAGGTCATGCTCGACGCCCACACGTGGTGGAAACTCGGTGACCACTACGGCCGGGAGACGGTCGAGGACCTGGTCACTCACGCCGGCGAGCGGGGTGCTTACTGGGTCGAGGAACCGGTTGAACCCGACGACCACGAGGGCTACGTCGACCTGGCGACGACGGGCACGCCCCTGGCCGGCGGCGAGAGCGAGGAGACGCCCGACGGGCTCGTCGAACTCGGCGAGACAGGCGCCGTCTCCTTCCTGCAGGGTGACGTCCGTCACCACGAGGGGTTCACCGGGTGTCGCGAGGCGGTCACGTTCTGTGCGGGCCGCGACGACGTCGAGTTCGTCCCGCACAACTTTGGGACGTGGGTCGGGCTGGCGGCCAACGCCCACCTCGTCGCGGCCGCGCCCGACGCGACGCTCGTCGAGTACCCCGTCTTCGAGGACGACCCGGTCCTCGACGGCGAGCCCGACCCGGGCATGTACCCCTTCGACCTGGCGTTCGACCTCGTCGAGGGTGAACCCGCGATCGAAGACGGCGTCCTCTCGGTGTCGGACGCCCCCGGACTCGGTATCGAGGTGAACCTCGACGTCGTCGAGGAGTACCCGTTCATCGAGGGGCCCTGGACCGAGTTCCACTACAACGAGTGACCGCACGAACCCGCCGCTCGGACGGGTGTTCGGGCTGAAGCCGTCCCCAGTTCTCGAGAATCGTCACTGGGTGGACAAAATTTATGACCACTGACAGCATACGACACGTTAATGGGCGCAACCCGGCGGACAGAGGACTCGATCGCCGCCTCGTTACGGGACCACGTTTCGGGGCCGGTCTCGACAGCGGAGGCTGTCGTCGCCAGGGAGTACGAGGAGGTCGACGCCGAGCGGCGGGCCTTCGAGGAGTTCGAGGGGCGCGTCGCCGGGATCGACACCGTTTCGATGTCCCAGTCGACGCCGGCGAGTCAGCGTCCCGGCCTGGTCCAGGCCCGACCTCGGTCCGCCGAGCGTGTCCGGAGCGCCTTCCGCGAGACGGTCATGAGCGTCGACCACTACGACGAGGTCTACGGGGAGACGCTCGACGAGCACTTCGCTGCCGAACTCTCACCCGACCTCCTCGGTGGACTCCAGGGGGACACGGGCTCGCAGTTCACCGACCTGTACAAGCGGACGCTGCTGGGTGCGATCGGCGCGGCAGTCGAACAGCGCGAGACGTTCTGTGGCATCCTCGACAACGAACGCGCGTCGCTCGAACGGAGCGGGGACGCACTCGACGCGATCGTCGACGAACTGGACGGCACCCGCGTCCCGCCACAGGGTCGTGCGGAGTTCACCGAGGCGCTCGACGACGTCGCGCGACGGCGCCAGGAGACGTTCGCCGGCCGCACTTCCTCGCCGCGGACCGACGGCCACGACCTCTGTAGCTATCTCTACGAGGAGTGTGAGTGGACGTATCCGGTCCTGACGGCCGTCACGCGACTCCGCGGCACCGTCAACGGCCTCACCACGTGACGGCCGTCGACCCGATTGTTCTCTGCGTTCGCTCCTCCCGTCTCCGTTCTCTCCGCTGTCGGACTCAGTTCCCGACGTCGGCCCAGCCGTCGCGCTCGGCCGAATCGTAGGCGGCGTCGAGCACGCGCAGGAGCTGGACGGCGTCGTCGACGGTGGCCGGCACGTCGCCGGTCTCGTAGCCGTCGAAGTACGCCTCGAAGTAGTCCTGGACGTAGTCGCCCCAGGCGGGGAAGCGGTCGTAGGTGAACTCGTACTCGATGGTCCGCCGGGACGCGCCCGTCCAGTCGGGGTGGTCGGCGGTCAGTTCCAGGGGGACGGTGGGTTCGTGCTGGAGGGAGTCGTGATGGACCGGCGTGCGGGCCTGTGCGTTCGTCCCGTAGATCCCGAGGTGGGTGTCCTTCCCACGCTCGTCGAGGTAGTAGCCAGTGTGATACGTACCGAGCACGCCGTCTTCGGTCTCGAACTGGAGGACTGCGCCGGCGTCGACGTCACACTCCTCGGCGGCGTGGAACTGTGCGTTGACCCGCGCGATGGGGTCGTCGAGCACCCACGGCATCATGTCCGCCCAGTGGGGGCCGACCCACTGGAGCGCGCCGCCGCGACTCGTCGCCTCGTCGTAGATGTAGTGGTCGGTGTTCCGGTAGGATAGCTGGCTGGCGTTGAACCGCCCCTGGACGGTCATGACGTCGCCGAAAAAGCCGTCCTGGACGCGCTCGCGCAGGTCCATCGTGATGGGGTTCTTCCGGTAGAAGGTGGTCGGCGAGACGGTCACGCCCGCGTTGTTGGCTCGCTGGGCGACTCCTTCGAGGTCCGCCGCCGTGCGGCCGATGGGTTTCTCGCTGATGACGTGGACGCCGTGTTCGACGGCGGTCTCGACGATCGCGGGGACCTCGTCGTTGCGATAGGTGATCCAGACGACGTCGACGCCGCTGTCGGCGACCAACTCGTGAGGATCCTCGTACGCGGTCGCGCCGGCGACGAGATCTGCCGCGTCCTGGCCTTCGGTGGTGATCTCGTCGGGGCGCTCGTCCATCGCGGCGATGTTCTCGACCTCGATCGATTCGCCCGGTTCGCAGACTGCGGTGATGTCGACGTCGAGCCCGCTCGCGATCGCGAAGTAGGGGTCTCGATGGTGGTGATCTACGCCGATATATCCGACTGTCGTCGCCATACAGGAGCCACAGCCACCGAAGGTAGTAAGATTGTGATGCCGGAAACCTTTGCTTCGGGACTAGCCCGTCGTCGAATCGTTCGCAGACTTCTATTCGGCTTCTCGTGAACGCTCGGTACAGGCCATCTTTTTCCCGCTCGGGTGTCCTCGCTCACTGCGTTCGCTGCGGGCACCACTCGCGGCAAAAACATGGGTGAAAAAGGCTGAACCCTCGCTACGCTCGGGTTCAGTGAACCGCGCCTCACTCCGTTCGGCGCGGATGCTAATGATCACTACGCACATCAAGTGAACAGTCACAGCCGTTCTGACCCGGTTCGAGCTGCGGACAATTTTCGAACCCGAGTCACGAAGGGCGTCCCGCGAACCTATTTATGCCGTGGCACACACCGGAGACGTATGGATCCGGCAGTTCCCGAGTCAGAGATACGGCGGGCCTGCGGCGAGACCGACCTCCCGGAATTGGGCGTCATCGAGCAAGTCTGGGACGTCGACCCGATCCCGACAGACGAAGTCGCGGACCGCGCCGCAGCGGCAGTCGACGACCTCGATTTCGACGGTGTACCCGAGGGGGGCGAGGTCGCAGTCGGCGCCGGTAGCCGGGGGATCGCGAACCTCGCTGCCATCGTCGGCGGCGTCGTCCGCGGGGTACGCGAACAGGGGTACGACCCGTTCGTCTTCCCGGCGATGGGGAGCCACGGCGGCGCCACGGCGGAGGGCCAGCGCGAGAAACTCGCGACACTCGGCGTCACCGAGGAGTCCGTCGATTGCGAGATACGGGCGACGATGGACGTCGAGCAGGTCGGGACGACACCCGAGCGTGACGTCGCGGTCTACGCCGACGCGCACGCGGCCGCCGCGGACGCCATCGTCGTGGCCAACCGGATCAAACCCCACACCGACTTCACCGGCGAGGTCGAGAGCGGGCTCTCGAAGATGCTGGTCATCGGGATGGGCAAACAGCGCGGCGCGAAGATGGCCCACGACTGGGCCGTCGACTGGAGCCTGCGCAACATGATCCCCGAGATCACCGGCCAGTTGATCGAGGCGCTCCCGGTCGCGGGCGGTGTCGCTATCGTCGAGGACGAACACGACGATACGACGCTGATCGAGGGCGTCCCGGCGTCGGAGTTCCTCGACCGCGAGCGGGAACTGCTCGAACTGGCGAGAGAACGGATGCCGACGCTCCCCTTCGACGAGTTGGACGTGCTCGTCGTCGACCAGCTCGGCAAGGACGTCAGCGGCCAGGGGATGGACACCAACGTCACCGGCCGACGCCACTTCACCATCGCCGAACCCGAACCCGAATCACCCGATATCAAGCGAGTGTACGCCCGCTCGCTCACGTCGAAGACCCACGGGAACGCGATGGGGATGGGCGCGGCCGACTTCGTCCACCAGGACATCGCGGAGACCGTCGACACCTCGAAGTCGCTCATCAACGCGATCACCGCGAGCACCGTCAGGGGGGTCCGACTCCCGCCGGTGGTCGAGACGGACCGGGCGGGATTGATCGCTTGCCTCGGGACGATCGGCCCGGTCGACGAGGCGGACGCTCGCGTCCTGCGGGTGACCGATACGATGCGCCTGGAGCGGTGCTACGCGTCGGCGCCGCTCGTCGAGGACGCGAGAGAGCGTGACGACTTGCGAATCGTCGAAGAACCCGAACCGGTAGTATTCGACGAGGACGGGCGGTTCGAAGCGGCCAGCCCCGACTGACGAGTCGCCTGCGGCCGGGGTCTACAGTTCGAGCTCGGGAACGTCGAGGCGCTCGCCGCGGTCCCAGGATTCGTAGCCCAGTTCGGCGAGCTGGACGCCCTCCGCGCCCGAGAGGAAGTCGTAGGGGAACGGTTCGTCGGCCACCTGGTGGCGGATGAACAGCTCCCACTGCTCTTTGAAGGCGTTCTCGAAGACCTGGTTGTCGGGGACCTCGGTCCAGTCCTCGGCGAACTCGTGGTCCTTGGGCTGGTCGGGGTTCCAGACGGGCTTGGGCGTCGTGGCCTGCCCCTGGACGGTACACTCCCGGAGGCCGGCGACGGCGCTACCCTCGGTGCCGTCGACCTGGATCTCCAGGAGGTCGTCGCGGTTGACCCGCGTCGCCCACGAGGCGTTGACCTGCGCGACGACGCCGTCCTCGAGTTCGAAGGTGGCGTAGGCGGCGTCGTCGGCAGTGGCCTCGTAGGGCTCGCCGTTCTCGTCGATCCGTTCGGGGATGTGAGTCTTGCCGAGACAGGACACCGTCTCGACGCTGCCAAAGAGGTTCTCCAGAACGTAGCTGAAGTGGGCGAACATGTCGTCGATGATGCCGCCGCCGTCCTCGGCCCGGTAGTTCCAGGACGGGCGATTGGCGGGCTGGCCGTGGCCCGTGAACACCCAGTAGCCGAACTCGATGTTGACCGAGAGCACGTCGCCGAAAAAGCCCTGGTCGAGCAGGCGCTGGAGTTTCATGATCCCTGGCAACCAGAGCTTGTCCTGGACGATCCCGTGTTTGACACCTGCGCTTTCGGCGGTTCGGGCCAACTCCATCGCGGTGTCCAGATCGGTCGCCAGCGGCTTCTCGCAGTAGACGTCCTTGCCGGCTTCGATGGCCTTCTCGACGGCTTCGGCACGGCGGGGTGTGACCTGGGAGTCGAAGTAGATCTCCTCGTCGCCGTCGAGGCAGTATTCGAGGTCGGGGTCTGCTTCCCAGCGCTCGACGCCGTGTTCCTCGGCGAGTCGCTCTAGCTTGCGTTCGTTGCGGCCGACGAGGACGGGTTTCGGGATCACGTGCTCGCCATCGGGCAGTTCGACGCCGCCTTCGTCCTGTAGCGCCAGGATCGACCGGATGAGGTGCTGGTTGGTTCCCATCCGACCGGTGACGCCGTTCATGATGATACCGATCTCTCTCATGTGTGGGCTCGTCACCTGGACTTCAGGTACGTCGAATATAAGCGTATGGAAACGTCGACGACTCGCCGGGAGGGTGCGTCGTGGGATCCGGTGTGAGTTCGACGACCTGTCGGTCGTGGGAACTGGGCTTGGTAGCGGACGTACGGACAGTGTCGTCGTAGCTGTCGGCCGCTCCCCAACCGGCTGATCCAGTTCGTTCTGCTCTACGCTGTTTCTAATATAACTAATCTAGCACGAACAGAAAATAATCAGAAATAGATAAAGAAATATTCGAATAGACCGTTCACGAGTTTCCCGAGGAGGGTGAGATCGATTCTACGGCATAGAAGACACTGTTTCTCCAGGAGTATCTTGTAGAAGGCTACGATATTGGGTATAATCGCCCCAGTTATCGGCGACTGTAGAACGAAGTTAGACTACGCTATCAAAAGCCGCGTCGGACAGCCGCCGAAGCCGAGGGATCCGACGAAAATGCGTGTCACGACGAACTCAAACCAGACGAGCGAAGATGGACGCCACAGTACTCCGTGTCGATCAGGCCGAGAAATCTATTCGAGCAGCGTTTTCCCCGTGTTTTCCGCGTGGGACGCCATCTAGGGTCGAACTTTTCGGCCAACACAACCGGGCGTATCTGCTCGGCGCGATCGCCGAAGCCGGCGAGTGATTTTTCTCACGGTTCACCGACTACGTCACTGTCGACCGCGAAATACATATTTTTCTTTGCTATAATTGAATTCGAATATGATCCGATCGTCGTGCTCGACGGATCACCGTATTTCCAGGGGTCAGCCGGCACGGACCTGGCGGCTCGTGGCGGCCTCGCCTTCGTCGCGTCGCCCGTATTCGCCGGAACTCGATCCGGTTGAGGCTCTCGACGGATTGCCCACCGCGATCGGCACTGCTCTCGACCAACGTGCCTGCGTGATAGTGAGAAATCAGTGCTAACGACTGCTACAGACTCTCACATACCATTCCGATCCGCGGGACAGGAAGGTGGCAGAATCGTTCACTGCCAAAATCTATTTGCGGTTGTAACGAAACTGGAATCACATGGCGTTTGAGCTGGCGATCTCGGGAGACACTGTACTCAACGATGCAATTTCGTCCTGCGAGAACGAACGATTTCTAGAACTCATCGAGCAAACACGGGGGGCCGATGTCGCGCTCACACACCTGGAGACGACGTGTCACGACTACGACGAGTCGGAAGTGTATCCGGCCGCGATGTCGGGCGGAACGTGGATGCGGGCTCCGAGAACGACCGGTGAGGAGTTGCGCTGGAGCGGGTTCGATATCGTCTCACACGCATCCAACCACGCGCTGGACTTCTCCTACGGTGGTTTGCGGGAAACCTGGGACGTGCTCGACGAGGCTGGCGTCGCATACGCCGGCACTGGCGAAAACCTGGCCGGTGCACGCGAACCGGCGTTTGTCGACACCGACGAAGCCCGCGTTGGGCTCGTATCCATGACTGCTTCCTTCACACCCTCGGCACGGGCGGGAGACGCCAGACGGGATATGCGAGGGCGCCCCGGCGTCAATCCGCTCCGCTTTACGTTCCAGGTCGACGACGAGACGTTCGACGCGATCCGGACAGCCGGCACGTCGCTCGGACAGATCGTCGTGGAGGAAGAAGGGACGCTAACGGTGACAGACCCTGCCTCCAGAAACACGACACGCCGATTCGAGCGGTCCGACGACCAGGAGACACACCGGGGGCTCCATTCGCGGGACCGGGAAGAGAATCTGCGAGCCGTCTCCTGGGCGGAGACAGAGGCCGACGTGGTCGTTGCTCATATCCACACCCACGAATTCAGAATCGGCGGCCGAGCCACCCAGCCGCCGAAATGTCTGGAAACCTTCTCGCGGGCCTGTATCGACCAGGGTGCAGACGTCGTGGTGTGTCAGGGCAGTCACGCGCCGACCCGGGGGATCGAGATCTACGAGGATGCACCGATATTCTACGACCCGGGTGACTTCGTCATCATGGCCGATGCCGTGACGAGACAGCCAGCGGATTTCTACTACGCCCACGAGGAGGGACTTTCGAACCACCCGCTAGAGGCCAGCGTCGAAGAGGCCATCCAGGCGCGTGGCCCCATCCGGCCCTGGGAATCCCGGACCGTCTTCGAAAACGAGCGGGAGATGCTGAGTCCCGTCGGCGGGTTCTTCGAAGGTCCCGGTAGTGTCCTCGCACGCTGTCGATTCGACAGCGGGTACGACGTCGAACGTATCGAGCTCACCCCGTTCCAGTGGCTGAGCGAGCCGGAATCCCACGTCGGTGTGCCGAAGGCCGTCGAGGGAGAAGCAGCCGACAATACGCTCTCCCACGTCGCAGATTTATCCGCGGAGTACGGGACGGAAGTTACGATCGCCGACGACAGAGGATACATTACCGTCTGAACCGACTGCCCTCTGTGACACGCTGTCTCGTTTTCGTGATCGACTGGGCGGTTAGGACTCGTTCTCGACGACTCCCGCATCCAGAAGCCGGGCGACTTCGGACTCGTCGAACCCGTATTCCGAGAGGATCTCGTCGGAATGTTCGCCTGCACGGGGCGGTTTTCTGTCGATCGACCCCGGCGTCTGAGAGAGGCGGACGGGGACGTCGACCCCGAGTACCTCGTCGCCATCGACGTTCTCGATCTCGCGGATAGTCCCCCGCTCTCGGAGGTGTTCGTCTTCCGCCGCTTCGGGCACGTTCTGTACCTCCGCGACGGGGACGCCCGCGTCGAGTAGTTGCTCGACGACCTCGTCGCGTTCGTAGTTCGAGAACTCCGCGTCCATCTCGGCATAGAGCGCGTCGCGGTTCTCCAGGCGGTCGTCGTTCGTTCGAAAGCGGGGGTCGTCTTTCCAGTCTTCGCGTCCGATACTATCACAGAGCCGTTCCCACAGGTGCTGGAAAGCGGTCGCGACGTACACCGGACCGGTCGCCGTCTCGACGACCCCCGACGGGGCGTACGCCTCCCAGGTGTGGCCTTGCCGTTGCGGGACGCGACCGACCATGTCGTAGTAGGTGTACCACTGAGCCATGAATGTGGCCGCGGTGTCGATCAGCGAGGCCTCGACCTTCTGGCCCTCGCCGGTCCGTTCCGCGTGACGGAGGGCAGGCCAGATTGCGAAGGCCGCGTACAGTCCGGTACCGATATCGATGGTCGAGGCCCCGACGCGTGACGGCTTGCGATCCGGCTCACCGGTCATCGACATCAACCCCGATACCGCCTGGGCGAGCGGGTCGAATCCGGGCCGGTCCTTGTAGGGGCCGGATTCACCGTACCCGGTGATCGAACAGTAGACCAGCGCGGGGTTGATCGACGAGAGCGTCTCGTAATCGCAGTCGAGTCGCTCCATCTTCCCCGGTCGGTTGCTGTGAATGAGTACGTCCGCGTCCTCGACGAGTCGGTGCAGGACGTCTCTGCCTTCCTCGCTTTTCAGATCGAGAACGAGCGACCGTTTGTTCCTCGAAAAGTTCGGCAGCGTCGAACCTTTGGCGAACCGCCGTTCGCTCCCGCCACCGGGTGGCTCGATCGAGACGACTTCCGCCCCGAAATCCGCGAGCAGGGCGCCCGCAGACGGTCCGGCGATGGCCTGAGAGAGGTCGAGAACAGTCAGGTCTCCAAGTGGCCCAGTAGGCATAGCTGGTGGGAGTCGATGCAGTTACAAATAATCTTTGGCTGTCCGGGGAACGTTTCGCTCCCATGGGTCGCCGATCCGGAGACTCACCTGCGATTCGATTCATCAAAACCTATATACCTGATACTAAACTTGGTGGAGGCATGGCAGTGCGTCCGCTAGACGACGTCACAGTACTGGATTTCTCACAGGGAGTCGCTGGTCCGGCCGCCGGAGCCTTTCTCGCTGACCTCGGGGCGGACGTTCTCGCGATCGAGCCACCCGGCGGCAAGACGGCGCGAAAGTACTCGGGACCGAACGTCATTCCGAACATCGCACGCAACAAACGGTCGATCGTTGTCGACCTGAAAGCAGACGAGAGCACCGAGATCGTTCAGAACCTCGTCGAAGATGCGGACATTCTCTTTCACAACAATCGGCCGGGTGTCTCCGAGCGACTCGGTATCGATTACGAGACGGTCTCTTCGATCAACCCTGCCCTCGTCTACTGTTCGATCACCGGCTACGGTGAGACCGGCCCCTACAAGGATCGGCCGACGATCGATCCGCTGGCCCAGGCGATGTCCGGGCTGATGTCGATGACCGGCGAACCCGACCGCAAGCCATCGCGCATCGGTGCTTCCGTCGCCGATATCGGGACTGCTCTCGCGGCCGCGTTCGCGAGCCTCGGTGCGCTTCGACACGCGGAGCGAACCGGCGAGGGACAGAAGGTCGAGGCCTCCCTGCTCGACACGGCCGCTTCGGTCATGGGGAGCTGGTACACCGAATTCGACAAGAACGGCGAGGTCCCGACGCGACAGGGACACACGTGGAACGCGTACGCCCCCTCGGGCGTCTTCGAGACCGCGACCGACCCCATCTACCTCGCGACGCCGCTGGAATTTCTCTGGGACCGGGTCTGTGACGCCGTGGACCGCGAGGACTGGCAGGACGACCCGCGGTTCGAGACGAGCGACGACCGCCTGGAGAACCGCGACGCGTTACACGCCGAGATGGACGAGGAGTTCTCGAACTACGAACGCGACGAACTGCTCGAACGGCTCCACGAAGGGGGTGTCCCGGCCTCCGAAGTCCAGACCGTCGGCCAGGCGGCACACGACCCGCACTTGCACGAACGGGGCACCATCCGCGAGGTCGAGGACGTCGACGGCGAGCAGGTCCTCGCAACCTCGACGCCGGCACTCTTCTCGGCGACGCCGGCGACGATCGAGAGCGGCCCGCCACAGACGGGCGAACACACGCGGGAGTTACTCGCCGAACGGGGCTACGACGAGACAGCGATCGAGGCCCTCATCGAGGCCGGTGTCGTCGACGCACACGATTGACTGACACCGATCTCGTACCGAGTTGACTGACGACGGTCAATTTCGGCCGTGGCTGGTCTGGGCCCGACCGAAGTACGAACACGCTTATATACTGCGGGATGGGATCGTGGGACATGTCGGAAATGCCGCTCGAGGGGTTTTCAGTCCTCGATCTGTCGCAGGGCCTCGCAGGTCCGACTGCCGGTGCATTGCTCGCGGACTTCGGTGCCGACGTCGTCTCGATCGAACCCCCTGGTGGAGGGAGCCAGCGGAAGATCGGCGAGGGATCGGTCCTCCCCAACGTGAGCCGAAACAAGCGAGCGATAGTGGTCGACCTGAAAACGGAGGGGGGGACCGACGTGGTCCACCGACTCGTCGAGGAGGCCGACGCGCTCATCCACAACAACCGGCCGGGGACGATGGAGCGACTCGACTGTGATTACGAGACGCTCTCTTCGATCAACCCCGCGCTCGTCTACTGTTCGATCACCGGCTACGGCGAATCCGGCCCATACAGAGACCGCCCCGGAATCGACCCCCTCGCACAGGCGATGTCCGGGCTGATGTGGACGACCGGCGAAGCCGACCGCAAACCGTCACGTATCGGCGGCCCGACGATCGACGTCGGCGCGGGAATCCACGCTGCCTTCGCGGTCGTGACGGCGCTGTTCCACGCGTTCAGGACCGGAGAGGGACAGAAGGTCGAAGCGTCGCTGTTCGACACGGCCGCGTCGATCATGGGGAACTGGTACACCCAGTACGACATGACGGGCGACGTGCCGACGCGGCAGGGCCACGCGTGGGGGACGTACGCGCCCTCGGGCGCCTTCGAGACGGGGACGAAACCGGTGTACGTCGCGACCCCGTTCCAGGCCATCTGGGAGAACCTCTGTGCGGCCGTCGACCGAACTGACTGGAACGAGGACTCGCGCTTTGCCACGAACGAGGCACGACTCGAGCACCGCGAGGCGCTCACCGAGGCGATAGAAGCGGAGTTTACCAACTACGAGCGCGAGGCACTGCTGGATCGACTGCTCGAAGCCAGCGTCCCCGCCTCCGAACTCCAGACCGTCGAGGAGGCGGCATACGACACGCACCTCCACGAGCGCGGGACCGTCCAGCGCGTCGAGAACGTCGACGGCGAGGAAGTGGTCGCGACTGCGGCGCCGGTCAGGTTCTCGGAAACGGCGACCGAGATCGAGACTGTCTCGCCTGCAGTCGGTGAAGACACGCGCGAGGTACTCGCGGACTACGGGTTCTCGGCCGAAGAGATCGAGCGGCTCTTCGACGCAGCCGCCGTCAGTGGCGACTGACCGACTGAGTGCCGTCGGTGCCGAGTCACTGACCGACTGGACGACACAGGTGGGTCGCCGACCGACCGAGGGTGACCGGACAACACCCCTATTCTAATGATAGTTCGAATGGTAGCTACTAGCGTATCAATGACGTTCGACGTCGTCGTTACCGGTGACTCCATCGTCAACAGGGAGGTATCGTTTTGCGGGGACCCGCGGGTTACCTCGCTTCTGAACCGCGTCCGTGACGCCTCGGTTTCGCTCACCCACCTCGAAACCGTCTGTCGCGGCCCTTTTGAGGGTGGCGACGAGGCGTATCCGGCCGCGATGTCGGGCGGGACGTGGACGCACGCGCCGGAGTCGGTCGGCGAGGAACTCACCTGGGCGGGATTCGACGTCGTCTCCCACGCGTCGAACCACGCGCTCGACTTCTCGTACGGCGGCCTCCGGGCGACCTGGAACGCCCTCGACGACGCGGACCTCCCGTTCGCCGGCACGGGGAAGAACCTGGCCGAGGCGAGAGAACCGGCGCTCGTCGACGTCCCGGCCGGGCGGGTCGGGCTGGTTTCGATGGCGTCGTCGTTTCCCGACTGGAGCCGTGCGGGCGACGCCCGGCCCGACGTGCAGGGTCGTCCCGGCGTCAATCCGCTCCGATACCACTACGCGGTCGACGACGAATCGTTCGAGACGCTCCGCGAGATGGGGCAGACGCTCGGTCTCGTCGTCAGAGAGACGGACGAGGAACTGACGCTCATGCACCCGGAGTCACGGAACGCGACGACCCGGTTCGAACGCTCGGAAGACGGACGCGTTCACCGGGTATTCGACGCGCGTGACCGCGAAGAGAACCTCCGGGCGATCGAGTCCGCGGCGACGTCCGCCGAGGTCGTCGTGGCTCACGTACACACCCACGAGTTTCGTCTCGGTGGCGACGTGAGCGAACCGCCACACGCGCTGGAGGTGTTCGCGCGTGAGTGTGTCGACCACGGTGCCGACATCGTCGTCAATCAGGGAAGCCACGCGCCGACCCGCGGGATCGAAATCTACGACGACGCCCCGATTTTCTACGACCCCGGGGAGTTCTTCCTCACGTCCGGGACCGTTACCCGACAGCCGAGCGACTTCTACTACGGCTACGAGGACGTCCTGGACGAGCATCCGCAGGCGGCGACGCCGGCCGAGGGCATGGCTGCACGGGGGTTCGACCTTCCCTGGGAAGGGGCCGGCTTCTCCGAGGAGGACTCGATGAAAAACCCCGAGGGTGGGTTCTTCGTCGGGCCGGGGAGCGTTCTCGCCCGGTGTCAGTTCGACGACGACGGGACGGTGACCGCGGTGAGACTCCACCCGGTAACGTGGCGGAGCGAACCGAAGTCCCTGACCGGGCTGCCGGTCGAAGCCGAGGGCGAACTCGGGGCCGAGATCGTAGAGTACGTCGCGGAGCAATCGGCACCGTACGGAACGACCGTCGAACGCGAGGGCTCGACGGGCACGATCGAACTCTGAGGGCTCCCGCGTCGCAGAGAGCGTACGGCTCCCTTCACAGCGTGATCCTCCAAAAGCAGAGGCACCAGCGGTCGAGGTTACGACCCAGACTCACCGGCGTCGTCGAGTTCCACCGATTCGCTTGCGGTCCCCGCTTCGAATACCGCTTTCCGCGTTCCGACCGCACTCTGCAGGGTGACCGTCGTCTCACAGTTCGTCTCGACCTCGAGTGTGATGGGTTGTTCGGGGTCGACCGACGTCTCGTCGACGAAGACAGTGAGTCCGGTCACGTCTTCGAGCGTGACGTCGAATCCGTTCCGGGGGGCGGAGTCGGCGATACGGGACTCCCACCTCGTCCCTCTCGTCGTGTGCAGTCCGGGGAAATCGCCGCTGTCGGTGTACTTCGTCGGATTCGCCGGGAGCGGGGCCCTGTTCAGTTGCTGGATATCGACCCGACCGTCGTCCGCGTCTCGCGGGACCGAGACGTCGTCGACCCAGTACGCACCGTCGTGGACGAGGTCCAGTTTCGGCGTGTCGTACGCGGGGACGCGTCGATAGACCACTCGCGGTGGATTCACGACAGCACGCGGCTCTCCGAGATAGTCGCTCTCGAAGAAGTGCCGGGCCGGCCCCCACTCGTCGACCAGCGTGAACGTGCCGTGGCCGAACCCGACGAACTCGTTTAGCTCGTGTCGGTATCCCAGTTCCCGTAACCGCTCCGAGGCCGGGTTGTATCTGGCGGGTGGGACGATCTCGTCGGCGTACCCACTCCACAGCAAGACCGGGACGTGGAGGAGGTTATCGAGCAACGGGAGGTCCGCGTCGGCGACGACTGCGAACGCCTTCGCGAACAGATCCGGATAGAGCGAGGCGAGACGGAGCGTCCCGAATCCGCCCATGGACGCTCCACTGACGGTGATTCTCCGCGTGTCGACCGCGTAGCGAGAGAACACGTCCGAGAGGACCTCGACCACGTCGAGCACTGCCTCGTCGTGATAACAGAGATTCGTACTCCGGGCTTCCGGGACCGCAACGATAGCGTCTCGCTGTTCTCCCAGCTCCTGGAGATACTGCGCTTTGTTCACGCTGGTGTACGCCGAGCCGCCGCCGTGCAGGTGGAGGTGGAGCGGATTGCGCGCCTCCGGGTCGTAGTTCTCCGGGACGTACAGGGAGTACGGTTGTACCCGATTGCGTAACACGTCCACCGTCGACGACTGGGACCCCGTGTGGTCACGCTCCTCGCTGCTGATCCCCTCACCGAGGTCGAACTGGGAGGCGTAGAGTCGGCTGTGCAGGCCGCTGTCGGGAGTCTCTACGTCGGTCACGCCGTCGCGGAGCTTCGCGAAGTCTATCTCGGCGCACAGCTCCGAGATGTCCCGGGCGGCCAGGGCGTTGGCCTGCGCGTGCTCCCTGTAGTGACCGTAGTCGCCCCTGTAATGGCCGTCGTCGTCCCTGTCCGGACCGTCGTCACTGTCGTGGCCGTCGTCGCGTACCTCGGACTCCCGGGATTCGGGGACGGTGGCCGGCGTGCCGACGTCCGGTTCGCCGGCAGCGGCGACGAGCGGTTCGTCGAACCGGAACGCGACGTTGAACACCGGCGGCGGACTCTCACCCGCGGCTCCACCAGGGCGACGCTCGGTGGGTTCGTCCGCGATCTGCTCGAACTCGTGTGCCTCCTCGTCCCACAGTCCGACCACCGCGTAGTGGCGCCACGTGTCCCTCCCCGGATCGACAGGGAGCGTGGTCTCGATCTGGTTCCGTTCGAGGTCGACCGACGACTGGAGCGACGTCCGGGTCCCGTCGCCTTCGAGTAGTTCCGCGCCCTCTCCCCACGTCACGAGCACGTAATCGAGGTCGAGTTCGCCGAGTTCGCCGATCCCGAACTCCCAGTCGCTTCGGCCGCCGCTCTCGCCCGCGTCGATCCCGATAGCGACCGCGGCAGCGTCGGGCTGTTTCATCGTCTGGAGCGTGATACGGTACGCGACTCCTTCCGGGACCGGTCGCGCCCGGAACTCGAGGAGGTCCGCGGCGTTGTTCCCGTAGGTCTCGAAGTCGGTCGGATAGACGACGTTCCCGGTCGGTGGTTTGGCCCCGTTGTAGGGTTTCGGCCAGTGCGGGTCGGGGTCGTCGGTCGTCGTGGCCCCGTTGTCGTCGTAGACGTAGTCCTGATACAGGTATTCGCCGTCGACGTATCCGTCTTCCCCGGACACCAGCAGCGGGTCGGCGTCCCAGCCGGCGGTCGTCTGTAACTGCGGCGAGGGCTGTGGACTACTGTACAGGAGGTCCGGTCCTGGCCGGCCCGTTTCGGACTCCGTCGGCTGGTCGTCACTCTGGGCAGGCCGATATCCGGGGCTGTCTGTCATCGTCGGGAAGATGCGATCAATTTCCTAATAAAAGTTCGGTGGTGACCGGGGCACATCTATCGAACGACTACCCGGCACGGTAACCAAAATGCGTATTACGTAGTTCGGTCAAACGGTTGGGTATGAGTGGCGCGCCAGACGAACAGCCAGTCGTAGTCGTCGGTGCGGGGCCGGTCGGCATGACGACGGCACTCGCATTACACGCTCGAAACGTTCCAGTGACGATCCTCGAGGCGGATCCCGCCGACCGGGACCGCTCCGGGAGTCGAGCGATCTACGTTCACGGGTCGACGCTCCGGACGCTGGAACGGATCCAGCCGGGACTCGGCCAGGACCTCGTCGACGAGGGGATGATCTGGCCGACGCGACGCACGTGCTGGCGAGGGAAAGAGGTGTTCTCGCGAACGTACGACTCGCCGGGTAGCGGCGGTGGGATACCGCCGTTCACGAGCGTCCCACAGGTCCGCACGGAGGCGTACATGCACGAGGCGCTCGACGACTGCGGTATCGATATCCACTGGGAGTCCGAAGTCGAGACCGTCGACTCCGGTCCAGGGAGCGTCCGCGTGGCGACGACCGACGGCCGGGAGTGGGAGGCACCCTACGTGGTCGGCGCCGACGGCGGCGGGTCCACCGTCCGAGCGGAGATCGGTGCCACCTTCGACGGTGACCAGTCGGCGAACTCCTTCATCGTCGCGGACGTCGCGGAAGTCGAGGGGGAGGGCTACCCGAACGAGCGACTGTTCCACTACGACCACCCCGAGGTCGGCGGGCGGAACGTCCTACTCGTCCCGTTCACCGGCGGCTGGCGACTCGACATCCAGTGTCTCCCCGACGACGACCCGGAAGAACTCTGCGACGACGAGAACATGCGTGCGATCATCCGGACCGTGATGGGCGAGGCATACGAGGACGAACTCACGTGGATCTCGACGTACAAGTTCCTCCAGGTGAAAGCCGACAGTTTCGTCGACGAACACCGTCGCGTCCTCCTGGCGGGCGAAGCCGCTCACCTCCTCGCCCCCTTCGGCGCCCGGGGGATGAACTCCGGGATCGCCGACGCGGACGAGGCCGCTTCCGCCGTCGCCGTCGCCAGCCGGTCGCGCCGCGACGCGATCGCCCGCGACGAGGTCGAACTGTTCGCCGCGCGCCGGGAGAGGGCGGCCCAGTACAATCTCGACGCCGCGGGACAGGCGCTCGAATACCTCCAGGGCGACGACCCCGCGACCGTCCTCCGGAAGGAAGCCGCCGCCTCGCTCGCAGACCACTTCGAAGTCGCCGGCGAGTATCTCGACGACGCACCGTACGGTCCACACGGCGCCCCGCCTATCGTTTCGACCGGGAACTACTGACGCCAGCGCCAGTCCTCGCTGTGTGAACGGTCCGTTCTTCTGTCGGCGTTGGCGTGCCCCTCAGGTACGGCGGAGTCGGAGTGGCGCATAACTCGGCTCTGGTGGAAGTTCCGTGCGCTCGTTCTCGACGGAAAACAGACCCCGGCTAGAGGCCGAGTTTCCTGGCTACCCAGTGGTCGCGGGCGGCGAACACCATCGCCTGTTCGTCCTCGAAGTCGGTACGTTCGGCGACGAACGCGTCCCACTCGCCGTCGGCGACCATCTCCAGTTCGTCGGCCGATCCTGCGTCCGACGGGCTCGCAGCGACCAGTTCGTCTAGCGTCTCGAAGTCGGTGTACGCCGTGACGAACTCGTCGTCGAACAGGTCCACGAGAGGGATCGCGTCGTCCGGGTCGTAGACGTCGGACGCGGCCGGCACGTCTTCAGCGACCTCCACAGCAGCCTCTAGGTCAGTCTGCAACACCATACCCGGGACTGTCCATCGAACGATAATAAATTCCCGTGTTGCGATCGGACCGTGACTGGCCCCGTCGCCTGCACCGAGTGGCGACCGGGGCTTGCGTCGAACAAGAGCTATAAGTCCCTCCTTGCCACAGCAGTAGATACATGCGAGAGAGCGATGCGAGAGCGGCCAGCGACGGTGGCGTCGACCGCGTTCGTGCCGCGACAGACGACCGGTCGAAGTACGATTACGTCGCGGACGACGTCGAGCGGCCGGCACTCGTCGCGGCTCTCCGGGGTCGCGTCGACGGCGAGGTCCGGTTCGATACCTACACCCGCCAGCTCTACGCCACGGACGCGTCGGCCTACGAGGTGACGCCGGTCGGCGTGGTGTTTCCCACCTCCACGGCGGACGTCGCCGCAGTCGTCGCCTACTGTGCCGAGGAGGGTATCCCTGTCCTCCCGCGTGGCGGCGGGACATCGCTGGCCGGCCAGGCCGTCAACGAGGCGGTCGTGCTGGACTTCACGCGCCACATGGACGCGGTGTCGGCCCTCGACCCGGACGCCGCGACCGCTACCGTCCAGGCCGGGACGGTACTGGCGACACTGAACGACCGGGCGGCCGCGTACGACCTGACGTTCGGGCCGGACCCGGCGGCCGGCGACCGGAGCGCCGTCGGCGGCGCGATCGGCAACAACTCGACCGGCGCCCACTCGCTCGTCTACGAGAAGACCGACCACTACGTCCAGGAGTGTGAGGTCGTTCTGGCGGACGGGACCGTGGCCACGCTTGGCGAGGTGCGCGTCGACGCGCTACGAGAGCGGGCGGACGTCGAGAGCGACGCGATCCTGGACCGGGTCGCGGCCGCCGTCGTCGCCGTTCTCGACGACCACGCGGACGCGGTCAGAGACCGATATCCGGACCTGAAGCGCAACGTCTCGGGGTACAACGTCGACCGACTCGTCGCCGAAGCCGAGGGCGAGTACGGCCAGGCGGGTACCGTCAACCTCGCACGCCTGCTGGCCGGGAGCGAGGGCACGCTCGCTATCGTCACCGAGGCGACCGTCTCCCTCGAACCCGTCCCCGAGGCGAAGTCGGTCGCGTTGCTCACGTACGACGGAGTCGTCGACGCCGTCAGCGACGTCACGCACGTCCTCGAACACGACCCGGCAGCCGTCGAACTGATCGACGACGTCCTGATCGACCTCGCGGCGGACACCTCCGAATTCGCCGACGTCGTCGCCGAGCTCCCCGACGGAACGAACGCCGCACTCCTCGTCGAGTTCTACAGTGAAGACGGGGCCCAGGGGCGCGAGCAGGTCGCCGCTCTCCTCGACGACCGTTTGCCGGACGCCGGCAGCGACGCCGGGGAGACGGACGGCAGCACAGAACCGGAACAGTACGCCTTCGACGCGCTCGAAGCGTACGACGCCGACGACAGGGCGTCGCTCTGGAAGCTGCGCAAGGCCGCGGCGCCGATCCTGCTGGGCCGGACCAGCGACGCGAAACACATCAGCTTCCTCGAAGACTGCGCCGTCCCGCCCGAGCGACTCCCCGAGTTCGTCGCCGAGTTCCGGTCGCTCCTCGACGAACACGACACCTTCGCCTCGTTCTACGCCCACGCGGGCCCGGGGGTGTTGCACGTGCGACCACTCGTGAACACGAAGTCCCGGGCCGACCTGGAGACGATGGAGGCCATCGCCGAGGGGGTGACCGACCTCGTCGTCGATCTGGGCGGGTCTGTCTCGGGCGAGCACGGCGACGGTCGCGCCCGGACCCAGTGGAACAGGAAGCTCTACGGGGAGACTATCTGGGCGGTGTTTCGGGACCTGAAGACGGCGTTCGACCCGGACTGGCTCCTCAACCCCGGGCAGGTCTGTGGCGACGTCTCGATGACCGAGAACCTGCGGACGGACCCGGACTACGAGTTCGACGCGGGGTTCGACCCCGCGCTGAACTGGAACGACGAGAACGGCATGCAGGGGATGGTCGAACTCTGTCACGGCTGTGGCGGGTGTCGCACCGAACAGTCCGAGGGCGGGGTGATGTGTCCCACGTTCCGTGCGGCAGACGAGGAGATAACGGCTACCCGCGGCCGGGCGAACCTGCTCCGGGGAGCGATGAGCGGCGAACTGCCCGACGACCCGACCGACGAGGCGTTCGTCACCGAGGTGATGGACCTCTGTATCGGGTGCAAGGGCTGTGCCACCGACTGCCCCAGCGAGGTCGACATGGCGAAGCTCAAGGCCGAAGTGACCCACGCCCACCATCAGGACCACGGCGCCGGCCTCCGGGAGAAACTGTTCGCCAACGTCGACGCCGTCGCGCGCGTCGGGAGCGCGCTCGCGCCCGTTTCCAACTGGATGCCGACGCTCCCCGGTGTGCGGTCCGTCGCGGAGCGGACTGTCGGCATCGCCAGCGAGCGGTCGTTACCGACGTTCGAACGGGAGAGTCTGCAGGAGTGGTTCGCGGCCCGCGGACCGCGCGTCGACCGCAGCGACGCCGAACGGACGGCGGTGCTCTTCCCCGATACGTACACGAACTACAGCCATCCCGAAGTCGGGAAAGCGGCCGTCGAGGTGCTCGAAGCGGCTGGCGTCCACGTCGAGCTGGCACCGGTGACTGATAGCGGCCGACCGGCCTTCTCGAAGGGGTTCCTCGATAGCGCGCGCGACACCGCCCGCGAGGCCGTCGACGCGCTCGCGCCGGAGGTCGAGGCTGGACGGGACGTCGTCGTCGTCGAGCCGAGCGACGCGGTCATGCTCCAGTCCGACTACCGCGACCTGCTGACCGGCCCCGACGTCGAAGCGGTGAGCGCGAACACGTACGGCGTCTGTGAATACCTCGACACCTTCCGTCTCGACGAAGGGGTCGGGTTCACGGTTCCCGACAGGTCGCTGGCGTATCACGGCCACTGCCACCAGAAAGCGACGAAGAAAGACCACCACGCCGTCGGCGTCCTGCGGCGCGCCGGCTACGCGGTCGACCCGCTCGACTCCGGGTGCTGTGGGATGGCCGGAAGCTTCGGCTACGAGGCCGAACACTACGCGATGAGCGAGGCGATCGGTCGCGAGTTGCGCACCCAGGTCGATGCGAGCGACGCCGACGTGGTGGTTGCGCCGGGTGCCTCCTGCCGGACGCAACTCTCCGATCTTGACGTCCGCGGGGAGTTCTCCTTGCACCCTCGTGAGAGTCGAGAGACGCCACCGACGCCGATCGAGGCGCTAGCCGCCGGGCTATCGGGAGTCGAATAGTGCGCGGAAGGGGAGTGAAACGGGGACAGTGACTGTGTGGCCCTCGACCGCGACTGTCTGTCACCTCGACCGCGACCACCATCCTTTAAGAGTCTCTCAGTCCCAGCGATAGCCATGCGATTCGTCCGCTACGACGGCGACCAGCTAGGCTTGCTGACAGCAGACGGGACGGGAGTCATCGACCTCACCGACCGGTTGGGACTCACGGGCCGTGAACCGCTCGTCGAGTACATCGAAGGGGAATACGACGCCAGCGAGTATGCAAACGAGGACCCCGACCACGACGTCGCCGAGGTCGCACTCGGGTCGCCGGTCGGCCGTCCGGGAAAGGTCATCGCCGCGCCGCTGAACTACGAGAACCACATCGAGGAGGCGATCTCGGACCGCGACATCACCACTGACGAGTGGTTCTCGATCAAGGACAAGGGGTACTTCCTCAAGGCACCCTCCAGCGTTGTCGGACCGGACCACAGGGTCGAACTGCCCTTCAGCGACCGGCGGACTGATCACGAGATCGAGCTCGCGTTCGTCATGGGCGAGGAGGTCAAGGACGTCGACGCGAGCGAGGCCTGGGATTCCATCTTCGGGTACACGATCCTGCTGGACATCTCGCTGCGGGGCGACCAGGACCGCTCGAACCGCAAGTCCTACGACACGTTCACCGTCGTCGGCCCGTGCGTGATCACCGCCGACGAGATCGACGACCCGCAGGACCTGGAGATGGAACTGCACCTCAACGGCGAGCGCCGCCAGGCCGAGAACACCGGCGACATGGTCTACACCTGCGCGGACGTCGTCCAGTACGCGTCGCTCGGCGCGACCCTCGAAACGGGCGACATCGTCACGACCGGGACGCCGGAGGGCGTCAGCGAACTCTCCGACGGCGACACGATCGAAGCCGAGATCGAGGACATCGGGTCGATGACCGTCGACGTCACCGCTCGCGACGTCAGTTACGCCGACGCCGACGTCAGCAAAGGCGGCCAGACCTGACGTCGCCGCGGTCCACCCGGACTTCTCCGCGATGCGAGGACCAGACCGTGATAGCAGCTGGAACAAGTCGAGACAGTCGCCGCTCGGCGTCCGCTACGACGACGGTTCGGCCTCGGCGTAGAAGTTGAACGCCTCGAACACCGGCCGGTCGGTCATGCCCAGCAGGATCGCTTCCCCGTCGGGGTCGTGGTGGTGGATCGCGTCCGGCGGGACGACGAACATGTCCCACTTGCCCCACTCAAGTGCCTCGTCGCCGACGTGGGTTGCGCCCTCCCCTTCGATGACGAAGTACACCTCGGTGGCGTTGTGGAAGTGCGGGTCCGTCGGTCCCTCGTCGAGTAACTGCGCGCGAAACGACATCGTCGGGAACAGCGGCGGCGTGCCCGTGGCCGGGTTCACGTACGCCAGACTGTACCCGTCGTGGGGGTCGGGCTCGTCGTTGTCGGCCCGCTGGCGGAGCGACGTCAGCATCTCGTCCCAGCCGAAGCGATACGGCGGCGTCGCCTCACGGATACCTTCGAACGGTCCGGGAATGGATCCGTCCGACTGCTCGTTCGCGGGCCGGCCCCGACCGTACTGGGAGTCCCAGTAGCCCTGGGTCTTGGTGACTGGCTGGCGGGTGAGCTCGTGGTTCTCGAACGCCTGTCGCTTGTTCAGCGAGTCCAGGAAGAGCGGCAGGTCGAGGACGTCGAGCCACGTCGCGGTCTCGTCCGAGTCGTTGACGTGGTCGTGCCACTCCCACTGGGGCGTCGTGACGAGGTCGTTGTCCTCCATGGGGAACTCCTCGCCGGCGACGACCGTCTTCATGTCCTCGTTGCCGTCGATAGTGAACCGGAGTGCGTTGGCCGAGTGCCGGTGTGACGGTGCAGTCTCACCCGGGGACACAGTTTGAACGCCCACGTAGATCGTGTTCGAGATGGCGTTGCCGAGCGAGCTGTTGATCGGCACCGCGACCCGCCGCTGGAAGCCCGGGGGGAGGTCCGCTATCGGGACGTCCGCCTCGATGGCGTCGATCGCCGCCCGGATATCGTCCCACTTCCAGATGCCTGCCGACGCGTCGTCGATCACCTCGCCGAAGTCGTTCTCGACCTCCCACAGCGGGCGCAGGTCGTGCTCGTCGAGGATGTCTCGCGTCTCCGAACTCAACTGGAGCAGCTCTTCGGGGTCCTGCTGGTCTGACGCTGGGTCCCCTGACTCGTGCTCTACCATAGACGGCTATTCACGCAGAACTCGCATAAATGTACGGGGGAGACTCGAACCGCTGGGTTACGCCCCCTCGGTACGTTCTCCGTCCGAGGGGACGCTCAACTGGAATCTATCTGCGCGTCGAAGACGTCATCCGAGGCGAAGACCGACCGACAGTCCTCACAGACCATCTGGCGCTGGATGGCGTACTCCCAGAGTTTCCCGCCACAGCTCAGGCAGTCGAAGTGCGCTTGCACGAACGGACTCTCCTCGGCGTAGGGGTTCTCGAACTCGGCCATGGTCGACGTTGCCACCGGCAGTCAATAAAGTCTATCGACCGGTGTGGTGCCCCTCTCAGTTGGCGTGGTGTCGCTCGCCTCGATACTTCGTATTCTCGCCGCCCCTGCGTCGGATGCATCGGTTCGACCGTTCCTCCGGTCAGTCGTCGGCGTACTCGTCCATCGCGTCGCGGAGGTCGTCGGGAAGCGCCGTCGCGCCGTCGCCGTCTCTGTGCGCACAGACCCGCTGTTCGTGCCCGGAGAACGCCACCTCGCCCCCACAGCGGGCGACGTACTCGAAGCGGACGCTCCGGTCGCTCGGCTCCGGCGAGAGACCGATCGTGACCTCGTCGCCGGCTTCGACCGGCCGTTCGAACTCGAAGTCGATCTCGACGAGCGGGAGGCCGACGCCCACTTGCTGGGTGAGTTCCCAGTACGGGAAACCGATCTCCTGCATGAACATGTCGGAGGTCTCGTGGAGCGCGTCGACGATACGCGGGTAGTGGGCGATACCGAAGGGGTCCGCATCCGAGAACCGGACGACCCAGAGACGTTCGAACATCCTCACTCCTCCAGGACGACCAGCGCGTCGAGCGCCGTCGCCCCGTCCGGGGTCGCGAGTACGGGATTCACGTCCAGTTCCGCGATCCGGTGTTCGACGACGAGGTCACCGACGGTCGCGACGACGCGAGCCAGTGCGTCGACGTCGACCGGGTCGCTGCCACGATACCCCTGGAGGAGACGCGCGGCCTGCAACTCCTCGATAGCCCCACGCGCCTCCGCGACGTCGACCGGAGCGATCCGGTGGCTCGTGTCCTCGAACACCTCCGTGAAGACGCCGCCCAGCCCCGCCAGGACGACCGGACCGAACGAGGGGTCCCGGAGTCCGCCGACGATGATCTCGGTCCCGGCGTCGACGTCCCGAGCCGCCTCGACGAGCACGTCCACCTCTCTGTTCTGTTCGGCGGCGGCGGCGAAGATCCGCTCGGTCGCGTCCGCGACTGCACCTGGCGAATCGAGTCCGATTGCGACGCCGGCACCGCCGCCCCACTCGCTCTTGTGGACGACCTCGGGCGAGGACACCTTCACGACGACCGGACCTCCGATCCCCTCGGCTGCTTCGATGGCTTCGTCCACGCTGGTACACACGTCGAACTCGGGCGTATCGACCCCGGCATCGGCGAGCAGTCGCTTCCCTTCCGCCTCGGTCAGTCTCGTTCGACCGTCCGCCCGCGCCGCCGCGACCGGGTCAGACATCGGGGGTCACCTCGTGCTCGGCGCCAGTGCCGTGAAACCGCCCGTACCGGGCGAGAACGCCGGCCGCGTCGGCGGCCCGCTCGGGCGTCTCGAACAGCGGAACGCCGGCCTCGGCCAGGGCCTCCCGCTCCTCGGCCATGTCCTCCTCGATGCCTTCGGCGGCGAAGAGCACGGGTTTGTCGACGCTGTCCGCCAGCCCGTCGAGTGCGTCGAGGGGATAGCCCAGGGCCTGCTCGAACAGTTCGTACACGAGCACGATGTCGACGTTGTCGTCCGTCGCGACGGCTGTCACGATCTCACCGAACTCCGGCATCGGCCGACCTGTATCCACCGGGTTGCCCGTATAGGTGACACCCGGGAGGACCTCGTCGACGCGCTCCCGCGTCTCGTCGGTCAGTTCAGGCAAGTTACCCCCGGCACGCTGGATGCGGTCAGTGATGATGATCCCGGGGCCTGCCTGTGCCGTGACGACGCCGACGTTGGGGCCGTCCGGTGCCGGCGAGTTTCCAAGCGCAGCGGCGGCGTCGAGGAGGTCGTCCGTCGCGTCGACCGTCGGGACGCCGTACTGGGCGAATCCGGCCTCGTAGAGGTCGTGGTCCCCGGTGAGTGCGCCGGTGTGTGACGCTGCGAAGTCGCCGACGTCGGACTGGCCGACCTTGTACGCCACCACGGGCGTCTCTGCCTCGCGGCAGGTTTCCAGGAGTGCGCGCCCGTCGTCGGTCCCTTCGACGTGGAGGGCGATCGCGTCGGTTCGATCGTCGTCGTCGAAGTACGCGATCGTCTCGGTGAAGCCGATGGTGGCGCGATTGCCGAGTCCGACCATCGCGGACACGCCGCGGCGCTGTCGGCGGGCCTGGAACGCGAGCACGTGAGCGATACCCCCGCTCTGGGCGATGACGGCCGTGTTGCCGGCCGGAACGTCCTCGACGCCGCTGGCGAACGAGCACTGGAGGTTCGTCGCCGGAACGACGAATCCGCTCGTGTTCGGTCCCAGCAGTGCGATATCGTGGTCGTTCGCCCGTTCGACGAGTTCGGTCTGGAGGCGTTCGCCGTCCTCGCCGGCCTCGGCGAAGCCGCTGGCGTAGACCACCGCGGCCCCGACGCCGGCCTCGCCACACTCCTCGATCACGTCGGGCACCGCCGGGCCGGGGACACAGCAGAGTGCGAGGTCGATATCCTCGAGATCGGTCACCGAATCGACGAAGGACTCGCCGAACAGCGTCCCCGTTCCGGACGGGTTGACCGGGTAGACGGGTCCGTCGTACCTGGCGGCGTTCGCCATCGCCTCGTAGCCGATCTTGCCTTCCGACTGCGATGCCCCCACGACAGCGATAGACCTGGGGTCGAACAGTGCTGAGAGATTCACAGTGACGTGTTCCCGCAACGGGACCAAATCGTTTTCCCTCGCTTCACAGTGCAGGGTCACTTCCGACGGCTACTGCGACCGGTGTCCACTCGGGCGGGTCGAGGAACCGTTCACCTGGTCGGACGACAGCGTCCTTACTCGTCGTCCGATCCGCGCTCCCGGCGCTCGACGAGCGCCGTCCCTTCGTAGGAGATGAGGCGCCGATCGTTCTGGTCGAACCCTTCGATGGACCTGGTCACGTACCCGCGGTCGTCGCGACGGTCGGACGTGCGTTTGTCCACGACTTCCGCGCGTACGTGGATCGTATCGCCGGGCGTCACCGGGGCGTGCCACCGGAGTCCGTCGATGCCGACGCCGGCGAGCGTCGCGATCGGCGCCTGGTTTTCGACGACCAGTCGCATACAGATGGCACCCGTGTGCCACCCCGAGGCGACGAGTTCACCGAATATCGAGTCTTCGGCCGCGTCCTCGTCGATATGGAACGGCTGTGGGTCGTACTGGCTCGCGAACTCGATTATCTCCGCTTTCGACACCCGGTACGAGCCGAGCGATTCGGTCTCGCCGACCGTCAGATCCTCGTAGAAGCGCATGGTCAGCGTGAGGCGGACCGCGAATAAAACAGTAGTGGACCGACGTGGTTGCGGTCTCCCCCGCAGTCACTCCTCGACGGGGAGTTCGCCGAGTTCGCTGTCGAACCGCTCGCGGAGCCGTCGCTTGTCGAACTTCTGGGTCGAGGTCTTCGGTATCCCGTCGACGAAGCGAAACAGGTCCGGCAACCACCAGTTCGGGAACTCGGAGCGGAGGTGGTCGCGGAGGGCCGCCTCGTCGATGGCCGGGTCCTCCCTGACGACGTACGCTACCGGCCGCTCCTGCCACTTCTCGTGTGGGACGCTGATGACCGCCGCCTCGGCGACGCCCGCGACGCCGATCAGCGCGTTCTCGAGTTCGACCGAGGAGATCCACTCCCCGCCGCTTTTGATCGCGTCGTCGAGGCGGTCGACGACGTCGAGGTAGCCGTACTCGTCGATCGTCCCGATGTCGCCTGTTTTGAACCAGCCGTCCTCGGTGAACGACTCCTCGTTGGCCTCGGGCCGTTCGAAGTACCCGTCGGTGAGCCACGGCGACCGGGCGTGTATCTCCCCTGTCGACTCCCCGTCGTGGGGGACCGGGTCGCCGTCCGTGTCCCGCAGGCGGATCCGGGCACCTGGCGCCGGGATGCCGGCCTTTCGCATGAGTTCGTATCGCTCCTCGTCGGGGAGCGACTGCGTCTCGGTCGTCTCGAAAGTGTTGACGAGGTGTGGTGAGGCCTCCGTCATTCCGTACCCCTGGTAGATCGGCGCTTCGTACTCCTCCTCGTATTTCCGCATGAGCGAGGACGGCGGGGCGCTGCCCCCGGTGAGCACCCGGTCGAGACTGTCGAGCGACACGTCCTGGGCTGACTCCAGATACGAGTCCATCTCGATCCACACCGTCGGGACCGCAGCAGCGACAGTCACGTCCTCCTCGTGGATCAGGTCCGCGATATCGGGTGGGTCCGTGTGCTGACCGGGAAGGATCAGTTTCGAACCGTAGAACGTCGCCGTGTAGGGAAAGCCCCACCCGTTGACGTGGAACATCGGGACGACGGGCATGACGGCGTCGCTCTCCCCGACGCCGAACACGTCGACGTGGCCGTGGATCAGGGTGTGCAGGAACATCCGCCGGTGGTAGTACTGCACGCCTTTGGGCATCCCTGTCGTTCCCGAGGTGTAACAGAGCGCGAACTCCGTGTTCTCGTCGAGTTCGGGCCAGTCGTAGGCCGCGTCGTACCCGCCGATGAACGACTCGTAGTCGACGACGGGTCCGAGGGTGGTGTCGGGCGGCACCTCGTCGGCGAGGACGACGTACTGCTCGACCGTTTCGAGGTCGGGAGCGATCGATTCGACGGTGTCGACGAACGCCGGGTCGACGAAGAGGAGCCGGTCGCTCGCCTCGTTTATCATCTCGACCAGATGGTGTTCGGGGAGTCGGTGATTCGTCGTGTGGATGCTGCGACCGCTACACGAGGGGCCGAAGTACAGTTCGTAGTGGCGGTAGTGGTTCGCTGCCATCACCGACACCCGGTCGCCCCGGTCGAGCCCGTAGTCGTCGAGAGCGTGTGCGAGCTTGCAGATACGCTCGTAGGCGTCGCCGTACGTGTAGCGGTGCAAACTCCCGTCGGCCTGCTTCGTGACGATCTCCTTGTGGTCGAACTGTTCTACCGCTCGTTGCAGAAATTTCGTTATCGTGAGTTCGTAGTCTTGCACGTGTGTCACCTCGGCTCGAATCGATAGAAGACGCGCTCGTGGTCGGCGGGACCGTCGATATCGACGACCTTCAGCGTGACCGGGTCGCCGATCGCGAGGTTGTCGTACTGTGTCCCGTCGATACGCGTCGACAGACGGACGTCGCCGACCTCGACGATACCGACGACGAACGGGACCTCGTCCTCCATCCCTATCGGGGGACCGGCACGTACCGTCGAGAAGGCGAACAACTCCCCGTCGTGGGGTAGGTCGACGTATTCGAGGTCGTCGCTGTGACAGTCGGGACAGACGACCCGTGGCGGGAACTGGGTCTCCCCGCAATCGACACACTGCGTCGTCGTGAGCCGCCCCGCCTGCAGGTTCTCGTAGAACTCGTGGATGCCCGTGTGTTCGGCCGTCTGGAGTTCGTAGAAGTCCAGCAGTCGCGGGAGTTCGATGGTGTCGGGGAGCACCACCGTGTCGCGGTCGTCGCTCATGGTTGACCACGCGCCATGGTCATGACGCTGTGTACGGACGCACTCCCGCTGAGGTTGTGTATCAGACCGGTCTCGGGGTCCGGGACGCGCCGTTCGGCCGGCACCTCGCCCCGGAACTGGTCGTGTATCTCCAGGGCCTGCGAGACACCCGTCGCACCGAGCGGATGGCCACAGCCGAGCAGGCCGCCACGCGGGTTGACGGCGATGTCGCCGTCGAGTTCGCTTCTCCCGTCTTCGACGAACTGGCCGCCCTCACCCTGCTCGACCCAGCCGAGAGCCTCGTACTCCACGATCTCGCTGATCGAGAAGCAGTCGTGGACTTCGGCGACGTCGAGGTCCCGCACTGGGTCGTCGATACCGGCCTGTTCGTAGGCCTGTTCGGCGGCTCTCTTCGCCTGGGGCCACGCCGACATCGAGGGGAGGTTGTTGACGGAGTTGCTGGCGAAACACGCCTGGCCACTCCCGGTGATCCACGTCGCCTCGTCGGTCACCTGGCGGGCCTTCTCCTCGCTCACGAGGACCAGTCCCGCCGCGCCGTCGGTGATCCCGCTACAGTCGAAGAGACACAGCGGCGGCGATAGCGGGAACGAATCGAGGACGTCGTCGACGGAGACTTCCTCCTGGAACTGGGCGAACTCGTTGTGTGCGGCGTGGCTCTTGTTCTTCGCGCTGACCTGCGCGAGCTGTTCGCGGGTCGTCCCGTACTCGTGCATGTGCCGCTGGGCGACCATCGCGAAGTACGGTGGCGCGTTGAGTCCGTTGACGCCGTCGAACTCGCGGTCCATCACGTTGGTCATGCTGGCCTGAGCCTCTGGCATGTGCTCTTCGGGCAGGTTCATCTTCTCGACACCGAGGACGAGTGCGGTATCGATCTCGCCCGCTGCGATGGCCAGCCAGGCGTACCGGAGCGCCGCCTGTCCGCTCGCACACGCCAGTTCCGTCCGCGCGATCATACTGTCTGCCTCGACTCCGAGCAACTCCGCGACCATGGGGGCGACGTGTGTCTGGAACGCGAACCGTTCGGGCTGTACCGCGCCGACGAACAGCCCCTCGATGTCGGCGGGACGCACGCCGGACACGTCGTCGAACGTGGCTTTCCCCGCCTCCTGAACGAGGTCCTTGAACGTCGCCTCGCGAGAGCCCCAGCGGGTGTGACCGCCACCGACGATGCCGACGTTCCGGGTCACAGATCAATCACCTCCCGTGAGCCACCGGTTCCGTTGGCGCCTGTCCGGTCGCTCAGTCATCGCCGAACTCCGGTTCCCTGTCGTCGTTGAACGCGGCGACGCCTTCGAGCATGTCGTCCGTCGAGGCCAGGAGCCCGAAGCCCTGGCTCTCGAGCGAGAGTGCCGTCTCGAGGCTCGCGTTCTGTCCTTCGGTGATGACCTGCTTGGCGACTTCGAGCGCCGTCTGTGGTCCGTCGACCAGGTCCGACACGACCTCGTCGATGGCGTCTTCGAACTCCTCGTCGGGGACGGCCCGGTTGAGGATCCCCCAGTCGGCCGCCTGTTCGGCGGAGATGTGCATCCCGCGGTAGACGAGTTCCTTCGCGCGCGGTTCGCCGACGAGTCGCACGAGTCGCTGGGTCCCGCCACCGCCGGGGATGAGACCGAGGTCGATCTCCGGACTGCCCAGCGTCGACCCCTCGGTCGCGATCCTGATGTCACAGGCGAGGGTCACTTCCAGACCGGCCCCGAGACAGAAGCCGTCGATCTTCGCGACCGTCGGACGCGGGAACTCGTAGATCGTCTCGATAGACTCGTCGACGTGCATCAGGTCGGTCGGCTCCGACGTCGTGAACCCGGTGATGTCCGCGCCTGCGCTGAACGCGCGGTCGCCCGCGCCCTCGAAGACGACGCAGGCGACCTCGTCGGTGTCGACGGACTCGAGCAGGCGCCGTACCTCTTCGAACATATTCGTCGAGAAGGCGTTGAGCCGCTCTTCGCGGTCGAACACGACGGAGAGGACGCCGTCGTCGCTCAGGTCGTGGCTGATGTAGTGATACGGCCCGCCGTCGCTGTAGTCGTAGAACCCTCGCCCGGCCGCGTTGCCGGTGTGGCCCGCTTCGACGCGTTCGACCAGGTAGTCCGCTGGTTCGTACCGTTGGGCACCGGTCTTCTCGTGTAGCTCTTCCAGTTTCTCGAGTGCGACGTCGAGACCGAGCTTGTCCGCGGTCTGGCACGTGCCCTCGGAGAGGCCCCCGCCGAGGCGCATCCCGATGTCGATGTCGGCCGGATCGGCTACGTCCTGGCCGACGAGTTTCGCCGCCTCGTTTACCATCCGCGCCTCGATCCGGAGGGTATCGACCCCGTCGCCCTGCGTCGGTTCGTAGTCGGCACCGGGACCGTCTTCGTAGTCGTAGAACCCCGCACCCGATTTCCGTCCGAGCGCGTCGTCCTCGACACGGGACCTGATCGACTCGGGGACGGGATCGCCCCACTCGTCGCGAGTGTGGGTGAACACGTCGAGCCCGCCGAAATCGTTGAGTTCGAACGGGCCCATCGGGTAGCCGTGTCGGAATACCATCGCTGCGTCGATATCCCGGATGTCGGCGGCCCCCTCGTCGAGCATAAACGCCGCTTCGCCCATGTACGGGGTGAGTACGTTGTTGACGACGAACTGTGGCACGTCCTTGCGAACGCGTATCGGCGTCTTCCCCAGGGACTCGACGAACGCGTACGCACGGTCCACGACGGCAGTCGTAGACGCTTCGCCGGCGACGACCTCGACGAGGTCCATCTTCACTGGCGGATTGAAGAAGTGCAGTCCACAGCAACGCTCCGGTCGATCCGTCTCCGTCGCGATGTCGCCGACCCGGAGACTCGACGTGTTCGTCGCGATGATGGCATCAGCGGGCGCCGCGGCGTCGACGTCGGCGAAGATACGCCGCTTTAGCTCCAGGTCCTCGGGCGCGGCCTCGATCACGAGGTCGGCGTCGGCGACTGCCGATTCCAGTTCGACGGCCGTCGAGATACGTTCGAGAACCTCGTCGGGGTCCTCGATTTGCCCGTTTTCTTCGAGCTTGCCCAGGCTCCACTCTATCTGGTCGTAGCCATCCTGGACGATCCCCGCTTCTACGTCCCGCAAGACGACGTCGTAGCCAGCGATCGCGGCTACCTCGGCGATACCGTGGCCCATACTGCCGGCTCCCAGAACTGCAACGCTGTCTATCTCGATGTCCATCTACTTACGCGTCTTCGTCCTGGTTATTGAATATTGCGGTGGATCTTCCGACGAGACGCAGTCGAGAACGGTCACTCCGACCGGGGGAATCGAGTCGAGTGAGGCGATTCACTCGAGAGTGTTCCGAGATCGATTCCCGTGCTGGGCCAGGGCCGCCACGTCGACGTTCCCGTATTTCGGACGACCGGGAGAGACACGTGGAGCCCTGCGCCACGGCATCACGTCGAAATATGTGAGCGTGTCACACCCGAAACCACTCCGAATATTTCGGACGGTCTCGACCAGCGGACTCGGCATCACTGCGACACCCCGAGATCACGTCCGCCTCCCGACCGATCCACGGAAACCCGCAGATAGATCGTTATAGACCGGTCGGGTCCGAAGTCAATTACAGTCCTACGACTGTTATCGTCCCCTGATGCAGAGGAGATCGAAGGTCGGACGGTGAGACGGGCAATAGATTACAATCATAGTAATGTAATATTTGCCGTCACGAGGTCGCCCGACAGTGTCGAGACGGACACCGGCTCTCGTTCGAAATAACCGCAGAGGTGTTAGTCCGCGGGAGGGGTGGATCCACGGTCAGTCGTCGCTTGAGGTGTCGGTCGGTGGGCTTGACGGCGTCGCTGGTCACTCTGGAGTCGATCGGCACGCCGGTTTCGAGCGTAGACTGAGACACGCGATGGTGGCACTCGATGGCACACCACACGGGGTCGCCGACCTCCGGGGCGTGATCGTCGACCCGGTTTCGACGAACGGTCCGATAGCCACGACCGAGGATAGCCGACACCAGCTCGGGACCCTCCGAACGGCAACTCGATAGCCGTGCGAGTGATAAGCGTCCGAAATAACCGAAGCGTTTACGGCATTCACTGACCCACGGGAACTCATGGCATCGGAATCACCGCCGCTAAAAACGATACAGCGGGCGGCTGAAATTATGGATCTACTGAGCAACAAGGAGTGCTCCGGCGTCGCCGATCTCTCGCGGCGGATGGACCTGCCGAAGAGTACCGTTCACGACTATTTGCGGACGCTCCAGACGCTGGGGTTCGTCGTCAACGAAGACGGGACGTACCGTCTGGGGTTCCGTCTGCTGGAGCTGGGCGGCGAGGTGAAGTATCGCAATCGTCTGTATCATGTCGCCAGGCCCGAGATCGAACGGCTCGCCGAAACCACGGGTGAACTGAGCAGCGTCAACGTCGAAGAGGCTGGCAGATTCGTAATCTTGCACACCGAGCAGGGCGACGAGTCACTGCAGCTCGGGATCTATCCCGGGCTCGCTATCCCGATCCACACCCACGCAGCCGGGAAAGTGATGCTGGCGGGCTTTTCTCCGGAGAAAGTCGACGGGATCGTCGCCGACCGCGGTCTCCCCAAACAGACCGACGACACGATATCCGACCGCGACGAACTCCTGACGGAACTCGACCGGATCCGCGAGCAGGGGTACGCCGTCGATTCGAACGAGCAGGTCGTCGGGATGGGTGTCGTCGCTGCGCCGGTCACGGTCGAAAAGCGCGTCATCGGGTCGATCGGGATCGTCTGCCCGACGGACCGCCTCGAGGACGACGACTTCCGCCGGGAACTCGTTCGCGAAGTTCAGAAGTCGGCCAACATCGTCTCCGTGAACTACCAGTACTCCTGAGCCTCGTGTCGGTGGTGCTTGCACAACTCTTATAGGTGATTCGTGGAGAAGGTTTCTGTACTCTATGGGTGATCCCCAACCCCAATCGGACGGTGAGAGCAGCGAATCGGTGGATATCCCGGCACAACTCGGGCCGGCTGTCCTCCACGACGATCCGGTGACCCCCCCACAGTGGCAATCCGACGGTCAGTGGGAGGCGGACCCGCTTCTCGTCTCGGGCGAGGAGGCGTATCGGGACGGCGAGTACCTCTACCAGGACTACGTCTACGACGACAAGGGTGCTGCAACCGGCGAGGTCGCGTTTCCGCCGCCGGACGACCCGCTACAGCCGGTCCCGAATCCGACGATCGGCAGCCACGCCACGGGACGGGTCATGTATCCCACAGACGCCGAAACGTACGGGCACAACGCAGCGGACCTGCTGGAGTTCCGCGCGACACTGGAGGCTGGGACGCTCTCGTACCGTATTACGCTCCAGACGATGAAACGGCCCGACGTCGCTGCCGTGGCGATCGGGATCGATACCGGCAGCGACGAGGGCACCGACGACTGGGGGTTCGGGATCGGTGAACTGGGGGGCCTCGACCTCGATTACGTGCTCGTGACGTGGGGGACCGGTGGCGAACTGGTCCGCGTAGACGGCGACGACCGAGAGAGTGAACGAGTATCGACGACAGTCGATGTCGAGAGCAACCAGATCGAGGTTTCGACGCCGCTGTCGCCAGACGGCGAAACCTGGCGCCACTACGCCGTCGTCGGGCTCTGGGACAGTGTCACGGGTGAATTCAAGCACGTCGTCGACGAACCGACAGCGGACCGGCCCGGCGGGGCTCACGGAACGAATCCACCGCCCGTCTTCAACGTCGGGTTCCGCTTCGAGGAACCCACCGGAGTCATGCCCTACTCTGGCCCGCTCCCGGGCTTGCCCGAGGACAACGAGATAGAGGACGTGAGATACGGGCAACGGCGTGACCACGCGCAGGCGAAGGCCCTCCGGAATCGGGACATCAGCGGGTTGTTCGCGGACGTCGATACGGCCACACTCGAGTCGAACGCGACCGACGAGTCGGTCCGGGACTCGGGCTACCTCTGTCGGCTCTACGCGTCGAGACACGACCTCGGTGAAGGGGTCCACAGGGAGTTCGGCCTGGACTCGGACGCTCGCCCGTCCGACGACCGGGGTCGCTACGACCTGTTTCTGAACGACGTACAGCCCTACGGACTCTACGTGCCCGAGTCCTACGACCCGTCCGAGCCACACCCGTTGCATCTGCATCTCCACGGCGGTTCGTCGTCGTACAATTCGCTCGCGGAACGGGAGGGGTTCCTCCGGCAGTTCGGCGAGGAGAGAGACGCGCTCGTCCTCGTCCCGGAAGCGCGAGGGCCCGGGACCTTCTATCAGAGAGAAGCAGAACTGGACGTTCTGGAAGCGATGAGCGACGTAATCTCCCGGTACAATATCGACCTCGACCGGGTCTCGGCCAGCGGCGTCTCGATGGGCGGATACGGTGCGTACCGCTTCCCGTCGCGCTATCCGGACGTGTTTACCAAGACTGTCCCTATCGTCGGCTCCTTCTGGCCGGGTTCGGAGCGGTTGCTCGATAGCCTCCGCACCGTCCCCGTCCTGAAGATAAATGGCCTCCAGGACGACCTGGCAACTCCCGCCCACTTCCTGCCGTCCGCGGTCGGTTTACAGGAACGGGAGTATCGCCACGAGTTGAACATGTACCTCGACGACGACCACGGCGGAGCGGTTTCACGAGACGAGTGGGCCGCTGCGAAAGCATTCCTCGAAGGGGAGTTTCTCGGCGGTGGGACTCGTGACCGGTCGCCACGACACCTCACGTACACCCGGATCCCGGAGATCGAGAGTCCGGACCTCGACCTGGTACACGACGGTGCGTACTGGCTGTCGGACGTCGAAGTCGCCGACGACGCGGACCACGGGACGGTCGACGCCAGCGTCGGTGACGGCCCGTCGACCGACCACTACAGCGACCTCGAGGTCGAACCTGCCGAACACGTGGTTATCGGGACGCGATGGGATGCAAACGAAGAACGGTGGGGCGAGACGCTCACCGTCACACTCGAGGACGTGACGGCAGTCACGTTCGACCTCGACTGGTTGAGTGAATTCCGCAAGACCCCCGATACGGTTTCGGTCGACACGAACAGGGAGGCGACGATAACGCTGCGACGAGGGGACGACTCGACGGAACTATCGGTCACTCCGGGCTCGACTATCGCGGACATCGAGTAGGTTCCGGGCGCCGCTTTCTCCTTTCGCCCGCTCTCCGGTGTTTCCGGGGTGACGCTTTCTCCTTTCGTCCTACCTCCGGTATGCGCGCGGGTGACGACCTCGTCGACGAAGCGTCACTGTCTGTCGAAAAGAGTATGGTCACCTATCTACAATTCCACCACATTTATATACAAGTACAGTGATTACCCACCGAGATGGAGCAGAAGCTGTCACGGCGGCGACTTATGCAAAGTGGCGTCGCAGTTACCGCCCCCCTCCTGGCTGGGTGTGCAAATCAGAGCGACGATTCGACACCGACGCCCGACGATTCGGACGGTGAGAGTACTGATGGAGATTCTGACGAAGGGACTCCGACTTCGCAAAACAGCAGTTCACAGTCGATCCACATCACACAGGGCAATGCACCGCTGTATCGACTCGACCCGCTCCAGGACCCGTTCGCGTTCGGTCGGCGTATCCTCAACAACGTGTTCGATGGACTGTACGAGTACGGGGAAGGCCCGGAACTGGTCCCGGTCCTCGCAACCGGCGAACCCGAGGTAGAAAACGACGGACAGCGGTACATCGTCGAGATCGTCGACGACGCGGAATTCCACAACGGTGACCGGTTGACAGCGGAAGACGTCGTCTATTCGTTCGTCGAGCCGTTGCGGGCGGAATCGCTGGGCAGTGGGGACGTCAGCATGATCGACCCCGAGGGGACGCAGGTGATCGACGAGACGACGGTCCAGTTCGACCTGGAGTTCCCGTACGCCCCGTTTCACACCTCGGTTCTCCCGCGACTGATCGTCGACAAACAGGCACGCGAAGAGGACCCGGAAGCGTACAATTCTGCCCCGATCGGCTCCGGCCCGTTCGAATATTCCGACCACGTGGAGGGCGAGTTCGTCGAGCTCGAAGCCTGGGACGACTTCTGGGGCGAACCGTCGCCCAACCTGTCGTCAGCCCGCTTTACTGTGACCGAAGACGACTCGTCACGGGTGTCCCAGCTCCTCGCCGGGGACACCGACATGATCAGCGAGATTCCGGCATCGGCGTGGGAACGGCTGGAGAACAACGACAACGTCCAGATCCACTACCAGGATAACATCGCGTATCTCTACTCGGCGTTCAACTGTAACGACGGGCCCACGGCGAACGTCGACGTCCGGCGAGGTATCTGGCACTCCTACTCCGAACAGGCGTACATCGAATCACAGTACCCCGAGGCGGTGCCCGTCGTCGACAAGATCTCACCCGTTCCCCAGCCGGTTCTGGAACGGTGGGACCTCCCCGTCGAGGAGTATCGGGAGCTCCAGACGGTCGAGTACAACCCCGAGAAAGCGGCCGAGTTGCTCGACGGAAACATTCCGGACCCGTGGGAACCCACCTTCGTGTCGCTCGGCGAAGACCCGTTCCACGAGTACCTCTCGGCGCGTCTCAGGGGACTCAGCGAGTACGGCCTCACCATCGAACCGCAGATCCAGTCGTACGGGATCCCCCAGTTCAACGACACCGTGTTCTCCGGCAACGCCGAAGACTACCAGATGTACTCGATCGGCCACACTGGCGGCCTCGACCCGGACTCGTACTTCTACTCGCTGTTCAGCGAAGCCCAGCGGGGTGTGCCGGGCGGGAACGGGTCGTACTACGGTGGCGAGGAGTTCCTCTCGAAGATCGAAGAGGCCCGCCGGATGTCGGACCAGGACGCCCGTCGACAGATCTACGACGAGTTGATCCGGGAAGTGCTGGAACAGGCCGCACACATGCCGCGACAGCAGATCGGGAACAACGTCGCCACTCGAAGTTCCGTACAGGATGTCAGCGTCCCGGTCCACCCGGACTGGATGCTCCACCTCACGAATCCTGTCAACAACGTGAGTAACGCCGAGTAGACACTCGGCAACACAATTTAGTAGAGCGGTCACGACGCCACTCCAAGCATGTTACGATACACTCTCAAGCGCGTCTTCCAGGCGGGGTTTACACTCCTGGGTATCACGTTCATTACGTTTCTCCTCATGGAGTTGATGCCGGGTGACCCGATCAGCGTCATCGTCCAGAATCAGGACGTGAGCCAGGAGGTGATCGCGAACCTCAGAGCCAAGTACGGGCTCGACCGCCCGCTCCACGAACGCTATCTCTCCTATCTCGGCGGCCTGCTCCAGGGCGATCTCGGCTATAGTTTCCGTCGACAGGCCCCGGTCGTCGAGGTCATCAAACCGCGACTGGCCCCGACGCTACTGTTGGTCCTGTCGTCGTTCACGTTCGCGCTCGTCACGTCGATCCCCCTGGGAGTCCTGGCTGGAGCCAGGCGGAACGAACTCCCCGACCACGTCTCCCGGCTGGTCTCGCTGGTGGGCATCTCGACCCCGGAGTTCTGGGTCGCGATCATGGCCGTGCTGTTGTTCTCCGTCCATTTCAACGTCCTCCCCGCCTCGTCTCTCGTGTACCCGTGGCGGTCGCCCGATTTCTACGGGTATCAGTCACAGATGCAGTTGTACGTCGAGACGGTCCGTCACCTCCTGCTTCCGGTGCTCGCGCTGGGTACTGCCCAGATGGCGACGCTGATGCGGGTCGAGCGGTCCTCGATGGTCGAGACTCTGCAGGAGGAGTACGTCCAGCTAGCGCGGGTCTACGGGATCCCCGAACGGCGGATCCTGCGGAAACACGCGTTTCGACCCGCGCAACTGCCGATCATCACGCTCGTCGGCCTCAACCTGTCTTCGGCGCTCGCCGGAGCCGTCGTCATCGAACAGATATTCCAGATAAACGGTATGGGGACGCTGTTCCTCGACGCCGTACAGTCGCTCGACTATCAGCTTGTCATGGGAATTACCGTCATCCTCGCGACGATCTTCGTTCTCGGAGTGATCGTAACCGACCTCGCGTACGCATACGTGGACCCGCGCATCAGTTACGGAGGTGAGTCATAACAATGGCCACGACACAGAACGTCGACCAGGAGGTGTCCGCAAGAGAGGCGAGCTGGCGCCAGATCGTACGCTACATCCGGAAGGACTCGACCGCGTTCTTCGGGATGATCATCACTGCGGTCACGTGCAGTATCGCCATATTCGCCGCGATCGACGCGAATCTGGCGACACTGACGTTCGGTCTGTTCGAGAACTACACGCTGGCGAACGTACTGCCGGTGCTCCAGAACCCGGTTCGGACCCCACCGCCTACGGAACTCGACCCGTTTCTGCCACCGGCCTTCCTCGAAGACGGGACGTGGGCACACCCCCTGGGGACTGATAGTCTCGGTCGTGACTACTTCAGCCGTATCGTCTACGGGAGTCGCATCTCGATCGGAGTCGGCATCATCGCCACGACGCTGGGGTTGGTCGCTGGGATCGCCTTCGGCGCGGTCGGCGGCTACTACGGCGGCTATATCGACGACGCGCTCATGCGCTTCATGGAAACCGTCCGTTCGATTCCAGGCCTCGTGATCATCATCGTCTTCACGATGTTCGTGAGTGGCGGGAATCCCGACATCCGGTACGCGATCGTCGGCATGGCCATCGTCACTGCGCCGACGTTCGCACGCATCATCCGGAGCCGTGTTCTGAGCGTTCGCGAACTAGATTACGTCGATGCGGCCCGGGCAGCAGGGGTGAGAGACCGAAACATCATCTACCGACACATCCTCCCGAACAGTTTCGCACCGGTCCTCGTGTATTCGACGCTCCACGTCTCCTATACGATCCTGGCCGTCGCGACGCTCTCGTATCTGGGGTACGGCGCACAGGCACCGACCCCTGACTGGGGGGCGATGCTGAACGTCGCACAGTCACAGATCCACTCGCATCCGTGGCTCAGTCTCTGGCCGGGTCTCTCGATTTTCTTTACGATCACCGGCTTGAATCTGTTCGGCGACGGCATCCAGGACGCACTCAACCCCAAGATCAGGAAATAACGATGGCAGCTGACACACTGTTCTCGGTCGAGGAACTCACGACGGAGTACCGAACTGATAGTGAACGGATCCGAGCGGTCGATGGCGTCTCGTTCGACGTAGACGCCGGCGAGATCGTCGGGATCGTCGGTGAATCCGGCGCGGGGAAAAGCGCCGTCGTCAAGAGCATCCTGCGAACCCTCGGCGAAAACGGCGAGGTCGTACACGGCGAGGTGCGATTCAAAGACCACACCGTCGTCAGTATCGACGAGGACGGTCGCGACCCGGACATGCTCTCGGACAGGGAACTGCGAACGCAGATCCGGGGGAACGAGATCGCGATGATCATGCAAGACCCCACGGAGAGCCTGAACCCGGTCTACACGGTCGGCTCTCAGATCCGAGAGATCATCGGGATAAATCGAGACCTCAGTAGCGGCGAGGCAAGAGAGGAGGCCATACGCGTGCTTCGCGAGGTCGGCATTCCCGAGCCCGAATCCAGGTACGACGACTATCCACACGAGTTCTCCGGAGGTATGCGCCAGCGCGTCCTGATCGCGATGGCTCTCGGCTGTCGCCCCGACCTGATCATCGCGGACGAACCGACGACGGCGCTCGACGTCTCGGTGGAAGGGCAGATCCTCGAGTTGATCCGGGACCTGCGAGACGACTACGGGACGAGTTTCGTCTGGGTCACCCACGACATGGGCGTCGTCGCCGAGATCTGCGACCGAGTGAACGTGATGTACCTGGGCAAGATCGTCGAACAGGGACCGGTCGACGACATCTTCCACGACATGCAACATCCGTACACGGAGGCGCTGATAAATTCGGTACTGAGTCCGGACGAGAACGTGGAGAAACTCGGACCGATCCGCGGGGTCATGCCCTCCCCGATGGATACGCCCGCTGGCTGTCGGTTCCACACCCGCTGTCCCGATGCGCGCCAGGCGTGTACGGAGATACATCCGGAGATCGACGCTGCCACGGAACACGACGCCGCGTGTATCAAACACGACGACTACGGGTACGAACAGAGCAAGCCGCTGAACATTGACCAAGAGTAGCGGAACACCAGACAAATGCAATCACCAATCACACGATGACGAACATACAGGACTCCACGTCGAAGCACTCGTCCGCGCCGGATCCGACCGGAGATCCCTTGCTAGAGATGGCGGGCGTTACCAAGCATTTCCCGGTGAAAACGGGATTCATCGCGGATATCCTCGGGACCGAGTACGTCCACGCAGTCGACGACGTCTCGTTTACACTCAACCGCGGTGAGACGCTGGCTGTCGTCGGGGAATCCGGCTGTGGCAAATCAACCCTCGCACGGACGATCCTCCAGCTCGAACAGGCGACGGACGGTTCTATCCAGTTCAAAGGACAGGAGCTCACGGAGCTCTCGGACCGGAAGATCCGTTCGCTCCGCCAGGATATGCAGATGGTGTTCCAGGACCCGAAGTCGTCCCTCAATCCCAGAATGAGTGTCGGTTCGATCATCGAAGAGCCGATGAAGGCCCACGATCTGCCCTACCGGAACGCAACCGACTCGGCCGACTCGCCGGGAGACGTCGACGAGGAACTCGTGGCCGACGAAACGACCGGGACGTCGGAATTTCGGCGAGAGCGAGCCCGCGAACTCCTCGACCTCGTCGGCCTCAGTCCCGATTCGTATTCGCGTTATCCACACGAATTCTCGGGTGGGCAACAGCAACGGATCAACCTGGCGCGGGCGCTCTCGACGAATCCGGACCTGATCATCTTCGACGAACCCGTGTCTGCGCTGGACGTCTCCGTGCAGGCACAGGTACTGAACAAGATACAGGAGATCCAGGTGCGGATGGACATCACGTACCTCGTCATCTCTCACGACATGGGGGTGGTGCGGTACATCGCCGACCGGGTCGCCGTGATGTATCTCGGTCACCTCGTAGAGCTCGGCGAAGCCGAAGAAGTGTTCGAGAACCCTCAGCACCCCTACACGGAGGGGCTACTCGAGGCGATACCGCGACCGGACCCGCGAAAGCGAGGCGCCCGGAACTCGCTGGCGGGAGAGGTCCCGAGCCCGGAAGACCCCCCGTCGGGCTGTCGGTTCAGAACCCGCTGTCCGGAACTGATCCAGCCCGGTATCGGGCAAACCACCCCGGAGGGGGTCCCGGAGCGTGTCGCCGAAGCTCGACTGGACACCTACGGGATGACCGACGAGAAGTGGCAGTCGACGCTTCGATTCCTCCGGGCGGTAGAGCGCCGGGAGTTCACGTCCGAAGACGCCGACCACCTGACACAGGAGTACTTCCCCGAAGGGGTCCCGAGCGGAGAGCCCGGGGACGTCGTCTCCGAGGCGCTCACGCTGGTTCAGGAGGGCGACGCAGAAGCCGCCACGACGCTGTTGACGAACACGTTCGAGGAGAACAGCATCTGTGCCCTCGAACGCCCGCAATACACTGTCGAAGCCGAGATCGAGGGCGGAGAACATCTCGCCTGTTGCCACCACTGTCGGAGCGGGTGAACGTGCCGACGTAGTGGTGTCGGAGCGGGTGAACCTGCAAAAGTAGTGAGTCGCTCGCGACGAGCCGACTCCCGGTTCGTGTCGAGGGGCTCTCTAGTCCATCACCGTCATAACCGGGACCGACGCGTTGAGGAGCACTGTCTGCGTGGTATCTCCGAACAGGGCCTTCCCCGTCGGAGAGCGTCGTTTCCCACCGATGACGAGATACCGCACGTCCATCGTCTCCGCTGCCGAGACGATCTCGTCTGCGGGGTCCCCGACGCGTCCTGCCGTCGACAGCGTCGCTGAATCCGAGTCGGACAGGGTGCTCTCGGCGACCTGTTTCGCGAACCGGCTCGCGCTGTCTTTCTCCTGATCGAAGGACGGGCCGGAGATGTCGACAGTGTCACTCACGGACTCCCGGTGTTCTTCGAACTCCTCCGTCGGGACGACGTGAACCACGACCAGCTCCTCGTCGAACGCCGTCGCGATGTCGTTTGCGACAGAGACGACCGGACTCGGTTCGGTATCCTCGTCGATTGCGGCGAGAATCGTCATTGACATACTTGTGTATTCTGGCCGTACATAAATAATCCCCCTCCGTCCCGGCACCGGGGGCGGTGTCGTCCCCCACTTCCGAATCCAACCGTCAATACTCGACAACGTGTTCTGACGTCCCTGCGGGGACGTCTCTCGAACGGACGCCCGCTCGACTTCGTACTCGAATCGTGGCCTCGGAACTGGCGTCGACGTCGAGGGCTATCGGCTGACCGCGGTCGATCGACGTCTCGTCGACGTGGACGGTGACCTCCGCGACGCCGTCGAGTTCGACGTCGAGCGTATTCTCCGGCGATACGGGCGCCGAACTGCGACACCAGCGGGTGCCGATCGTGACGTGTTTCCCGGGGAACCGCCCGCTGTCGGTGTATTCTTCGGGCACCGGGTCCGGTTCAGCCGTGGCGAGATCCGTGACGTCGACGAGACCCTCGTCGCTTCCGTCTGCCAGCGAAATCCCGCTGACCCAGTAGGCCCCGTCACAGACCAGGTCAAGCTCGGGGTATTCGTATTCGGCGATCCGGCGATAGGTGACCCGGGCCGGCCGGGTCGTCTTCGTCTCCTCGCCGAGATACTCCCCGTCGAAGAAGGACTTGATCGGTCCCCACTGGTCGTATGCGGAGAACGTGACGTGTCCGAATCCGAGGAATTCGTCGAGTTCGTGGCGATAGCCCAGTTCCCGAAGCCGGTCCGCTGTCGGGTTGTATCCCGAAGGCGGGACGATGTTGTCGTCACGCCCGTTCCAGAGAACGACTGGCACGTGACGCAGGTTATCGAGCAGCGCCACGACGGCGTCGCCGACGTACACGAACGCCTTGGCGAACAGATCCGGATACATCGACGTGGTCTTGAACGTCCCGAACCCACCCATCGATGCGCCGCTGACCGTGATTCGATCCGTGTCGATGCTGTACTGCGAGAGTGCGTCGGCGAGTACCTCGAAGACGTCCACTATCCCTTCGTCTTCGTAGAAGAGATTCGGTCCGCGTGCTTCCGGAACCACGACTACCGCGTCCCGCTCTTCTCCCAGCTGGCGGAGGTAGTTCTCCTTCCCGATACTCGTATAGACGGACGCACCACCGTGCAAGACGAGGTGGAGCGGGTTCTCCCCGTCGGGCTGATATCCGTCGGGGACGTACACCGTGTACGGCTGAATCCGGTTCAACAGGACGTGTGCCGTGGAGGTGTTCTGAGAGGGGTTGTCCCGTTCCTCGACCTGGATTCCCTCTCCGAACTCGAAGCGAGACGCGTACAGTCGGAACTGTAACCCGGAGTCTGGAGTGTTCTGTTCGCGGACACCGCTCTCGAGTTTCCGAAAGTCGATGTCCACACCCATCTCGGAGATGTCGCGCGCTGCCAGGGCGTTCGCCTGGGCGTGTTCTCTGTAGTGGCCGTAGCTTTCGGAGGGTTCACTGGGGTCGATGTCTTCGAGTCTGGTCGGGTTGCCGACGTTCGGTTCACCCGTACTGGCCAGGAGCGGTTCGTCGAATCGAAACGCGACGTTGAAGACGGGCGGCGGGTTCGTCCCGTTGCTCACACCCGGCTGGTCGTCGCTCGGTTCAGTGGCGATCTGTGTGAACCGTTTCTCTTCCCCATCCCAGAGCCCGACGACGGCGTAGTGGCGCCAGGTCTCGTCGTCGGGTTCCAGCGGTGTGGTGACGTCGATCTGGTTTCTGTCCACGTCGACCGACGAGGGAATCGACTCCGTCGAGCCGTCCGCGGACACGATCTCCCCGCCGGATCCCCACGAGACGACGACGTGGTCGAGATTCAGTTCGCCGAGCGAGCCCAGTCCGTACCCCCACTCGTTCGTTCCCGACTCGCCACCGGTGTCGATCCCGATAGCGACCGCCGCGACCGCCGGTTCTCTCATCGTCTGCAGCGTGAGCCGGTACTGAATCCCGCTCTCCCCGAGACGGGTTCGGAACTCGAGCAAGTCCGCCGCGTTGTTGCCGTAGCGGTCCCAGTCGTCGGGATACACGAAGTTCCCCGTCGGTGCATTCAGCCCCTGTATCGTCGGCTCTGGCCAGAACGGGTCCGGGTTCTCGGTCGTGTTCGCCCCCTTGTCGTCGTAGACGTAGTCCTGGTAGAGAAACTCCCCGTTCCTGTAGGCACACTCCCCGGAGACGAGTAGCGGATCTGCCTCCCACTCGCCGACGTTCTCGAGTTGCGGGGGAACGACCGGGTCAGTGTACAGGAAATCCGGTCCCGGTCGCGGAGATCGGCCGCTATTGTCAGAACGTTTATGGTGGCTGTCAGAACCCTCTTCTGGTGCCGTCATTCTGTACGCGGATATCACGAAACCACAGTAAATAATTTTGGGAAGTACCGACCGCCGCCGGTGAATCACTCGATGGTTCGTTCGAGGAATCGCCGGATAGACTCGGGACCCGCGGGCGGGAGGTCGCCGACGAGGGGGTCGGGCGACTCGCCCTCCTCGGCGTGGGTCGATTCGTAGACCGACTGGGCGTGGGTCGGGTCCGCCGCGAGCAGGTCCATCGCCACGCGTTCGCCCTCGATGTCTTCGACGTGCTCGACCCAGACGTGGTTCAGGTCGCGTAATTCGTAGAAGACCGCGTTCACACTCGCTTCGTCCAGGGCGTCGAAGAATCGGTGGCTGTGTTCGACGTCGACCACCTCCTCCCGACGGCCGTGCATCAACAGCGCCGGTGGGCTCTCGGAGGTGACGTGCGTGACGGGGCTGGCCTGTGCCCACCGGTCGGGCCGTTCGGACCTGGGACCGCCCAGCAACAGCGGAATGAGCCCGTCGCCGTCTTCCTCACTCTCGCCGTCCTCCTCACCCTCGTCGTCGCCCACACTCTCGCCCTCGTCTTCGATGAGCCTGAAGTCAGCGGCGCCGTACCAGCTGACCACGGCCTGGACCGCACCGGACTCGTCGGGCGCGACGGTCTTCTCGACTTCGTCGGCGAAGGCGTCCCCGAGGTCGGTGACGTCCTCGACGACGCCCGCGAGCAGCGCGAGGTGGCCACCCGCGGAGGAGCCCTACGCGGCGACCTGGTCGGCGTCGTAGCCGTACTCCTCGGCGTGGGCACGGAGCCACCGGATCGCGGCTTTCACGTCGACGAAGTGGTCCGGGAAGTTCCCCCGTGGTGTCGGGTTGTCGGGGTCGTACATCTCTCGGACGGCCGCGCCGTCGGGCGCCTCCTGGAGACGATAGCTGACGCTGGCGATGGCACAACCCCACTCGGCGGCGTACTGCTCTGGATCGGGAATGTTCGAGCGCGTCGCCGCGATCCAGCCGCCACCGTGGACGTAGACGACGAGCGGGGGGTCCTCGCGTTGCGGGAGGTAGAGGTCGAGTTTCATCTCACCGGCTTCACGCTCGGCGTAGGTGATCCCTTTCTGGACAGTGGTATCGACCATGCTATCGCGAACGAGAGAGTGTGTGACAATAAGGTTTGAAGATCGGGTCCAGGCTCGGTCGACAGTTCGACGCAGTGCTGGCAGCCACACCGGGCGCGGACCGTCGAGGTCCCGTCGACCCGAGCCCGTCAAATCGTCGTGAGGAACGCCCGGAGTTCTTCGGTCGCCCGCTCGCGTTCGTCCCAGAAGACACAGTGGCCGGCGCCGTCGACGTGTACGATCCGACCGTCCGGGAGGAAGCCAGCTATCTCCCGTTCGCGCTCGCGTTCGGCCTCCTCCGCGCCGGCTTTCACGATGAGTGTCGGCGCCTCGATATCGCCGTACGTTTCGGTCGGGTCGACGAGGCCGTCCCCGAACATGCGGCCGATCTCGGGTCGGAGTCGGCGCCTGGCTTCGGCCACCCGGCGCGCGAGGTTGGGCTGTCCGCGCTCGGCGAGGTCTCGAAACATCGTGTCGGCTTCGAGCAGTTCCTCGACGCTGTGGTCCTGCCACTCCGCGACCTGCTCTTCGATGTCCCTGCCCGGTTCGTCCTCGCCATCCTCGCCCGGTCCGTCCTCGATCACGTCGTTGACCCCGTCGAGCGGCCAGACGGGGTCTTCGAGGACGACGGCTCGCGGCCGGTCCGGTTGGCGGGCCGCGGCCGTTGCGACCGTGTCGGCACCCATCGAGTGGCCGAACAGGATCGGGTCTTCGAGCGCGTCGAGCAGTCCGAGGAGGTCCGTCGCCCGCTCGGACGAGCCGTACTCCCCGTCGGGGGCGTCCGAGCGGCCGTGCCCGCGAGCGTCGTACAGCACGACGTCAAACTCGTCTCCGAGTTCACGGGCGAGGTCGAGCCGACAGTAGCCGTCGTCGGTGAAGCCGTGCGAGACGACGAAGGGCGGCCCCGACCCCCCGGTGCGACAGTAGTGTAGTTCGATGCCGTTCGCCTCCGCGAATCCGCGCTCCCAGTGCTGGGGGATCTGCGTCTGTTCGCTCATCGGACAGGACTGCACGGCCGGGGTAAAAAAATCATACGGGATCGCCCGCTCCTGGAGTCGCGTCGTCGCCCGGTTTCCAGACACGCCGTCCACGACCTCGTCGGGCACGTCACCCACGACTCCCCCTGTTCAGGATTCGTAGACGAAGCGCTCGACCACCGCGTCCGCCTCGCACGTGGTTCCGTGTCCGGTCGCGTAGGGGCCCAGAAAGACGCCCGTGAACCCGGTGGCGACCTCCGTCGAGAGGTAGCGAACTGCGGCCGAAGCGAGTGCTTCCCCGTCTACGCCAAAGCTGTATTCGTCAGTGTCGGCCTCCACAGCCAGGTCGGTCGCTGTCCCGACCGGAGCGCGGCCGACCACGTCCGTCGCGTCTCCGATACGAAGACGGACGATAGCTTCCTGCCGCCCGTCCCGGCGGGTCACGCCGAGTCGATAGTGGTGTCGTTCGTTGGCGACCACCGCGAGCCCGGCTTCCTCGCCGTCGCCGGGGTCGAACGACAGCGACAGTTCGGCCCGGCAATCGAACGCCGTCTGTCGCCGGCCGACGAAGGTCGCTCCGGGTTCCGCGAGCGTTTCCGGACCGCCCCGGAGACAGAGCCCGTCCGGTCCCGTCCGATACCGTTCGCGGTCGGGATTGCGGCGGAACTGCCACTCGGTGCCCAGTCCGTCCGCAAATTCGGTTTCGGTGTGCTCGATCGGGTTCGGTTCCGCCCGGGGCTCACCGGGCAGCGAGGCCTGCATCTCGGCCTGGATCGGATTCCCGTCGTTGATCACTGGCCAGCCGTCCTCCCAGGTAACGGGAGCGAGGAACGTCTCTCGACCGAGCTGGTGGTACCGCGGCCACGGTCCGCGCTGGCGGATGCCGAGACAGACGAGCCACCACGCTCCATCTCCGTCCTGGACGAGGTCGGCGTGGCCGACCCCACGGATGTCGGCTCGTGGACGGCCCCAGTGAGTGAGCACGGGATTGTCCGGGCACCCTTCGTAGGGACCCGTCGGGTCGTCAGCACGGGCCGCCACGACCATGTGGCCCGCGTGGGTCCCTCCCTCGGCGAGAAGCAAGTGATACGTTCCGTCTCGTTCGTAGATGTGCGGGGCCTCGACGTGGGGATCGCGAAACCCGGTCCAGATCGTCTGCGGTTCGCCGAGCTCGCCCGTCTCGACGTCGAGTTCGGCCTGGCGGATCGGGTTCTCGGTGTCCTCGTCGTGGTACGTGAAATAGCAGGTGTCGTCCTCGAAGAACAGATCGGGATCGAATCCCGGCGCGTCGACCCACGTCGGGTCGGACCACTCCCCGGTCGGATCGTCGGCGGTGACGAAAAAGTTGCCATCCCCGCTGACGTTCGTGGTAACGAGGTAGAACGTCCCGTCGTGGTGGCGGAGTGTGGGTGCGAAGATACCGCCCGATGGGCCGACGTCTCGGAGCGCAAGCTGGGAATCGCGGGTCAGTGCGTGACCGATAGGTTCCCAGTCGACGAGATTCTCACTTCGATAGAGTGGGACTCCAGGGAAATACTCGAACGAGCTCGTCGCGAGGTAGAACGTACCGTCGACCTGGCAAATTGTCGGATCGGGGTGAAATCCCGGCAGTATCGGATTCTCGTAACGCATGGCCACTTCTTCTCGAAAAGAGATATTTATTCTGTTGGTTTTCGTGATACTGACTGGATCGATTCGGTCCGCATACGCTGGTGTCTCCCTTCGGCGAAGGGAAACCGTTCAACTGTCGTGTCACAGACCGGGTTTGTCGAGTGGTGCGATACCGGGCAAATTCGGCCTACTGTCGACTCGTTGGACTCGATACAGACGAACCGCGTTCGCAGGACGAATTTAATAAATAAATCTGGTAGAACTCAAAAAATATACTATTTTCGATATAATTGGACCGAACGAACCGCCTCGGATCTCCCGAGACGGTCGGGATAGACCGCTGGCGGTCGTTCAGGAACTCACGAAAACCGATGTGGGTCGTATACTTCGATCCGAGCCAGCGGCGACAGCGCAGGGAAATCGGCCTCAGATGACGATATACAGTGGAGAGCCGCTACATTCGGCAAGACGGACCGAAGAACGCCCAAGGATGAAGCCGAAACGGTGTGAGAGACACACGCCACGGTAGTCTGTCAGACCACCTGGCGGATGCGTACAATTCGAACCGTATTCGCGAAAAATACACACAATCTGGGCCACAAACGACGATATTTCTGCATCGCGTACGACGTATGGTCGAATCATCGATCAGCGCAACTGATTCTGTCTACTGAGTGTGATTCCCGAGACGGTGACCAGTCCCTCTCACGGTTCACTGGATTCGTTTCCGTTGCCTACACGAGATATATAATTCTAGTACTATAGAAAAATTTCAAACAATACTTGGCTGTTGTCCTCGATGGAGCGCCGTATTTTCGAGGTCCGCCATCACGGGAATAGCGGCCCCTGGCCGTCTCGAACTCGAAAGACGTCCGTCGGACGTGGCGGGGTCGGGCCCTGTCGTGGGTGTTGGCCACAGACACAGACCGCTTCGAGCGATCGATCTGACCTCTCGTCGAACCCTCTGGTGGTAGCGTTCGATGACGCTTCGACGAACACTCTATTGCAGAAGTGAGCAGTTGTGCGACTCCTCTCTCCGTCGTTCGTTATCAACCGAGAGAACCAAGTCCCAACGCTTACCACGGCTACCGGACGAGTAAAAACCGACTACCGCGTGGGTCCTCCCTTCGCTCAAAATATGGTCAAACCGATGACGACCTTCGGCCAGTCGACATCGATTCAGTTGCTCGCCGAGCCTGGGATACCGTCGATACGGGGGAGATGGATATCGGTGTGGCTACAGAGGCGACGATAGCGGCCGACGAAGACCGGCTTCAGCAACTGTTTGAGAATCTGTTCCGGAACGCTCGCGAGCATGCCCGATCTGACGGTACAGTCACAGTCGGTTGTCTCGACGACGAAGCCGGATTTTTCGTTTCTGACGATGGACCGGGGATTCCCCACGACGAACGGAAGGCTGTCTTCGAACCGGGGTATTCGTCGCAATCGAGTGGTACCGGTCTCGGCCTCGATATCGTCCGCACGATCGCTCGAGGCCACGACTGGAGCATCGACGTGACGGAGTCCACCGACGGTGGCGCCCGGTTCGAATTTCGGGGAGTGAGTTTTCATTGATACTGCTGTCTGTTCAAACGTAGGGCGTCAGTTGTCGTCGTTCGCTCGTTTCGAGCGCCGACTCACAGTTCGTGCCCGCAGGCACAGTCACCGATGCAGTAGGTCGTATCACCGTCGAGGCCGAGTTTCGACGCCGCGGCGGCGGCCGTCCCAGGTGGTACCGGGTCGGGCACTATCCGGCAGGCGGTCGCGCCGTAGGGACGCTCCCCGACGTCGAGCGTCGCCGTGACCTCGCCCGTTGCGTCGTCGATCACCCGGACGACGTTCGCGCTCTGGACCGGGACGTACAGTTTTCGGTGCTCGGAGTCCCAGGTGGCGGTGAAGGCACTCCCGCCGAGGTCGATCCGCCTCGTCACCGACAGGTCTTCCATGTCGACGACGGTGACGTCCTCGCTGCCCCGCGTGAGGACGTAGCCAGTCGAGCCGTCGGCGCTGATCTCGCTCGTGAGCGGGCCGTCGCCCAGACCGTCCTCGCTCCCGAGGCGTGCGATCTCGGTGGGTTCGGTCGGGTCGCTCACGTCCCAGACCGTCTCGACGCCTGCCCGGTGTTCGACCAGCATGCGTTCACCCTGTGGGTCGACGGTCCCCATCCAGGGCTGGGGTGCGCTTCCGTCGACGGGCGCGACGTCGACCTGCGTCTCGATGGCGAACTCCTCGATGTCGAGGACGGTCAGCGTGTCGCCGTACAGATCCGGGACGAACGCGTAGCGCCCGTCTGGATGGATGGTGATGTCACACGGGCCGGGGCCGTCGTTGTCGCCGCGGCCGCCCTCGTCGGTCCGGTCGATCTCATCGAGCACCTCGCCGAACGTCTCGCTGTCGGGGTCGGCGTCGACTTTGTACTGTGTGTGGGCCGGTTCGCGCGCGCTCACGACGACCGACGAGCCGTCGGGTGTGAGTTCCTGCCAGTTGGCCCCCGACCCCGTCTCGACGCGGGCGCGTTCGGTCAGCGTGACGGGATTTAGTGCGCGGACGCCGCGGCCGACGTTCGCCCAGAGGCTGTCGGCCGCCGAGTCGACCAGCGTCCGCGTGTACTGGTTCGACGGGAACGACGACGTGAGCCCGACGTGGGTCGTCTCCAGGACCTCGTCGGCCGCGACGTCGACGACGCTGACTGTCATGTCTCCGGTGTTGAACACGACGACTGTGTCGCGCTGTTCGGGTGTCGGGGTCTCAGTTTCGTCCTGGGTTGTTTCACCGCCACCACCACCGCCACTGCCGCCCCCGTCGGCGTCGTCGCTCGAACAGCCCGCAGTCGCCGCGGCACCGAGCGCGGCCGATCCCGCGACGAATCCCCGGCGGGAGACCGGTGGGCCGTCTCTGTCCCGGTTCGGGTAGAGGTCCGCGTTCGCCTCCGAGTTGGTGTTGGCGTCTCCGTCTGGATCGGCGTCTCCGTCTGGACTGGTGTCTCCACACGGGCAATCGTCTCCACCCGACTCGCCGTCCTCGCTCATACCCGCTATTGGGGAAGTCGTCGAATATACCCTGCGAGTGTGTCCGTCGCCTGGACACGAGCGATCGTGACCGCAACCGCACTCGATATGAGGAGAGACTCGGCCGCAACCGCACTCACCGGTGAGAGTTGAAAGCCCTCGGGCCGCTCGCGGTCGCTCAGCGACATATCCTCGCTACGCTCGGATAGGGGTCGCTGAGGCGACTAAACTGCACGCGAGCGGCCCTCGCCCTTTCAGTCCGCCAGGGAAATTCTGGTTGCACAGGCCATCGCGGCGTTGACCGTTCGGTGGCCGATGACACAAACATCTCCCCTGGCGGACTGGAAGGGCGAGGCGTGCGTGGCGCGACGCGCCACTGGCCGAACGGGGAGGAACGACCCGTGAGGCGGGGTCGCGGCGTCCTGGCGAGTGAAGCGAGCCAGGGCTCGGAAGTCGAGCGAAGCGAGTCTTCCGGCGAACGCAGTGAGCGGAGTCGCCTGAGCGGGCCACTATCCGCGCGGGTGGTGCTGAGAGCGCGGATATCCCGCTCAGCGACCGCGAGCACGCCGAGGGCTTCCATCTCTCGACAAGTGCGGTAACACCGATCACCAGTGCGGTCAGGACAAGCACGAGAGGTGTTGAGGGCGTGGGCACTTCTACCATACATCGTTCGAAGGAAAGTCTATGACCCGCGCTCCATTCTATCGGGTAATGGCAGCCATCGAGCGACTGCGGGTCTATCCGGTGAAGGGGCTCGACGGGATCGACGTCGACGAGGCGCGGATCCGCGAGGGTGGGACACTCGAATACGACCGGGAGTTCGCCCTCTTCGACGCCGAGGACCGCATCGTCAACGGCAAGTGGACCGACCGGGTGCACGAACTCCGAACCGACTTCGACCCCGAGACAGTCCGACTGCGCGTCGAGACGCCCGACGGCGAGCGCGAATCGTTCGACCTCGGGAGCACCGACGGTCGCGACGCCGCGGCGGCGTGGTTCAGCGCCGACTTCGGTGGCGACCTCCGCATGGAGCGCGACACGACCGTGGGTCACGTCGACCGGACGAATATGGGTCCCTCGGTCATCAGCACCGCCACGCTCCGGGAAGTCGCCTCCTGGTTCGACGAGTTGACCGTGGACGGCGCCCGCCGGCGGCTGCGCGCCAACGTCGAGGTCTCCGGTGTGCCGGCGTTCTGGGAGGACCGGTTCGTCGGTGCCGACGCTCCTGTGTTCGAGGTGGGTCCGATTCGCTTCGAGGGCGTGACCCCCTGCGGTCGGTGTGTCGTCCCCTCTCGCGACCCCGACACGGGCGAACCGCTGGAGGGCTTTCGCGAGCGGTTTCTGGAAATGCGTGAGGCGACCCTCCCCGAGTGGGCCGACTGGGAGGCGTTCGACCACTACTACTCGCTGATGCTCATCGCCAGTGTCTCCGATGGCCGCGGGGAGACACTCCGGATCGGTGAGGCAGTGGAAGTGCTCGAGTGACTGGTTGATACGCGTCTCGTCTAGGTACTATCGGCGGACAATGCACACTCCTCGCATCGGAGCCCATCCCTGATACTCTGGAGTGAAATCCTCTCCGAAAAATTCTGTCCACAGGAAGAACACGCTACTTCCTCGGTAATCCCGACACCAGTACCGTATCCGAGAGTCAGAGATTCGACTATTCCGTCTTCAATCAATTCGAGATCTATTTCGCCTCGTTCGTATTCAACTTGCGTCATCGTGAGCGGGGTCGTTTGAACGTCCAGGGCGTGTCTCTCGCGGATCTTGCGTTGTCTTTCCGGAAATCCCCGATCACGCCGGTCACGGAGGTCGGCGAGTTCGGCGTCAATTTCGTCGAGATCGGACGTGAAATCCTTTCGTTCCTTGAGGACACGAACGCGTTCCTCCTGTTCGCCACTGCTGATGATTTCATTCAACTCTTCGACTTTCGAGGATACGTTCGATCGTTCTCTTTCCAACTCTTCGATACGTTGTTGTTGCATCTGACGGTACTCCTCGACTTCCGCATCAGCAGCCCTCGAGGCCGCTTTATGCACCTCGTCGACCACTGGTTGTATCCGCTCGATTAGCTGATCACGGGCCGTGTCGAGAATGGGCCTTACGTCAGACACCCCTTGCACCCATCGGTTACTGGTGGGTGTATTCCCCTCCAGCGAAGTCGATCGGAGAAACACCGCTTCCAGTTCGGGCAGTTGCTCTCTGGAACGAGTGTCTATGGCAATTGCATGGAGCAACTCCCGCTGATACTCATTGACAGTCTCGATACTCACGCGAAATAGAAACACGATTGCAGTGCGGTCGTAGTACGGAGTAAACTGGGCGTCAGCTACCTCGACAGTGCTTTCACGGAGCCACGACGGGAGTCTCACCTCAGTGTCTCCCGCTTCTATCGACAACGTACCAGTTGGACACCGCTCGCTTGCTTCAGAAAGGATCTGCTGGAAAAATCCGCTCTCGGGATGAAGTACTTCGTCGGTTTCCTCGTCGTCAGAGTCGTCCCCGAGAATCATCGTCACTTCGCCCGTCGAGACAGCGGTGTCAACTCCGTCGGGGACTGTGACCTTCCATCTGTTTTCGGACATCTCGATGGAACATCCCAGCGACCGGAGATACTGTGCAGTAAATCGCTCTACTGCGGACTGTGTGACGGAGACGGCTGCATCAGGCATCGCTAGCCCCCAGGTCGAATCCCTCGAAAACACCGCTGTTGAACTCTTCTAGCTTCTCGGCGAGTTCGCGTTGTTCCTGCAAGTCGACGGCCATTGCGTCGAAGTCATTCTCCAGGTCGACTTCGGAATCGGCATCGACCAGCCGCTCGAAAATTTCGTCCTCGAAGCTTGTCCCGGACTCCTCCAGCCGGCTCAGGATCGAGCTCAGTTCGCCGACGCTCTGCTGGAACAGGTCGATCTTGTGGTACAACCGTTCCAGCACGTACTCCTCGACAGTGTCTTTCAGGGCCATATTGAAGACATACACGTTACGCTTCTGGCCGATACGGTGGATTCGCCCGATGCGTTGTTCGACCCGCATCGGATTCCACGGGAGGTCCATGTTCACCAATATATTACAGAACTGGAGGTTCCGCCCCTCGCTCATCGCGTCCGTCGAAACGAGGATCCCTCCTTCGGTCTCGAAGTTCTCTACGATCTGTTCTTTTTCACTGCTGGAGTGGCTGCCGTGGAACGCATGCACGGTATATCCCTCGGCGGCGAGTCGGCCGAGCACCTTTCGCTGGGTCGCCCGGAACTGAGTGAAGACGATAACTCGCCCCATCTCGACGTTTTCACGAGCTTCCTCGACAATATCTAGCAACCGCTCCTGTTTCGTCACTGTGTCGACCCCGTCGATCAACTCCAGAATCGACTCCAGCTCGTCAGCGTGCGTCAGTTCGGACTGTTCGTAAAGTCGCTTTTCGATGGTCTTCTCGAGTGCGGCGGGGCTGCTGACCACCTCTTTCTGAAGGAGCATCAACACCAGCTTCTGGCCTCGATCCTTGCTGTATGCCCCCCTAACGTACTCGGAAACCACCTGATAGAGTTCTCGCTCTTCCGGAGTCGGTTCGAACGTCCGGGTATCGATGGTTCGGTCCGTGAAGTCGATGTCCGTATCTTCGCGTCGGTTCCGGATCATCACCGTGTTCAGCCGGTCCTGCAACTCCTCGCGATTGACGAGCGTCTCCTGGTTGCTATTCACGAAATAGTGGTGAAAGACATCGCGCGTACCGAACAGGCCTGGACGGAGCAAGGAGACGACGTTGTACAGGTCCGTCAGTTCGTTCTGGATCGGCGTCGCCGTGAGGAAGAACGCGTAGTTGTACGAGAGGCGGTCGATCAGGTCGTATCTGTCGGTCTCCTCGTTCTTGACGTAGTGGGCCTCGTCGAGGACGAGCACGTCCCAGTCCCGGTCGAGAACCGTCTCGCGGTGTCTCTCGCTCTTTGCAGTGTCGATACTCGCGATGATGTAATCGTGAGCGTCGAAGCTCACGAACTCGTCGTCGTAGTTACAGACGAAGTCGAGACCGAACTTCTCGCGGAGCTCAGCCTGCCACTGTTTGGCCAGCTGGGCCGGAGTGAGAATCAGGACGGAATCGTCCGTTTCGCGGAAGTGCATCTCCTTGAGAATCATCCCGACCTCTATGGTTTTCCCGAGTCCCACCTCGTCGGCGAGGAGTGCTTTCCCGTCCATCTCGAAGAGGGCCCGATGCGCTGCGTCGACCTGATGTTCGAGCAGTTTGACCGAGTTCTCGTCCAACTGCTTCAGGGAGCGAAGTTCGGAATCCGGTTGCCCTGCCTCCAGACGGACAGCCTGGATACTCTGCAAATGCTCCCCATCAGTGTCTTCGTCAGATACTGACGCGAAAAGGTCGTCCGCAGATTCGTGTGTGACCTCGACGTCGACGAGGTCGTACCGTCCCATATGCCTGTAACGTAAGGTGATCGTGAAATACGTTTTGTGCGACGGGAGTCACTGCGGACCATCGCCGTACTGGAACGGGGTTAGCGCCGAACCGGACTCACCGGTACCATAGTGTTTTATGGGCTCTTACTGACGTGTGTACAAGTATCAAGATGGCAGAGACAGAGTCCCTGCCGCAAACCCTCTCGGAGACGGTCACGTTGAGCCGCGAGCTCCGGGAGGACGGGCAGATTGACGGCCAAGTAAAACTCTACAACGTCGACGACGACGAGGAGTTCGAGTCGGACGCCGACCTCTTTTTCGAACGGACGTTGATGACGCAGGGTCTCAGGGAGGCCCTGACGATTCTCCGTGACTCACTAACGGGTGACGACGCAAGAGGGACACACATTCTTTACGGCCCGTATGGCAGTGGCAAGTCTCACCAGCTAGTCGCGCTGTACCACTGCTTCGACGACCCCGCTGTGGCAGGTGACTGGGCGGCCGATTCGGTCGAAGGGTTCGATGCCGCACTTCCCGAGTCCGCGGTCCCGATCACAGTCGCGATGCAGAACGAACAGTACGAGTACCTCTGGGAGCCGTTCTTCGAGGGGCTCGACTACGACCCCGGGACGTTCGAGTCGGGCGGCTACCCCGACATGCAGACGATACAGGACGCAGTCGGTGACGGGACGGTCGCGTTCTTCGTCGACGAACTGGAAGACTGGTTCGACACGCTACAGGGCGACCGCAAGAGCGCGAACAAGGCGTTTCTCCAGGCGCTCCTCGAATCCACCGCTCTCTCGGACCTGGAACTCTACACCATCGTCTCGGTGCTCCGCGAGGGCTCGGAGGTCCACGACATTCTGAACCGGGAACAGGCGGTCGAGGTCAACATGAACAATCAGGTGGACAAACGCGAGGTCCTCCGTCACCGCCTGATCGACTCCGTCGACGAGAGCGCCGCCCGCGATATCGTCAACGGGTATTTCGACGCCTACGACCAGTCAGACCACGTCGATCTTCCCGACGACCTCCTGTCGGAAATGCACGACCTCTACCCGTTCCATCCCGTCCTCCTCGATGCGCTCGAAACCCGCTACTACGCCGACGAGGGCAACCAGAACACGCGAGGGATGATCTATCTCTTCTCGAAGGTACTGCTGGAGTTGCGTGACGAAACGGACCTGATAACCCACGGGGACATCGATGCGATCGAGTTCGAGGACGAACTGGCGAAGCTCAACTACGAACGGCTGAACGCGGCGACGGGCGACATCCAGAATCGCGTCGACGACGACGAAGTGCCCCACGGTCGGCGCATCCTGAACACGATCCTGCTCTACTCGCTCAAGCCCAGCGAGGGCGAGGGTGCCGAAGTATCCGAAATCGTGATCGGCGCGTACCAGACGGGTGATCTCGTCTCCGACGTCGTGCTCAACCTGGAACGGCTACACGGCGTCGCGTGGCACCTCCACAAGCTCAACGGGAAGTACGCCATCCGGGACCGGCAGAACCCGAACGCGCTCATTCGGAACGCGGCGGTCGACGTCTCGGAGACGGCAGCCAAAGCCGAGATCGCGGACTTCGTAGCCGACATCTTCGGTTCGGACGCCTACCCCGTCGGATTTCGCACGAACGACGTCCGGGAGGTGCCCGACGACCGCGAGGTCAAAGTCGTCGTGAAAGACGACCAGTGGACCGAAGACGAGGTCGAGCGGGTCATCACGAACGATGGTCGCGGCCGCGAGTGGCGCAATACCGTCGTGTTCGTCCAGCCTTCCGGTGACGAGGCCATCGAGTCCGGGACGCGGTACATCGACAAGGCGCGGTACATCGAGGGTGCCCGGCAGGTACTGGCCGACGAGTCCCTCGACGACGAGATCCGCGACTCGGTCAAGGGGATGAAAGCACAGGAACGGGAGGAGCTAGAGGACGAGCTCGAACTCGCGTACGGCGAGGCACTCACTGTCGACGACCCGCTCTCGGGATTCGACGAGTTCGACTGGATGGAACTCGGGGTGTTCGTCGAGTCCGGGAGCGAATTCAGCGCCGCCGACATCGCCGAGAGCGCCGCGGTCACCGAGGGGATGGATCTGGAGCCGTACGTTCCGGACATCGTCGACGACCTGTTCGACCGTCGCGGCGAGGTGTCCGTCAACCAGGTCTACGAGCAGTTCCTGCGCGACCCGGAGCGTCCGATTCCCGCCAGTGCCAGCGTCGTGCTGGACGCGACTGTGCGGGCGTTGCGCGACGAACCCATACTCGCCCGTGACTCGGGTGGGTTCCGCGACGACCTCTCGGGGAGTTCCCTCGATACTGTACTCGTCCGGAAGGACGACGTGGACCTGTGGGGTGTCGACGACGTCGAGCAGGAGTTGCGCAGGCGCTTTGGCAGTGGGACCACGGCACTGGACATCGGCGACTTCGAACTGGAACTCGTCGAGGACGGCGAGGTCTGGCTCGACGGGGACAGTCACGACGTAGTGATGCGCGCGGTGGGGCGACTCAACCGCGAGGACCAGTACGTCGTCGTCCGGGGCAACGAGATCCTCGACAAGCCCACCTCCGACGCGACGTTGCGTGACGTCGGCAGTGCGACGGTGGTTGGTGCCTCCTATCTCGTCGAGGAGATCGGGATGGACATCGACGAGGACGGGTACGCGAACCTCGACGCCATCATCGGCGAGATCCGGGGCGACGAGACTGTCTTCCTGCCCCCGGACGAGACCGAATCCGTCGCTCGCGAGGCGGTCAACGAATTCCTCGTGGACGACTACGTCCTCGAAGCGGGCGGCCGATATCTCGGCTCGCTCGGCGACCGCGACCCGACGACGGTCAAGATCGTTCCGACGGTGCCAGAGCGGACCGGCGACCAGATCCTGGCGTACATCGAAGAACTGGACGCGGGCGACCAGTTCACGGTGAACAAGGTCACGGAGCGATTCGACAGCAGCGTCACGGAGTACATGGTGCGGACCTACCTGCTGGAGCACATCGGGAAAGACGAGGACCCGGAGTACGTCGTCAACACGACCGGGTCGGAGAAGGCGTCGGACTGGGTGCCCGGCTATCCGTTCCGGCGGGCCGACCCGGACGCCCAGACGTGGCGCTTCGAGTTCAACGGCGACGACGTGGCGGCGATGCGGACGAAGTGGCGCAACAACCACGAGACTGGCTCTGTGGAGTACGGGGACGTAACGTTCATGCTGCCCGACAGGGAGGGCGTGCCCGGTTCGCTCCAGGGGACTGCGGACGTCGAGCGGGCCCAGGTGAGTCTGACCCTGCGGTCCGGGCAGGACTACACGAAGGTCCAGGACCTGTTCGAGCGGATGCCCGACGAGGCGTCGAGTCTGAAAGTCGAGATCAGTTTCGAGAAGTAGGTGCAACCGTCGCGGTCAGTCACAGACTCTGGTTGAGTACAGTAAACCCGTACTGATCAACGAGGGGCGAAGATTACTCGATCCACCTGCTGTATGCACCAGATACCTTCGTCTCTACTTGCTCCAAGACGTCGTCTGGTTCGACACTGTCCGATGTCCTGCTCCTTCGGCCGTATTTGGGTCGATCGCTAGCTGAAGAGTACAAACCTCGCCCACAGTTTTCCATTTCACCGTTCTGTCCCCTGTAATTGACTTGGAACGACTTCTCGTCAAAGGTTATCGATGCAACAACAGTGTTCGAGTCCTCGTCGAAAAACTCGAGTACTTCACGATTTCTGTCTTCTTTGACTCGTTGTTCAAAGTCTCCGATCTCTCGAATTTTTGCAACGATCTGACTAACCAATTGTTTGAGATCGCTGTGAAGATATGCAGCCAGTTCATCGACGTCAGGACTAGATACGATCCCTAGTTCGTGTCTGAGAACTTCATTAAACGTCTCTACTCCATATTTTTGTTTCAATTCTTCCAACCGCTTGTGAGTCGCTTCGTCGACTTTAACTGTTTTCTCTGGCATAGTATTTCGAATACACCCTGTTTTTTCCTGTGTAGTGAGTGTATCAAAGTGTATGAGATACACCCAAATAAATCTAATGGCGCGGATCGAGTCCATCGATGTGTCTGCAACCGTGTGTGGATCACGGAATGAGAGAACGCACACTTATGAGGTTCCTCCGTATTCGCATGGACATACTGACTCATGTCCGAACAGTCCGGGTCGTCGCCGAACGCGAGTGAGCGGACGGAGCTCCCCATCGAACGCGGGTTCCCCATCGAGCGCGTCAACGAGATCGCCGAGAAGGAGGGGCGGGCGAAGATGTACTACCGGCCGATCTACACGATGCACAAGTGGTGGGCACGCCGACTGGGCTGTGTCTTCCGCGCGATCTCTCTCTACACGCTGCTGGACGACCCGGAGAAGGTGCAGGTCTTCGAGCCCGGCCACGAGGGTGGCACGCTCGCCGATTACGGGAACGACGCTGACGGCGAGGCAGACCTCGACATCGCGTCGTTGCTCGACCGCGTGGACATGACCGACCCGGAGAGTCTCTGGGAGCTGTATCCGAAGGACGTTCGCGTCGAGGACAAGAAGATCCTTGACCCGTTCATGGGCGGCGGCACGTCGCTCGTCGAGGCCTCACGTTTCGGTGCGGAAGTCGTCGGCAACGACCTGAACCCCGTCGCGTGGTTCGTCACGAAGAAGGAACTCGAAGCCGGGCAGACCGATGTCGAAGAGTTGGAAGCAGCCTTCGAACAGGTGAAAGAGGATGTCGCTGACGAGATTACGCAGTACTACAGGACGCCCTGTCCGAACGGCGACCACGAAGCCGACGTGATGTACAATTTCTGGGTGAAGGAGTTGGATTGTGTTTCCTGTGGGCACACGGTTCCGCTGTTCAAGGACTACCGCGTGGCGAAGGAGCGGTACGCAGACGACCCCGGATACAACGTCCTGTGTCCCGATTGTGGGGCAGTCACGACGGTTGGCGACTGGCAGTCTGAGAGCGTCTGTAACGACTGTGGCCATGGGTTCGTCCCGAAGGAGGGTAACGTCTCGCGTGGCGGGAAGTATAACTGTCCGGACTGCGGGCAAAAGTACGGAATCACCGACGCGATCCAGGAACAAGGAGGGTACAATACTCGTCTTTACGCTATTGAGTACTACTGTAAACATTGTGACGATGCCGGCGAGCCGAAGTCCGTACATAAGGGCTACAAGCGCGTTGAAACGGCTGACGAAGAATTGTACCAAGAGGCAGTACACGAATGGGAAGAAAGTGAAGATCTCCACGAATATGTCCCTAAAGAGGAAATACCACCGGGACATATGACCTCTGAGCGTAACCCTGTGTTTGATCACGGTTACGAGATGTGGTCGGATATGTTCAACAATAGACAACTTCTAAATCTCGCTAAGCTCCTTCGTTCTTTTGAGAGAATCGACCGGAACAAGCGAGAATTTTTATTACTTGCATTCTCTGACGCGCTTCGAACCAACTCCGCGATGGCATCATACGATGCTACAAGGAATGGTATGGATCATATTTTTAGAACAAATTCTTTCGATCCTCCAATGTACCCTGCGGAAAACAATGTCTGGGGTGGTGAGTTTGGACGTGGAACATTCAAAGCTTCATGGGATATGGTCATAGATGGCGTAGAGTGGGCTAATTCTCCGACAGATCGGTATATCGATGATAGCGGTGAGATGGTAGAATCGGCTGAGTTCTCTAAGTCAGTCGGAGAAAACTCATCTCTCCATCAAGGTGATATGCGCACTCTTGATTACGAAGATGAATTTGATGCGGTCATTACTGATCCTCCGTACTACGACAATATCATGTATTCCGAGGTGGCGGACTACTTTTATGTCTGGCAGAAAATCCTTCTCAAACATGAATACTCGGGGTTCGATAAAGAAAAGACTCCACGAGCTGAATCCATCGTTACAAACCCATACCTTGGGAAGACTGCTGAGGATTTCGAGTCTGAACTCGAACAATCCTTCTCGGTCATTAAGAGGGCTCTAAAGGAAGATGGTTCACTCACATTCACGTATCACCACTCTGATTCAGAATCTTGGGGTGAGCTGTTAGAGTCGCTCTGTGACGTCGGGTTCGAGGTAACGGCGACGTACCCGATCAGTGCAGATATTAATAAGTTTATCACAGGCGAAGCAGTCTCCTTCGACATCGTCGTCGTCGCCCGCCCTATCGACGACACCGAACCGGCCTCCTGGAACTCACTCCGTCGCGATATCTACCGCACAGCGCGCCGAACCCGCCAGCAACTCGAAGAGAACCGCGACCTCTCGCGGGGCGACATCGGCGTGATGGAGATGGGGGCCTGTTTCCGCGAGTACTCGAAACACCACGGCAAGGTCCAGCGCGACGGCGAGATCATGTCCGCGAAGGAGGTCGTCCAGGAGATCTACGGCATCATCCAGGAGGCCAGCGACATCGGCGTCGAGGACGTCTTCGTCGACCTGCTGGACACCAGCGATCCCTCCTTCGACGACGTCAACAAGCTCTGTCGCGGGACCAACGCGACCCCGGACGACCTCAAGGAGATGTGCCTCTACAACCAGGACGACGGCTTCGCGCTCGGGACCTGGGACGACGAGAGGCGCCAGGCGTACATCCAGGAGCGGGTCAACGGCGACGGCGGCGACCACCTCTCGAACCTCGACAAACTCCAGTTCCTCCGCTATCGCTACGAGAAGGGCCAGTCGGTCCAGAACTACGTCGAGAAGTGGGACGTCGACGACGACCTCCGGGAACTCGCCGGGCGACTCGCGGACGTGACCGGCGACGAGACGTACACGCGGGTGCTCGGCGACCGGGATATCACGAGCTACTGATCGGGAAATCGGGGTTCTCGTACCGTCTCTGACTGAGATATGGGTTCATCCGAAGATTTTTGAAGACTGTCGCACTAGACAACGCTGTACAACGCCTGAGTATGAGCAAGGAACTCGCTGACCGGTTCGACCGCGACCTGTCCGCCTCCGAGGAGACGAAAGACCGCGCACGGCGGGCACGCAAGCGGGGGGCAGCCCTCGACGTAGACTGGGACAGAGTATTCGAGGTGTACTACGCTCAGGCAAATCAGGACCCCAAGAAATTCGTTCGGTTTCCCGATACTGATCCGGGTTTCTCGGAATCGGTTCTAACCCGTCGAGATACTGGCGACGTTTCGTCGGGTGACGACGAGCGATACGAGTCTGCTGCGCCGCGTTAGGACCACGGTCAATGGCGGAGAATCTGGACATTCTGGATACGCAATTACTGGTCTACATGGCCAACGAGAGCGAGCCGTGGGCCACCGATATCTACGAGGAAATTCTCGATGGGGAACGGATCGTTTTTTTGCCTCGATACGTCGCGACCGAATTCTCCGAGGTAATGGTACGCAATCGAGGCGCGGAGGGCAGAAATCTTACCTGGGAGCATTTAACGGCCCTGTGGGACGCACCTGCTGCGGTCACGCCACATCCGAATCGATTTCGGGTCGATGTCCGCTCTGTCCGGAATCACGCGACAACGAGAACGCTGGCTGCCATCTGTGATATGGAACCGAAAGACGCCCCGATTCTGGCTACCGCGTATCGACTCGCGGAGTTTATCCGAGCGTACGACCCGCCAAACCACTCCCGTGGTGCAATCCCTAACGAACCGGAAGAATTCCGGTTAAAACGGCTTCTGAACGAGATTGGAGTGGATACGATCACGTCGCGCATCCTGACGAACGAACGTGACTTCGTGGGGGTCGATCTTGACGCTATCGGTCTCGACAGTGTTATAGTCACACAGGTCCCGTGAGCGGCGGCGGCACGTACACAGGGTGTTCTGTGACCACTAGGAGACGCCCCATCGAATGAACTTCTGACCGCCTGCGGTTCTCCTTCCAGCCAGAAATCGTAATCGTCGTAACACTTTTGCATGGTACGGCCGATCTGTCGGTCATGGGATACAACGAGGGGATGGTGAAGTACTTTTTCGGGGTGATAGTAATGAATACGTTTCCAATGTACGTCTACGGAAGCGGACTCATGACCGGCTGGGAGTTCCTCAACGTGTTCGTCGCCCAGCAGTCATTCGACGCCGCATTGTCGTTCGCGGCTGACTACTACATCTCGAAGCTTACCCCCTTCCCACTGGACGAGTTCCTCACGTCGGGAGGATTCGAAGAAGTGCTGGCCAACGTTTTCGTCGCAGTCATCGTCGGCGCAGCAGTCGCGAGTCTGAAGTGGCGAAACGCAGTGTGACCGATCGCGGGTTCAGGGTGATGGTACGTATCAGAATCCACATACACCGGAAGCGTCTTGGCTGGTGGTGGTGTCTCTGAACACCCGTGTAGCGAGTACAGTCACAGCCCACTTACTTACCGCTCGAAAACAATCACTATTTAATGGCAGGACCAGGCCAGATCCCCGGCCGATACAACGTGGTGGAGGAGGGTGCCCACGAGACGTTCGACCACCAGATCCCGGTCGAAGAGTTCGTCGAGTGTCTCGAAGAAGACGACGTTCCGGACGAGGTTAGCGTCGTCGGGCTGGATGCGGCGTTCGAGGACGGCGACCTGGCGACCGAACTCGCCCACGCGATGGACCGGCGAGCCAACGACCTGGAGTACCAGAACCCGACTGTCCAGTTCGTCGTCGAGGGGTCCTTTCACCGGCGTGGGAAGAGCTACGACCTCCGGTACGGGGACGAACTCTACTCGCTCCAAGATGTCTTCGGACCGCAATTAGAGCGGAAGGGAGACGGTGACTGGCTCGTCGCGCCGTTTTGAGATATAGGTAAGTTATCTGCCTGAATAAGATAGTACAAAGATCTTCAGTCTTGATAGAGTTCTTTGATTATTTCAATTGCAACAATAGCGCCGACGTCAGGAAATCCGTCTGCTTTCTTTTTGATCTTGTGCACAATTTCCCTCATGTATTGAGGGTGGGAATTGTAGCGCTCGTTAGTGTATTCTGTATAGTAGGTCTTGCAACCAGGGATATCTGGTGATTTTGCGGGCACTTGATGTGGTGGAACCTTCTTTACCTCTTTCTTTTCCCCATCTTCTGGTTCCATGGTTTGTGTGACTTTCTGTCTTGAGCGAAATTTAGACATTCTTTCGGCCAAGTTGTTGAGGTACTCCTTGCTACAAGAATGATGCATTACAATACTGTCTGAATTATGGAACTGAAGCAAGTTCACTTCATTTACCACTTCTTGAGATTTCAAAAGTAGATGTTGTCGTGAATTTGAATCAAAAGAATATACTGAAGGATCGTATAATAGTAGGACACGCGCTGGATCAATAGGACAAAATATTTGCAAACCGGCTTCGGAAAATCCAGTTAATACCTTTTGTTGCGATTGTTTGAACCTCGGGTTATCTAGAACAATTCTCACATCTGAAACGACGAACTGTTCATCAGCAACGTTCCGAAGAATCACCCCTTCTAAATCACCGAGGAATAGGTGCCCAAACATACATTTAATTATTAAATTCATATGGATAGAACGTAAACTCGCATCCGTTAGCCGATCTTCTTTTTCGTCGATTGTGAAATCATCGTGCCACTCAATGCGTTCATCAAAAACATCGTCCTCAAGGTCGTCTTTAATTGCGTCTCGTATCACATGTTCGCCAGAATCGATATCCTGCCGCGTGAGTAATGAACGAGCTCTTTGTGTTGCAACGAACGATAACAGTAGCCTTCGTCGTTCAAGATCTATGTCAGGAAGTGTTCCACCATCTCGAAGTCGGCCTAGCGGCTTTTGATGGAGGCTTTCTAGCTCTCCGAGTTTTTCCTCGACATGAGTTGGATTACCGTACAGATAATCCTCTGAACATGCGTGTTTGATAGACTCCTTGACCGGGATGGGACCATCTTCGATATGATATACACTAATTTGTCCATCCACAGACCAACCCCTTAGAAAGTGTTGGGGGACGTAATGCTGATTTTTATGTTCAGGCATGTTTTTCGATTCCCTCTGGTAATCACAGCAATTTCAGTGGTCCTTCTTTTTCGACTTTCCCGGTCCCGTTTTCCAGGAAATACAGGTCGATCCACTCTTCGCCTCGACTTCGACAGAACACGGGAATACAGGTTGCCGTGTGTTCGTACCGTCGCTCACAACGGATCTGGATCTGATCCCGCGTCCAGTCCCCTTCGTGCTCTAGGTCGTATCGGTTTCTGACGTCCCACGAGTGTTCGTCCGCCGCGGCCTTGACGACGCGTAACGAGAAATCAGACACATTCTTGAACGTGAACGGCCCGCTCATGTCCGTCGCTCGCGCCAGATCACTTTCGTCGGCCCCGTCGAGACAGAGTCTGTTCTCCGCCACAGCACGGAACGCTTCGAGTTCGGGGACGTCTTCGACGAGTACGTCGTACAGGTACTCGTGAACCGCGTCGCCGTACCCTTCGAGCGAGAACTCCTGTTCGGGCGAGACTATCCGGAGTTCCGCACCCGTCTGTGTGATGTGCCGACGCCTCGGCTCCAGCAACGGACAGCAGAAGGCGAGATGGTCGGCGTGCAGCAGGTACGCGTAACTGAACAGCCGTGACCGCGACGGCGACTCCTTGACGGGGTCGTGTCCCTCCGCGTAGTACTTCGAGTCCATCACTGCGACCGTCTCTTCGCCCTCCTGGAGCGCGTGGTCGGGCTGGTGATAGATCTCGTGTTCGTCCTTGAAGGGATTGACCGACGGTGACCGGACCGGCGTCACGTCGCGCAACTCGTCGAGGTGGTCGTAGGATTTCACGGCGTCGAGCTCGCGTTCGATGACGACCTGGGAGTACTGCTCGAACAGCGACTCCATGTTCAGCACGTAGTCGACGACCAACTCCCGCGGCCCCTCCCGGAGTTGCTGGCCGAGCGACGAGGACATCACCGCCTTGGCCACGTCGAAGGCCTTCCGGTAGTACTGGCGCTGTGTCGGCAGGTCGTCGAGCGAGAGTCGCCGATACTCGTCCATACGGTCGAGCCCGCTCTCGACACCCATACTCTCCAGCCGCTCCACTTCGCGATGGACCTCGGAGAAGATGCGATCGTACGCGGGATGGTGGTCCTCGGGCGTGTTTCCCCGGAAGAGTCGGAGGAGCGTCTTCCCGGCGAAGTGCAACAGCGAGTTCGCGGCGTTGTCGTATTCGGTCTCGTTGCGCACCCAGTGGGGCTCCAGCGACCCACGCGCGTGGTTCAACAGCGTCTCCTCGACGTCGATCTCCCCCCGCCCGTCGATGCTGTCGCGTCGCCTGATGACCAGATCCCGGATGTATCCGTTGCGCTGGATGGTTTCGAGCCCGTCGAGGTAGTTGATCGCCAGCACCACGAACACGTCGTTGAGGTGGATGTCCTCGGAGAGAAAGTCCTGGAGGGGGATCCCGTGGTACTCGATGGAGCGGTTCTGGTCGTAGACCGCCAGCAGCATGTCGAAGATGTACTCCCAGTCGATCTTCGGGTCGACCTGGACTTTCGACGACGGTGTCAGACTCACGACGCCGACGATGTCCGTCGCCTCGACGTGAAGTATCTCGTCTTCCTCGCCGTCGACGGTGACCGTCACCACCTCGTACTCCCGGTCGGAGTCGAGCGCACCCTGGCTTTTCGTGAAAACGCCCGGGCTCTCCTGTGTGAACGATGCGCGACGAAGGTGGTCCCGGATGGAGGACGGACACCCCTCTATACGTATCTCCCCCCGCTCGGTGACGTTGAAGGTGTCTTCCCCGTACTGATACACCTCGTCTACGGCACTCATTACTCGTAGGAACCCATCTGGCGGCGCTCCTGTTCGAGCTCGCGCTCGGCCAGTTCCGCGGCCGGTGACAGGTCGAATTCCTCGAACTCACCGTTCAGTGCGCGGTAGTGCTCGGCGATGCGTTCGACCTGTGGAAACGCAGCCGAGTTCAAGAGCCTCGGGACGATGTACGTGCGAAACGCCTGTCCGACGGCATCGGTCTGGTCGTACTCGTACTCGCCGCCCTCCCGGCAACCGACGCCGAGGAAGACTGCGATATCCCGGTAATGCATCGGACCGAAGCGCATGATCGCACCCTGCGAGGTCGATTCGTGACCGTGATTGATCCCCTCGTAGTCGCGTTCGAAGAGCCGGATAATCTCGCTTTCCTCAAGGTCGGTCTGCTCGGTGACGTGGGTCGAAATCCACTCTCTGAAGAGTCGTCGGCGCTTGTCCTCCTCGTACTCGTCGAGTTCTATCATCGCGAACCGGCGGGTAATCGCGTTGTCCAGTTCGTTCACCGTCCGGTCGGACATGTTCATCGTACAGATGATGTTCACCCGTTCGTCGAGTTCGATGGTCTCCCCCTCGTCAGTCTCGAAGATAGTCTGATGTGGATTCTCGATTGCAGTGTACAGTGGACCGAAGATCTTCGAGATGTCCGCCCGGGTAATCTCGTCGAGGATGACGCCGTATTCGACGTCGAATCGTCGGGCTCGCTGGACCGCTTCGGAAACACAGCCGAGTTTCGTTCGATAACTCAGTGAGTCCCCCGTGTAATCGGGACTGACTCCCCCGATGATATCGGACGGCGTCCACGACGGGGTGGCGGTGTTGAGAGTGTATCCGATACCGGTCTCCCGTGCAAGTTGCTTGGCGAAAGTGGTCTTTCCCGTCCCGGTCGGCCCGTACAGCACGACTGGCTTGCCAGTTTCGAGGGCCACCTTGGCGTTCCGTTCGACGTCGTTCGGGACCAGTATCTCTTCGGGCGTTTCGTCTCCCCGGAGACTCACGATACGCTTGAGTCGGTCGGATGCCAGTGGAGATTCGAGCACTGTGCGTCGAACTCTTCCGATCCCGCGTTCACCGTCGTGGACCACGTCGAGTTTTTGCTCCTCGATGAGAAACGCCAGTACTTCCTCGGAATTGGCGGTCTCTATCGCCTCGACGACGTCGTTCGTCACCCGATGAAGAATCTCGATTTCGTCCTCTGCATCCTCTCTGTCGTAGCCGTCGTCGGACGAGTCACTCATTACCGAATACACGAGTATCTCGTTATTTAAATCAATCCCGATAGTTCGTCCCCGATGGGGATAGTACTGCATCGCCTGACATGGCTCACGTCTCGCTCACGACCGATTCGTATCTCGGCGAAACGCGGTAGCCCGTACTCCACGGAGACACTCGTGATGGGCACTCCCGACGAAGGCGACGAGCGAGACCGAGACAGTCTGCGAGTGACTCGATGTTGTCACCCAGGAGACGCGGTTCTCGCTCGTACAGGACGTTCTCGGACATCCGTCGGGGTTGGCGACGCTGAAAGAACTGGACTACGTCGATCCGAGCCGGAGTCGGTCGACGATTCGCCAGCACCTCCAGCACCTCGTCGAGGTGGGCATCGTCGAGCAAGTCGAACTTCCCGAAAACCGCCGGCAGAACGACCTCCCCGACACGTTCTACCGGATCAGCGAGGTGGGGCGTCGATTCCTCGGGGACCACAATCTGTTGCGCGCGGAGGAGACACTCCGGGAGGTCTACGACTGGGTCGAGAAACCCCCCGAGATCGAGCGCTACGAGTCAGCCTCGCGTCCCGACCGGTGATTGAGTCCGGGATTCGACACTGGTGTCCGAACCGCTCCAGACCGGATCACCGTCTACATCTCGTGTCCATGGACCACTGCTGGGCTTATGATGTTGGGCAATGCCCCAACACTCAACGGATGGATCGGGGGTCTGTCCTGTACAGACCGCGCGACTCCAGATATGTCCACACTCCACATCACCGTTGGCGACCGAGAACAGCTCCGTGCGGACGCACTCCAGTCCGTCCGAACCGCCGAGAGCGACGATATCGACGAGCAGGACGGGAAAGCGACGCTCCAGTTCGGAACCTACGACGATTTCGTCGACAGCCTTACACCGCTCCGTCTAGAACTCGTTCGAGCGATCGCCGAACACGCCCCCGAAAGTATGCGGGCGGCCGCTCGTCTCGTCGACGGTGACGTCTCCGATGTCCATTCGGAGCTGAGGCGACTGGAGACGCTCGGGATCCTCGCACTCGAAGAAGGCGGTCCTGGCGGTGCGATGCAACCCGTCGTCCCGTTCGACCGCATCGAGATGCACATCGACTACCCGCTCGTCGACAACGTCGATGGCGACGAAGCGCCGGCAGCCCATAGTGACGTCCGCATAAGGCGAGTCACGTGACTTCGAGCGGGGCGAACGGACCGTCCAGTGGTCCGCCGATTTGAGGGGCAATTATGTGGGGCGACGTCGAACGGACTCCCATGGATCTGGGCCTCGACACCTTCAGTGCCCGAGACTGGGAAGAACCGACAGACGAAGCGCCCGTCAGGTTCGCCATGGTCGGCCTCGGCTGGTGGACCCGCGAACAGGCCATCCCGGCCGTCGAAGACGCGGACCACTGTGAGACGACAGTCCTGGTCAGTTCGACCACGGAGAAGGCAGAGTCCGTCGCAGCCGACCTGGACGGGGTCGAAGCGGCGCTCACCTACGACGAGTACGAGGCGGGTGCGGCCACCGACCACTACGACGCGGTGTACGTCTGCACGCCGAACGGCCTCCACCGGTCCAACGTCGCGCCCGCCGCCGAGTACGGGAAGGCGGTTCTCTGTGAGAAACCCCTGGAGGCGACCGTCGAGGACGCTCAAGCCATCGTCGACGACTGCCAGGCGGCGGACGTCCCGCTGATGGTCGCCTACCGCCTCCAGACCGAACCGACGGCCCGCCGCGCCCGTGAACTGATCCAGGACGGTGCCATCGGCGACGTCGTCTCGATCCTCGGGCACATGTCCGACACGATACTCAACTTCGCCGATGCGACGAGCTGGCGCCTCGACCCCGACCTCTCCGGTGGGACCACGCTCAACGACATCGGGATCTACCCGCTGAACACGATCCGGTTCGTCCTCGGCGAGGACCCGACGGCCGTGTACGCTCGCACCGAATCCGAACAGCCCGAATACGAAGGGGTCGACGAACACGGCGCGTTCCAACTGGAGTTCCCCGGCGGCAGGCTCGCGTCCTGTACCGTCTCCCACAGCGCGGCGGTCAGGTCGACGCTCCGGTTCGTGGGCACCGACGGGGAACTGAGCATAGATGGCCTGTTTTTCCCCGACACCCGAAAGACGCTCCGGGTCTCGGGGTCGGACATCGAGGGCGAGTATCGACCCGAACCCGTCGACCAGATGCGCGAGGAGTTCGATTACTTCGCGAACCGTCTCCAGCGTGGGCTCGACATCGAACCGGACGGCGAACACGGCCTCTTCGATATGCGCGCTATCGACGCGCTCTACGAGTCGGCGGAGACTGGCCAGCGCGTCGAACTCGAGTGATTTCCGAACGGTCTCCCCCGGCTGATTACCGTTCCGTCGACTACCGAATTTCGACCGGTATTGAAGGCTCGATTCGTATCCGCTTTCGGATGACCGAAAGTTCCATCCCGATAAAATATCTGCCTATAGATACGAGAGATTCGTCGAGACACAGCGCAAAAGACAATTTTCAAGTAGTTCAAGCATCCAAATAACGGAATACTGATAGATACGCAGACGAGTGTTAAAACTGATCGCGACAGGTTGTATTACTCTACTGACCGGCTGTGGGACGTTGTCAGGTGGCGGGCAGAGAGCAGGAACCGGGGAGACGACGTATACTGGGGCAAACAGTGACGATCCGGGGAAATCTCACTCTGTAACCGTCCGGTTCACGCTGTCTCATTTCTGTTGCCTACTGCCCGATCGTATCGACTAACCACTCCACGACATCGAATCGAGTCACGTCCCAATTGATATCAGTTTCAGACGCCTCTCGCGAATCTCTCGAATCGGCGTGAAGTCCGGAGAAGAACGCCGTTATCCGTCGAACAGCATTGTTACAGAATCGAGTTGTGGGTTGATGGGCGCTGTACGCTCTCGTTCGACTGTCGAACGAATCGACCTTTCGGGCGTGAGGCGGCCAGAATCAGTGGATCTGAGATACACCGAAAGACACAGTATTCTGTGTTCACATAGTTTCCTGTATGCCGACTATCACGGTCAACGTGGGCGACGACCTCAAAGAGCGCATGGACAAACATCCCGAAATCAACTGGAGTGAGGTCACGCGACAGGCTATCCAGGAGAAAATCGAAGCGCTCGAAGTGATGGATGAACTCACCAGTGAGAGCGAACTCACCGAGAGCGACGTGCAGGAAATCGCCGACAAAATCAACGAAAGCGGACGCAAACGCGTCGACGAGGAATCGGTATAGATCCGACGAATGAAGTTGGTCATCGATGCCAACGTCGTCATCTCTGCCCTCATCGCCGATTCGAAAACACGAGCACTCATCGTCACACTCGAATCCGATCTCCTGACACCTGCCTTCGTCTACGACGAGATTGAGAACTACGAGGGTCTGATCGTGGAGAAGTCCGGGATGGAGCCGGATCGAGTGTCTCAGTTCGTCGACCTCTTATTCCAGTACATCGAAGTCGTCCCTGCCGACGATTTCTACCCGGCTATCGAGGAAGCAGACGACGCAATCGGCGATACCGACCCCGACGACGTGCTATATCTGGCATGTGCGCTCGCCAGCGATGCAGCCATCTGGAGTGACGACTCCGATTTCGACGAACAGAATCTGGTCGAGACGTACTCGACAGGTGATGTGATCGACTCGTTCGATACAGTCTAACTCGTTGCGCAGTTGATTTTCTCCATGGTGACCGGTTTAGCTGGACGCGAATCCCGGTGGTAATCACCCGTCGTTCGACTATCGAACGAAAGCACCCCACCTCGGTCGTTCGACCGACAATCGCCGCGCTATCGGGCGATTATCTCGCCAAAATCTATGGGCGCTGCAGGCCTCAGTCATTAGGCGTGATAACCCTTCATTTTGGCCGATTGAGTTGCTCTAGTGGTAGATCTGTGATGGGCAGTAACCGGGACTCATGGGGTTTGCTGACTCGGAGAAGACCAACTATGAGTCTCGAACCAATCGAACCGGAAGCAGCGCTTGAACTGTTTCTCAAAGATAAAGAAGCGGAGCTTGCAGACGCCTCGATCAAGGGGCACGACTACCGACTACGGCACTTCGTCCGCTGGTGCCACGAGCAAGGCATCGAGAATCTCAACACGCTCACCGGCCGGCAACTCCACGAGTACCGGCTCTGGCGGCGTGATGACGGTGACCTGAACAAGGTCAGCGAAAAGACGCAGATGGACTCGCTTCGCTCGTTCGTCCGCTGGCTCGAAGCCGTGGACGGCGTCGAACAGGATCTGAGCGAGAAGGTGTTGTCCCCGACGATCACGGCTGACGAGAACTCCCGGGACGTGATGCTCGATAGCGACCACGCATCCTCGGTGCTCTCACACCTGGAGAAGTACGAGTACGCTGGCCCGCAGCACGTCGCGCTCACGTTGATGTGGCACACGATGATGCGCTTCGGCGGTGTTCACGCGATGGATGTCGACGATTACAACGCAGACGAGCAGTACGTGAAGGTTCGGCATCGACCAGACACCGACACGCCAATCAAGAACAAGGGCGATGGCGAGCGACTCGTCGCCCTCTCGGACGACATCTGCGAACTACTCGACGACTGGCTGGAAAACAAGCGACCCGACACGACTGACGACCACGGCAGAGAGCCGTTACTGGCCTCTCGTGAAGGCCGACTGCAGAAGACGACGCTCCGAATGTACGTGTACCGGTGGACGCGTCCCTGTTCCTATGGGGACGAGTGTCCGCACGACCGCGACCCGGACGACTGCGAGGCAAACACGCGAGATGCCGCTTCGAAGTGCCCATCGAGTGTGAGCCCGCACGCCATCCGTCGTGGAAGCATCACGCACAGCCTGAACAGCGACATGCCAGACCATGCGTCTTTAGCTAAGACTCACACCTCGGTTGCGTAGCGGTAGCGAGCGTCTCTTTGAGGATCGGGCGCTGCTTGTGGATCTTCTGTGCATCTTCGATCAACCGCTCCAGTAGTGGCGGTGGCG
>Ga0207771_100021_pt1 | contig 150845 bp, 130 predicted proteins | sample A23M2SouthBayCA_2_FD_187731 | JGI IMG/M metagenome (GOLD analysis project Ga0207771, IMG submission 187731) | Aerobic enrichment media microbial communities from Eden Landing Ponds, California, USA - A23 M2 (2) (SPAdes) | ecosystem: Environmental > Aquatic > Marine > Unclassified | place... | reverse complement strand
CAGTCCAATGCAGATATTTTCTTCAAATTGGAAGGAAACACGAAAGTGCCGAATCACTGGCATCATTCAGCAGAACGCATGGTGTTGGTATCAGGGAAAATGAAAGTTGAATATGAGGGACAGGCTACCCAAGTGATCGATGTCAATTCCTATGCGTACGGACCGGCCGAACGTCGCCACAAGGCAGCATGTATTTCGAGTGATCCTTGTGTACTTTTTATTGCTTTTGAAGAGCCCATCGATGCCTTTGCTGCTAAATAAGGTGGTTTTTACAAATTAAAAGCTTAAACCAGATTTGCTAAATCTAAATATTAACATGATGAAGACTATTTAATCTTTGAGAATAGCAACAGGACCTGTCTTTCAGTAAGATAAATATGAAAAGGGGTGCTGGATTTAAGACAGTGATTACTAATACAAATCTGTGCTATTCATGGAAGGGAACAAACCATAAATATCAGAAGTTCAAATCAAAATAATTAAGGAGGTAAAACAAAATGGCACGAGTTCTTCCATTTATTTATGGAATTGTTTCGTATCTCATTTTCCTGGGATCTTTTCTCTATGCAATCGCATTTGTAGGTGATTTCGGAATGCCCAAAACGATCAACAGTGGCGGTCCGGAAGCTGGAAGTCTGTTTAATGCTTTGGTATTTAATGCCGTGCTGTTATTGTTATTTGCGGTCCAACACTCAGTTATGGCGCGCGACGGTTTCAAAAAGTGGTGGACCAATATTGTTCCAAGGCATATTGAGCGAAGTACCTATGTATTGCTCAGCAGCGTGATTCTAATTCTTCTCTACTGGCAATGGCGTCCGCTTCCTGAAACTATCTGGGTGGTCGAGGCCGGAGCCGGATATTTTCTACTAGAGACACTGTTCTGGATAGGATGGGGCATTGTGTTTCTTTCGACATTTATGATTAATCACTTTGATCTCTTCGGTTTGCGACAGGTGTATCTGCATCTAAAAAAGAAAGAAGTTACGCCCTTAGAGTTTCAGAAGTCTGGGTTATATAAATATGTGCGTCACCCGCTGATGCTCGGATTTATCATCGCATTTTGGGCCACTCCGCATATGACTTTGGGACACTTGATATTTAGTATCGCCACAACTGGCTATATATTTGTTGGAATATGGTTTGAAGAAAAAGATCTGATCCGGTATCACGGCGAAAAATATAAAAAATACCGTGAGCGGGTGAATATGCTAATTCCGTTTCCCAAGGGTGATTGAAAGATCCTGTAATTGGTTATTAAAGAAAGGAGTTGATGAACTGTCAGAAAATAAAAAATGATGAGGATGTACTTATGAAAAAGAAACTAACTTTAAGCATTGGGATTGGATCTATAGTCTTTCTACTTACATATTCTGTGCAGGAGCTGAGTGCTCAACCTCAACAATATGGAGAAGTTGATTTTAATGTTTCGTGTAATAAGCAAGTTCAGGCTGATTTTGATCGTGCCGTGGCTATGCTGCATAATATGATGTATGAAACTGCAAAGGGCGATTTTCAAGAAATTGCCGAGACTGATCCTAATTGCGCGATGGCCTACTGGGGAATGGCAACTACGCTGTTCCAGCCGCTTTGGGGCACGCGTCCCTCTGAAGAAGACCTGCAAAAAGGTTGGGAACTCAGCAGTAAAGCGGTTGAACTTGCCGAGAGTGAGCGGGAAAGATTGCTGGCTGAGTCTACGGCTGCTTTTTTTCGAAATCCGAGAACAACCGATTTTTGGCAGCGAATTGAACGTTGGGCAGATGGAGTAGAGGTTGCATATGAGGCGTATCCCGATGATCCGAATATTACAGCATTATACGGATTGTCGCTTCTCACGTTGGCCCAGCGCGCTCATGATCGTAACCCGCTGCATGATAAGGCCGAGGCCCTGCTCCGGGAAGTTTATGAAGAAAATCCCCGCCATCCGGGAGCTATCCACTACACTATTCATGCAACAGATGTGGATGGACGTGCGGAAAATGCGCTCGATATTGTAGAAGCCTATGGAAAAATTGCTCCTGATGTCCCACACGCCTTGCACATGCCCACGCATATCTATGTTCGCTTGGGGAATTGGCCGGAAGTGATCAACTGGAATAAAAAGTCGGCGGAGGCCGCTCTTAATCATCCGGCAGGTAATGCTGTATCTCATCATTATGCTCATGCAATAGATTACCTCGTTTATGCCTATTTGCAGCGGGGTGAGGATGACAATGCTAATGCAGTTGCGGAGCAAGTTTGGTCCAAAGATCCACATCAGGCATCATTTATTGCAGCATTCCACATGGCGGCAATACCCGCGCGACTGGCGGTAGAGCGACACGATTGGGAAAAGGCGGCAGACCTTAAACCGCGTACACCTGATTATTTACCGTGGGATTCCTCCCCATGGGCAGAGGGATTAACTTGGTTTGCCCGGGGACTTGGTTCGGTCCATACCGGTAATTTAGAAATGGCGAACGAGGCCGAAGAACAACTTCGCACTCTCAGGGATAATGCAAAAGACAGCGGAGCCGATGATATGGCCAATTACATTGAAATTGATCGCCGTATTTTGGCGGGTTGGATAGCGCATGCCAATACTGACAATGATAAGGCTATTGCACTCATGCAGTCGGCTGCCGAACTGGAGGGTAAAATTGAGAAACATCCTGTAACACCAGGCGCCCTGTTGCCACCGAACGAAGCTCTGGGAGAGCTGCTTATGGATCTCGATCGACCTGGTGAGGCACTTGAAGCTTATAAAGCATCCGATGAAATCTGGCCGGGACGATATAATACGTTGCTGGGGGCGGCCCGTGCCGCTGATCAAGCGGGAGACAAGTTGGCCGCTGAAGAATATTATCAGCGATTGCTAACCACAGCCGGCAATTCCAGCCGCGAAGATATTAAGGAAGCCAGAAGTTTTGCCGGTGAAAAATAATTCCAGAAATAAATTTCACGTAAGTTTAGTATTAATAGTAACTTAGTTTAAGGAGTAAGTGGTAGAGATATAATTTTAGTTATTTAAATAAAGGGGATTGATTATGGCCGATCCACAAACGATAAAAGAAGCGTTTAAGCGAAATCAAAAAATGCTGAAACTTCGTCCGTCGAAAGCGAAAAGTACCGCTACAACGAAGGTGCGTTTATTTGACGGAACTACCTGCGAAGTTGAGCATAAGCACTGGAAATTTAAGGTAGATATCGGTACTTCGGAGGGCGGTAACGACGCTGGACCCGGGCCTGGAATTTTGGAACGAGGTGCGTTGGGCAGTTGCCTGGCAATTGCCTACTCGCAGCGGGCCGCTGTGTTGGGTATTCCCATCGACAAAATAGAAGTGGATGTGGAGTCGGACTTTGATGCCCGGCCTATGTTGCACCTCAGTGATAATCCTCCCGGATTTAAGGCGATGCGATACAAGGTATATATCGAAAGTCCAGCACCAGAAGATAACATTATGCAACTCATTGAGGAAGCCGACAGCCATAGCCCGGTATTGGATGATTTTAGCCGAGCTATTCCGGTAGAGCGCGAAGTAACAATTAAATCAACAGAAAAGGGGATATCATGAGACCGGAATTACAGCGAAGAGTACAGAGATACGGCTGGGATTATTCTTCTCCTCATTATGATACAGGCTGGGAACAACAGCTTTGGCCGGCGCAGGAACGACTACTTGAAAAAGCCAATCTTAAAAAGGGAGAAAAGGTACTAGATATTTCATGCGGAACGGGGCTGGTGACTTTTCCAATTGCAAAGACTGTCGGATCCGAAGGGGAGATTGTAGCTATTGATCTTTCTGAGGGTATGATCGAAAAAGCGACGGAGGAAGCCAAAAAGAAAGGGATGTCGAATATTATATTTGAACATATGGATGCTGAAGAACTGGAATTTCCCGATAGTACATTTGATATTGCTATCAACTCACTGGGTCTGATGTATTATCCCAATCCAGACAAAGCGATCGAGGAAATGTATCGCGTCGTTAAGCCGGGTGGACGAGCAACGGCGCTGGTTTGGGGACGTCGCAGTGCTTGCGGATGGGCAGAGCTTTTTCCTATCGTGGACCGCCGTGTAGAGTCGGATGTATGCCCGCTGTTTTTCCAGTTGGGAACGGGTAATAATTTATATCAGACCTTTCAAAAAGTCGGCTTCGAGGATTTGCAATCTGATCGGTTTGATGTAACATTGCAATATGAATCAGATGAAGAGGCGATAATAGGTGCTTTTTTGGGAGGTGCGGTAGCTCTGGCATATCGTAAATTTCAAGAGAAAACCAAGGAGAAAGCACACGAAGAATATATAGATTCGATTCAGCCTTTTGGCAATGGGTCTGGATATGATATTCCGGGTGAATTTGTTGTCGTTTCAGGTAGGAAATTCGAATGAAGCATATCTAGACAAAAAAGTATCATCAAGTTTATATTAATTATTTTGGGGGATTAGCATGTACATTTTTTGATGCCTGTCGAGATTTTAAATTTCATATGATCCTTGGAATTTCTTCTACTTTTTTTTGTGTTTAAATGTTGCTAATGAGCAATCTAAAAAACTGAAAATTGGGATTAAAATATGGCAGAAGGCAACATTTTAATCACTGAATTAGAAAATCAAGGTCCGGGCGATATTCTTGGTGCTATTGGTGGCGAAACGGACATCGATCCCGGAATTATTGGAAATATTAGTATTAATGGCTCGAAAGCTTTTGTAGAAGTAAATAATGGAAAGGCAGAAGAGCTTGCAGTGCAACTGAATGGCAAAAAAGTGGGCAATTCCCGGGTATCGGTTCGGAACATAGAAGAGAAAGATCTTGAGGATATTGAAACCATCTATGATTATGTTGATGAGTTCCAGCGGCTTGTTGAGCTGGAACGCGAACAGGAAATGCGGGAGCATGAGGAAAGTATTCGTACCCTTTCTGGCGAACAGCGCGAGGCCGACGGAAAAGCGATTCTTCATTTGCGAGGCCGTGACGAAGGTAATGCGCTTGAAGGTAAGCTGGTGAAATTTATGCGAGAGCATAAAGGTGAACCACTCCCGGATACAGAAATAGCTGTTGGTGATCTCGTGATGATTTCGCGCAGGGATCCATTGCTCAGCGATAATCCCACGGGTACGGTGGTACAGAAAACGAACTATTCTGTTACTGTTGCTTTTGATCAGCCCAAGAGCTTCATCTTTGGCAAGGGATTGCGCATGGATCTCTATGTCAATGATATTACCTACCAGCGGATGAAGGATGCGTTGACTCGGGCAGAAGAAGCAACCGGACGATTAGCAAAACTTCGCAATATTATAGTGGGCTTGGATTCGCCAGAAGAAGCAGCGAAGGCAGAGGTGGGAGAGTGGTTCAATAAAGAGTTGAATGATTCCCAAAAAGAAGCAGTGCAGAAAAGTATCGGGGCTAAAGATTTTCATCTCATTCACGGTCCGCCGGGCACCGGTAAAACAACTACAGCTATTGAAGTGATTGAACAGGCGGTAGCAAATGGACAGAAAGTACTTGCTACGGCAGCATCAAATATTGCCGTTGATAATATGCTGGATTTCCTGCTGGATCGTGGAGTAAAAGCAGTCCGAGTGGGGCATCCGGCACGGGTAACGCCCCAACTAAAAGAACATACACTGGACAGTCTGATCGAGCAAAATGAACAGTATCAAAAGTCGGAGGAGTTGCGGGCTCAGGCATTTGAGAAAAAAGAGGAGCAGGAAGAATTTACGCATCCATCCGGCAAATATCGACGTGGCATGAGTAATACCAAAATCAAAGATCTTGCCGAAGAAGAGCGTAGTTCGCGGGGCGTATCCGAAGATAAAATTCAGGATATGGCCCGTTGGATTGAGCTTCAAGATGAGATCGAAGATCTTTTTGAGGAAGCGGATCAGCTTCGCCAGGAAGCCATTAATGAAATTCTGGATTCCAAGCAGGTTATTTGCACAACCAACAGCACAGCCGGAAGTAAACTGGTAGAAGACCGTGAATTTGATCTTGTGGTAATTGATGAGGCTACGCAGTCAACGGAACCAAGTTGTTTGATACCGATTACCCACGGCAAGAAGGTAGTAATGGCCGGAGACCATCTGCAGCTGCCACCGACGGTGAAAAATCGTAAAGCTGCTGACCAAGGATTAGCAGATACGCTTTTTGAACGACTTGCTGAAAAGCATACAGGCATCAAAAATATGCTGGAGGTACAGTATCGCATGCATGAGAAAATTATGGAATTTTCGAATAAACAATTTTACGACGGGATACTTACCGCCGATGAAAGTGTGAAGAAGCATACGCTCGAAGATTTCCAGCTGGATATCAATTTGTTTGATAACAATATGACGGAGATTCTGGATCCCCATGAACCGGTTGTATTTGTGGATACAGCTGGACGTGATGCCTCTGAACGAATGCGACAGGGATCAACATCCAAAGAAAATCCCGAGGAAGCTCTGCTGATTGCACATATGGCAGATAATTTACTGCGATCGGGCATGCAGCCGGAAGATATTGCTGTTATCAGTCCGTATAAAGATCAGGTTGATTTGTTAGATCGTAAAATTGATACGGAAAATCTGGAGATTAAGTCAGTTGATGGTTTCCAGGGACGAGAAAAAGAGGTGGTAATCATATCACTGACACGAAGCAACAAAAATAGACGCATCGGTTTTCTAGAGGATGTCAGAAGACTGAATGTGTCGCTGACCCGAGCAAAACGAAAGCTTATTGTGGTAGGCGACAGTACTACCATTACATCTCATGAATCCTACACCAATTTTGTGGAATATGTAAGAGAAAAAGGAAGAGTAATTGAGTTATAATTTCTCTTATTAATTATTTCTTACTCATTTGCTCCGCCGCCTGCAGCGTTTTATAAACATTGACTACTCCATCCGAAACAGATAGCTCTGGAAAGGGAACCTGGGTGGCCTCTTGGGGATTTCCTTCGCTTGGTACAATTACTTGCTGATTAGGGTATTGGGTAGTGTTTTCGAGAATAATTCGCCGAACCTGATTGGCAGTTAATTCTGGATAATAAGCCATAATTAATGCTGCAGTACCTGCCACAACCGGTGATGCCATACTGGTTCCCTCCTGAAACTTGTATTTGTTTTCGGGCATTGTAGAATAAATATCTACGCCGGGTGCAAAAAGGTCTACCGTTTGGTCGCCATAATTGCTGAAGTTCGCCACAAATTCTTGATTGGGTTTCCAGCTTGTTGCTCCCACACTCAGCCAAAGAGTAGCAGTGGAATCACTTATGACGCTACTATATTTATCAGTGGGATAATTTGCAGTTGTATCAGTATTTTGAGCACTATTGCCCGCTCCGTGTACCATCAGCACATTGTTTTTGTTGGCGTGTGCTACGGCCTTGTCAACGATTTCTTTATAGGGAGAGTAGCTTTTTCCAAAGCTCATATTGATGATATTTGCCCCGTTATCAACGGCATAACGGATGGCATTGGCCACATCTTTGTCTCGTTCATCACCATTGGGGACGGCGCGAATGGCCATAATTCGTACGTTTGAAGCAACGCCGTTTACTCCGATTCCATTATTGCGTTCTGCTCCGATAATTCCAGCCACGTGTGTTCCGTGGGAAGGGTCAGGACCCGCCACATCGTTATTACCGTAGTATCGCTCTGATTTATCCTCGTAATCATCGCCCACAATATCGCGAGGATTAAAATCAGGATTATAGCCGTATTTTGCGAACTCATAGATCTGTTTTTTCTGATCGGCAATAAGGGTAGAGTCGATGTCATTTTCCATCACGTACAGCATCACATTTTTAGCAAAGTTAAGATCCTGACTGCTAGGCTGTAGGTTTTGGAGGTCTTTGTAGGTATAAGACGAGTCGGCAAAATGTTCATTTAAAATATTTTCAGCTTGTGCCTTGCTCTGTTCTATGCTCTGAATATTTTTGTACTGCTGACTTAGCTCTTGAATTTTATCTTCATAATCTGATTTAATTTCCCGGTAATAGAGGTATTCTTCTCGTTCTTTATCCGTGAAAGAAGCTGATTTCATCTTCTGCCCGTACTTCTCCTTCAGCTTTCGATAAAGGCGGGTAAGTTCAAAGGTATCGTGATTGACATTCTCTCCGTCAGCACCGCCAATGAAATTCCATCCATGCACATCATCAACATAGCCATTGTTATCATCGTCTTTGCCATTACCCGGAACTTCATCTTTATTCGTCCAAATTACATCATTGAGATCCTCATGATCGGTATCTACGCCGCCATCTATAACGGCAACAATAATCTTTTTGTGTGGGGATTTATCAGTCAATAGTTCGTGATAAGCCCTGTCACTGCTGATTCCACGGAATCGAGTGATTTCCTCATCCCAATGGTGCCACCCCTCAGGCGGTTCCAGCATAGTTTCAAAATTTACAGAGCTTGGGGCTGCTTCCTGCTCATATTTATCAGTTACTTGATTATCAGAAACTGTTTGCTGAGTTGTAGTACAGCTATAAAACGATACAGCAATAACCAGTATTATTAAAAATTGCTTCTTCATATAGGTAGTGATTATAAAATGATTATAACTAAGTGTGGTGTTGATTTATAACGATTCAACGTTAGAAATAAGTCGGTCGGAAGCTTCTTGAAAAGCTGTATGAATAGATTCAATCATGGATTTCTGAAATTCAGTCCCCGCTTCTATAGTATAAAAATCCGCATATTGTGTGAGTCGGTCATCTTCCACTCCATGGTACATAACCAAATAGTTGTTGACCAACTCATCTTCTAGCTGTATCTGCAGGCGGTTGGTAAAGTTATTGATAATACTGTTAGTCTGTGCTTCACTTAAGTTAATCTTACTACTAATTGCATCGGTACCATTAACTAATGAGCGGAATAGAATAGTTTGAGATTCTATTGCAGATTCTTTTGCCGAGCTGTGTTCAATGAGGTCTTTTATAATCGAAATTCGTTCTTGAGATGGTTCATCCTGTTCAAGCTCATATTTTGTGACAATCTGTTTGCGGATTCCCTGTACGGTATAAAAATTAGCCTCAGAATTTAGAATAGGTTTTATCTTATCAGATTTGAGAATGGTCAGAACCGAATCGGTATAACTGGAGTCAAAGTTTTCTTTAAAGTGTTTTCGAGCAATTTTGAAGAGGGAATCAGCGTGGTAGGCTTCGCTGAAAAGTTCTATAAGCTGCTCATTTTTTGAAGCGGATATACCAAACGGATTCTGTGAGAATTGGTTCTTTAGATCTTTTGGAAGCTCAGTTAACGTTTGTTTGACTGGTACTAACTCCCAAATCCGATCAATATCGTTGCCATCTTTGACGTTCGAAGATTCTTGAGCAAAGCCCAGAAAAGGAAATAAGAGGCAAAAAATAAAGATCGATAAACGCGTAAATTTCATGATTTCTTGAATTAAAGGAAATAGGAAAGTTGATAAAAATATTGTACAAAATAAGCTAACGATATTTTTTAACGCTCAAAAGTTTCAACTTATTTGTTGGATATTAAGTTTTTTTAATCGAAGATCTATTTTTTTGTGTTAATCAAAACTTATGGTAGAATCAAATTAAGATTGATAATCCAATACCTGATAAACACCTTTTGAATGGATAGCCAAACTGTTTTAAATTAATTAAGTATTAAAGAATTATTTAGATGATTGGAGAAAGAGGGAGTACAAGCGAACAGGATAGAGGGTATTGGCGTCCACTTCCATTGGGATATTTACTGGAAGAATATGGGTTGTTTAGTAAAAAGGTAGGTTTGTTACTAGGTTTATGGCTTGTGTTATTTGTTCTCAGTTTTCTCTCCGTAATTTACTGGATACCTTCAGACTGGGATACATTAGCTAGTACGAGTCAGGCAATTTCGCTGTTTTTGTTGTTTTATCCACCGCTTTTAATATCAAATTTATTACTGTTTTGGTTGGGATTCGAATGGGGATTTATTCCTGCATATCTCTCAACTTTTATGGTAGCTCTGGCTTTTAATATGCCTACCCAATGGTCTATACTTTTTGGGATAGCGGTGGTTTTAGGAATGGCAATTTTTGCGGTGGTATATTATAGCACTCATTTTCATTATACATTAGACAGTGTTACCCATTTAGCATTTTTTGTAGGTGTAGCACTAGTGGCATCGATGGCTTCTTCATTGGGTTCTTTAATTTGGAGCCATGTTCAGGGCTTGACAATTGAAGAAACACTTATTGCCTGGCAAAGTTGGTGGACCGGCACATTTCTACAGCTCGTATTTATTAATGCTCCCATTCTTTTTTTAGTCGGAGACAAAATAGAAAATGTTAAGGATAAATATTTTGATGTCCCTGAACGACCCGAAATTTCACTGGGGTGGGTATATAGTGCCATTATATCTGTAGTGACTGTGCTGGTGATTTTTATACTTTCGGCCGAGCAGTTAGGAACCCTGAGAATAGAAGAAGCACTAAGAAATACCTCTTCAAGTTTTGCCAATGAGATACTAAGTGCTTCACAAACCTTTGAGTTAACAGCTTGGATTTCCATAGTGATTCTACTTGCCGCTGGATTGGGGGGTATTCGGTTAGTAGAAGGTTGGAATAAAACATTAAAAGATCAGGTACGGATAAAGAGAGCACTCATAGCCGAAATCCATCACCGGGTCAAAAACAATATGCAGTTAGTTTCTGGACTTATTGAGCTTCAGCTCCAAAATTCAGAAAACCAGATTGTACAAAAGGAGCTGCGAAAAAGTCATTCCCGTATTTATTCTATGGGCAAAGTACATGAACAGACGTATCAACACGAAGACGCTGCCGATGTTAAAATGGATGTTTATGTTGAGAGTATTGTAAATCAAGTGCAAGCAAATTTTGGAGAAATTGATGGAACTCGGTTTAAACTGACTTGCACTTCTTTTAAACTGACTATTAGCCAGGCTGTAACCTTCGGATTATTGCTTAATGAGTTGTTGACTCTTATCTGTAGACACGAATACAGTCATGCCAATAGTGATACTGAAATTTCAATTAATGTTGAAGGAACCGATAAAATGGTTCGGACACAATTTCATGGAATTTCTGAACCATTCGAGATTGCAGTTGCTGATTCATTGGACGGTACGTTGATTAGAAAACTCACAAAACAGCTTAACACTGAGATAGATCGTATTGAAAATCAGGAGCCGGAAGAAGTTATAAACTTAGAGTTTACTTTTGACAAAAAGGACTCACCTTCCTATTTCAATTCCTGGGAGCCTGCCAAGTAACGATCAAGCAATATAGAATCGCATTTCTAAGAGGGTGATATACATTTGAGAGTACTTTCAGTATCAAATCCTTGGTATGTGAGTATTAATTGATTATTGAGCCCTACTTTTATTGAGTTAGAGTTGAGTAGTTAAATACTGATTTACAGAAACAAATAAGGGGCAAGATCTGACCCACTTTCTTAATGAATAAAAGAGGGATCAAAATTTATGTTGAGAGGTATAAAGAATTATTCAATTAATATTTTAATTCTGAGGGAGTTATGCATAAAAGAAACCAGTGTTCATTTGTACCTGATGTTTTTCTTATAGGGATGATAGTCAGTAGCCTTTTTCTAATGGTCAGTTGCATCGAGAAGCCGGATGAACGGAATTTATTCACCAACCAGTCAGCACCTTTATTTGAGGGGATGGGAGAGCATCGTTTCGATGTTTCGTTAGATGATACACTTGCAGCTAAATATTTTAATCAAGGTATTATGTTGACATATGGTTTTAACCATAAAGAAGCTGAGCGTTCTTTTCGACAGGTTGCCGAGCTTCAGCCAGATCACCCGATGGCGTGGTGGGGCATTGCGCTGGTACAGGGACCAAATTTGAATTTGCCTATGCTGCCTGATGCAATCCCAGTAGCATGGGAAGCTATGCAGAAAGCACAGGAATTAAAGTCCAATGGGACTCAGCGCGAGCAGGATTATATTAATGCTCTAGCTAAGCGATATGCTGAAAACCCACCCGAAGATCGTACTCAGCTTGATAGTGCCTATGCCCAAGCGATGGGGAAAGTGGTCGAAAAGCATCCCGAAGATTTGGAGGCACAGGTATTATATGCCGAGTCCTTAATGGACCTTCATCCATGGGATTTTTGGAATAAAGAAGGAGAAGCGAAACCGTGGACACCCAAAATTATGGCACTACTGGAGCGCATAATAGAAAAAAATCCGGATCATCCGATGGCTAACCACTTGTACATTCATGCTTCCGAAGCTTCTCCCAATCCCGAAAAAGCCCTGGAAAGCGCTAAGCGTTTGGGCAATGCCGTGCCTGGTGCGGGACACCTCGTCCATATGCCGGCACATACCTATATTCGCGTAGGGATGTATCACGAAGGATCGGAGGCTAATGAGCGGGCGATCGAATCCGATAATGAATATGTATCGCAATGCCACCAGCAGGGGATGTATCCACTGGGATATATGCCGCACAACCATCACTTTTTGTGGGCAACGGCTACTTTGGAAGGACGTAAAAAACGTAGTTTAGAGGCTGCCAAAAGTACTTTTGAGCATGTTGACACTAATATGATGCGTCAACCGGGAATGGGGCTTTTGCAACATTTTTGGACTATCCCAATGTATGGAAATGTACGGTTTGGGGAATGGGATGAAATTCTGTCCACTCCAAAACCCGATGAAGACTTGTTGTATCCTCGAGGTGTTTGGCATTATGCCCAAGGAATGGCTTCTGTGGCCACCGATCAGGTTGATAGCGCAAGGCAGCATCTGGATGATCTAAAAACTATTGCTGCTAATGATTCGTTGAAAACGGTTATCATTATGAATCACGCTTATGATCTTATGCAGATAGCTACGCGTGTGTTAGAGGGAGAAATTGCTGCCAAAAATAATGCATACGATCAAGCTGTGGCATTATTGGAAGAGGCGATCGCAATTGAGGATGAATTGCTCTATAACGAGCCGCCAGATTGGTTCTTTCCTGTGCGTCATAATCTTGGTACCGTTTTGTTGGATGCAGAAAAACCCATAGAAGCTGAGCAAGTCTTTCGTGATGATCTTAAAGAGTTTCCCAAAAATGGATGGGCGCTCTTTGGTTTGCATCAAAGTCTTATTGCACAGGGCAGAGAAAATGAGGCCCAACAAATAAAAACTCAATTTGATGAAGCCTGGAAATATGCGGATATCAAGCTTACTTCTCCGCGAATTTTGTAGAAAGAAAAGTACTGGGATATTATAGACAGTAAAGGTTATAATTTATTTACTGTTTTTGACTTTCACCAGTCATAGGAACAAATCGTACCGGCATCTTTTGTTCTCTTTTAATTTCGCCGTCTTTTGTTTTTGTGATTTTTGTTAACACCTGGTTGTCGTCAATACTGCCGACAGGAGCTACCAAGATCCCTTCGGGAGCTAGCTGATTAATTAAGGGTTGAGGGATTTGCTCGGGAGCTGCCGTTAAGATTATCTTATCGAATGGAGCGTGCTCCGGCCATCCTTTGTACCCATCGCCAACTTTTGTAGTGATGGTATCATAGCCGAGTATTTCAAATCGCTTGATTGCCTGATCAGCCAGTGGTTTTATAATTTCTATCGTATAAATATGCGGGGTAAGTTCAGATAAAACGGCCGCCTGGTAGCCGCTGCCTGTACCGATTTCCAGCACTTTTTCACCGGCTTCAAGATCCAGCAGGTCTGTCATATAGGCTACGATTAAGGGTTGTGAAATCGTCTGGTTATGACCAATTGGAAGAGGACGATTTTCGTAGGCATGCTCCTGATAGTTTTTGGGCACAAAGAAGTGCCGTGGGACATTGCGCATGGCATCCAGCACTTTTTTATCAGTAATGCCTCGGGCTTTAATCCCTTGCTCGACCATCTCATGTCGTTCATTTTGGCGCTGATCAAAGCGAGGTCTCTCCCACTCCAGGGTATCAGCATAAACAGTATCCACCGATGGAGGTGATGATAAATTATCGACCGACAGAGGGATAGGATCTTCGAATGTAAACCATATCCCTGCAGCTGCAATCAATAAAATGAGAAGGCTATTCAGTGTTTTCATAAAAGTAGTATTCATTTATTTGTATCATAAAAAACATACTATCCTCTACAGTCCGTTCAAAATATGGAAGTTATTTGCCTTTCCGCCCTTCAAAACCTAAAATTGAGCACAGATCAATGGGGAATAAATTAGTGCTTTATGGATTTTCAAGAACTTCAGCAAAAAATTGATCACGCGCGTGATACCTCTAACGAGTTATCTCCTTTGCCGGTTAAGGATATTCCGGGATTATTAGAGCTACGCTCGGATAATGAGGGCAACTATCTGACCTATATTGATGAAAATGATAACAGGACCGAGGTTAGTTACGCTGAATTTTATCAGCTTGTAATTAAATGTGCACGCTTTATGCAGAATCACGGACTTAGCCACGGCGATCGTATTGCTACGATCTCGCATAATCACTGGCACACCGTTGTGCAGTATTTTGCTGCCTGGCTGCTGGGATTGGTGGTTGTGCCCATCAATTTGGGAGAAGGTGATGAGCGCATTGCCTATATCCTTGAAAATGGAGAGGTAGAACTGGCATTTGTGCGAACCGAATACCGGGAGCGATTTCGGGGGATTCTGGAATCACATAAATATTTAAAAAACGTAGAGTGGATTGTTTGTGAGGGAGAGATCGAAAATTTTACCAGGGAGAAGGGAGATCTTGAGCTTCCCGACGATACTCTTTCAGATTCCGAAGCCCTGATTGTTTTTACTTCCGGAACTACCGGGCCGCCCAAAGGAGTGGTGCTGAGTCAGCGTAATTTGCTTGAGGATGCCCGTAGCATTGCTGATTGGCACAATATCGATGACGAAACACGCATGATGTGCGTGCTACCGATCCATCATGTAAATGGTACTATAGTCACATTGATGACCCCATTTTTTGCCGGGGGATCTGCAGTACTCAACCAAAAATTTAGGACAAGCCGGTTTTTCTCCATCATCAAAGAAGAGGGCGTTCAAATTGTCAGTGTTGTGCCTACATTGTTACAGTATCTCAATAATTATTATTCAGATAAAGAGATGCCCGATACCTCAACCTTAAAGCACGTAATTTGCGGTGCGGGACCGTTGACCATAAAAGTGGCTGAAACATTTGAAAGTCGCTTCGATATCCCCATAATTCACGGCTACGGACTTTCCGAGACCACCTGCTATTCCTGCTTTCTTCCCATTGATCTAGACGAAGAGGAGCACAAGAAATGGATTTCTGATTATGGATATCCGAGTATTGGTGTGCCTATTCCAGCCAATGATATGGCTATCCACGACGAAGACGGAAAAGAACTGGAGGAAGAGGAGCGTGGCGAAATTGTGATTCGCGGTGTAAATGTTATGATTGAATACTATAATAACCGAGAGGCTAATGAAGAAACCTTTAAAAATGGCTGGTTTCGCAGTGGAGATGAGGGATTTTATGTAAATGACGAGAAAGGACGTCCCTACTTTTTTATTACCGGTCGGTTAAAAGAGTTGATTATCCGTGGTGGCGTAAACCTGGCACCCCTCGAAATTGACGAAGTGATTAATAAGGCTCCGGGTGTGAAGGCGGGTATTGCTGTGGGTTTTGAAAATGACTGGTACGGTGAGGAAGTGGGCGCTTATGTAGAGCTTAAAGAAGGGGCAGAGGAAGATGAGGAAGCTATTTTAGATTATTGCCGAGAGCATCTGCCATTTTCAAAGTCACCGAAGGTTGTTGTTTTTGGGGATCAAATTCCAGTCACCTCAACGGGCAAGTATCAGCGACGAAAAGTGATACACCATTTTGAACAATGGAAAGATGTGCAGTTCAAAAGTTAGAGGATGAATGTTGAAAGTTAAAGGTTGTGGAAAACCTGCAACATCAAACATTCAACCGATTACACAATAAAACTTGCTCCTCTCTTCGTTATTAATTAAAGTTGGAAAAAGGATCATCTACACAACGGAACAAAGGCAGGAGGTCACTATGTCTCATTCACTCGATATTGATCTTTTTACACACCTTCAATCTGATTTTGAATCCCAGCAGTACAAAATATTGGCGGGACTTAAATCAATTACCGATGATTTTCAGATGAATAAAATTTATCCGCATCTGAGTCATTTGGTAGAACTCTATACCACCCTTGATGATATCTTAAATCGACTGCGGGATCTAAGGGATGAATTTCCAAAGCGTATCAAAAAGATTGACTTTGTGAATGAGGTTATCGAACACGAAGTGGTTTTTGTGTCTGGATCAGACCTGTCAAAAGTGGAAGATCTGATTGAGTGGGGACTGCCATTGATTAAAGCGAAAATAGAGGAAGGAAAAACGATTTATGAATTTGTAAACGATGAAATCAAGCTCGAAGAAGTAGGGATTATCCCTAATTATACAGATGAGGGATACTTTTTTGTGCCGGATAACGAAGAATCGAAATTATTGCTTTACCAATATGAGCTTACCGTTTTTGAAAGTTCGCAGGATAAGTATCGAGCGCTTAAAACAGCTTTTTTAAAAGGATTGGAGCAGGGGGAAGCCTACCGATCACCGAATGCCATCAAACTGGATCTTATTGATGAAAATAAAGAATTACCCAACCCTGCTACCTTTGCGTTCAATACCGATCTGGATTTCCCGTTTCGGGAGACGATTTTTCCCGTCACCAAACGAAAATTACTGCAGCAGTTGTATGAATAGTATTTCACATCTAAATATCAATAATCGCTAGCGTACACCGAGATACGCACACCAGTTTTTCATCCTCATTAAATATTTTTGTCTCCCATACTTGGGTTTGGCGTCCCTTGTGGATAGGGGTGGAAACGCCATACACTGTTTCTCCTTTTTTTGCGGCCCGTACATGATTCGCATTGATTTCAACACCTACCGCTGTTTTGTTCTCTTTTTCGATGTTCAGCCAAGCTCCGATGGATGCCAGGGTTTCGGCCAGAGCAACAGAGGCTCCTCCATGGAGAAATCCGAAGGGTTGAATGGTATTTTCACTGACCGGCATAGTGGCTTTTACTTCATCAGACTTGAAAGAAGTGAATGAAATGCCGAGGGCATCGCCCATATTTTTTTCAGAGACCGAAAGAAATTTTTTTACTCGTTTTTCAATATTCGGTTGGATATACATAAATGATTCTGTTACAATTGATTAGTGGATGTAAAGGTAATTATAAAATTGGAAGAAAAAATTTAAATAGACTTTTAAATCATCCACAATCGTTTAAATTATTGGTAAAGAGCGTCATCAACAATTAAATAGCGTACCGTTATGGCTTATGATCCGACCACAATTATTACTGAGATTGAAAAGGGCATTCAAAAGCATGATAAAGATGTATTCATTTCTACGAAAAGGAATGGAGAATGGGTAGAGACAGGTAAAGCTGAGTTTCAGGAAAAGGTGCGGAATTTAGCACTGGGATTGTATGAGCTCGGCGTACGTGCCGGTGATAAAGTGAGCCTACATTCCGAGAACAGTGCAGAATGGGTGATTTGTGATCAGGCTATCCTCTCTGTTGGAGCGGTAAATGTACCTATTTATACCACACAGCCCGGAGAACAAATTAAGTATATACTCGAGAACTCCGAGACTAAAGTACATATCGTTTCTAACGATGAACTTTTTGCTGATACTAAACCTATCATCAAAGATATTACCAGTGTAAAAGCGATTATTTCGATTTTCGGATCGAAACATGACAAGCTCAAAGAGTTTGATGATATCTTGGAAATGGGAGCGAAGAAGCATCAGGAAAATCCTGAACTTTTTGAGGAATTGCGATCAAAAGTGCAGCCGGATGATCTGGCGTCATTGATATATACTTCCGGTACGACGGGTGATCCCAAAGGCGTGATGCTTTCGCACAATAATATTGCATCAAATCTGCTGGCCTCGCTCGAGCGCGTGCCTTTCGATGAAACGGTCCGCGAGCATGAACAAATGTTGTCATATTTGCCGCTGTCGCATGTCTTTGAGCGGATGATCACTTACATGTACTTGAGCATGGGATATCCTATTTACTACATCGAAGATGTGGATGAAATTCGCGATGATTTTGAATATGTGAAACCCTATTACTTTGCCACGGTGCCCCGGTTGCTGGAGAAAATTCATACGGGAATAAAAGTGAAGGGACAGGAGATGAGCGGACTCAAGAAGCAACTCTATTACTGGGCGATAAACAGGGCAGAAGAATACGATCCTGAAAATCCACCGAGCGGGTTGGATGCCATTAAGCACAAAATTGCCGATAAGCTGGTATATTCGAAAATTCGCGAGCTATTCGGTGGGAATCTCCTTGGTATGGTGAGCGGTGGTGCAGCTCTGTCACCCAATCTATTTCGATTTATGAATGCGCTGGGGTTAATATGCATGCAGGGATATGGACTTACGGAAACATCGCCCGTGCTCTCAGTAAATGATGAAAATCATATGCGCGTAGGTAGTTCTGGGACGCCGCTATCAAATGTAGATATCAAAATTGCTGATGATGGTGAGATTCTTGCGAAAGGTCCTAATGTGATGAAAGGGTATTACAACAATCCAGAAAAAACAGAAGAGGTTTTTACCGATGATAGCTGGTTTATGACGGGTGATGTGGGTAAGCTTGAAGATAACTATCTATTTATAACAGATCGCAAGAAGTCCGTTTTCAAACTTTCTACTGGAAAATATGTTGCTCCTCAGACTATTGAGAATCTTTTAACTGAAAGTGGGTTTATTGATCAGTCGATGGTGATCGGATATCAGCGAAAATTCTGTTCAGCCTTGATTGTTCCCGATTATGGAAATGCCAAAAAGTGGTTGAAAGGACGCGGTAAATCCATTTCGGATCCCAAAAATGAAGATCCGGAAGTTCGAAGACTTATACAGCGCGAAGTGGATAAAGTGAATAAGCAGCTTTCACCTTGGGAGACGGTTAAGAAGTTTGTTATGCTGGAGACGCCTTTCTCGATTGAATCCGGCGAACTTACCCCAACGCTGAAGGTTAAACGTCCCATAGTGAAAGAACGTTATGAAGATGAAATCGAGTCGATGTATGAAGATGAAGAGCAGAAAGCCGAAGCTGAAAAATAAATGTTTTTTTATATCTCGGCGATTTTACGTAATCAACTTATGATTAGTAACAGAAAAATTATACGATAATTATTTATGTCCACAAGCAAATACGATATTCAGAAGGTAGCGGTACTTGGGTCGGGAACAATGGGTAGTCAAATTGCTGCGCACTGTGTGAACTCCGGTCTGGAGGTTTGGCTGCTTGATCTTAAAGACGAGGAGAGCGATCATCCTAATCAGCAGGTGCTGGATAATATTGATAAGCTCAAAAAGATGAATCCCTCTCCGCTGGGATTACCGGAATATGCTGACCGAATTAAGCCAGGCAACTTTACCGATGATCTGGACATTATAAAAGAAGTTGATTGGGTATGTGAGGCCATCATCGAAAAGATGGATATCAAAAAGGATATGATGGCCAAGATTGATGATATAAGAAGTGAAGATACTATTGTAAGCTCTAATACTTCTGGGCTCCCCATTGGGGAAATCAGTGAGGACTGTTCAGATGAATTAAAAGCACACTTTCTGGGCACGCATTTTTTCAATCCGCCGCGCTATATGAAGTTGCTTGAGGTTATTCCTACCGAATCAACTGCAGACGACGTGGTTGAGTATATGTCACGATTCTGTGAACGGGATCTGGGCAAGGGTGTGGTGCAGTGCAAAGATACGCCTAACTTTATTGCCAATCGTATCGGTATTTTCTCGATGGCCAGTATTATGCCGCACTTTTTTAATGGAAATTTTCGGGCGGAAGAGATCGACTATTTGCTTGGGACGCTCACTGGTTATTCCAAAGCGGCAACGTTTCGCACGGCTGATATGTCTGGTTTGGATGTGATTCATCACGTAGCAACGAATTTGTATCCTGCTATTCCGGCTGACGAACGACGAGAAGTATTTGATCTGCCTGATGTTTTTGAACAAATGGTGGAAGAGGGTAAGCACGGTAATAAAGCCGGAGAAGGTTTTTATAAGAAGGTACGTACAGATTCCGGAAAGGAGTACAAAGTTATTAATCCTGAAACGGGCGAATACGAGTCGCAGATCGATCCCGAGTTTGAAAGTGCTACCGAGGCCAAAAAGAAATTTGATACGTCCGAAGAACGGCTCAAGTTTTTGGTCAACCGAGATACGGAAGTGGGGCATTTTTTGTGGCAAGTGCACTGTGATTTACTACTGTATGCCGCCAATCGTATTCCTGAGATCACCGAATCCGTAGAATCTATAGATCGGGCGATGAAATGGGGCTTTAACTGGGAGTTGGGACCGTTTGAGCGCTGGGATGCCATCGGTGTTAAAGAATCAGTCAAGCGTATGCAAGATGAGGGGCTGAATGTACCGGAATCGGTCCTAAATATGTTGGAAACTGGCCGCGAGCGATTTTATGACAAAAAGAAAGGCACGGTTCATAATCTGGCAACAGGAGAAGTTGAACCATTGAGTCCACCGGCAAAAGGAGCAATCCAGGTTGCAAATCTTAGAGCTGATCATAACGAAGTGTTTGTCAACGATAGCGCCGGACTGTATGACATGGGTGATGGCATTGCTCTTTTTGAGTTCCGAACCCGAAAATACACGCTCGGATTTGAGCTTATCGAGTCGCTGGATAAGGCCTGCAAAATTGTGAAAAACAAGTTTGACGCTCTGGTTATTAGTCACGACGGTGATAATTTTACTTATGGTGCAAACCTGATGGAAGCGATGGGAGCTTGGCAGAAAGGGGACAAAGAGCGTGTCCGGATGGCAGCTAAAAATTTCCAGGATGTGGTTGTTGGATTGCGATATCAGCCGTTTCCCGTGATTGTAGCTCCATTTGGTCGTTCGCTGGGTGGTGGCGTTGAGTTTATTCTGCATGCAGATAAAGTCGTGGCACACTATGAATTGTATGCCGGATTAGTAGAGGTGGGTGTTGGATTGCTGCCGGCCGGTGGTGGGACAAAAGAGATGCTTTATCGAACGATGCAACAGCTTTTAGATGATGAGCAGACTGATCCAATGCCGAATATTAAAGAGAAGTTTAAAACGATTGGTATGGCTAAAGTTTCAGACGGCGTGCCCAAAGCCAGGGAGTATGGCTATTTGCGCGATTCGGATTCCATCATTATGAACCGGGATCTGCTGATTGCCAATGCCAAAGCCGAAGCCCGCCGGATGGCTGACGCCGGGTACTATCCGCCCGAAAAACCAATGATAAAAGTGCTTGGAAATGAGGCGTTGAGTTCGCTAAAAATGATGCTTCATATCATGCACGAGGCTAATTTTATTACCGACTATGACAAAGTAGTGGCCGAAAAAGTTTCCTATGTGATGAGCGGTGGCGATTTGAGTGAGCCACAGGAAGTGCCAGAAGATTACATATTGAAACTCGAACGCGAAGCCTTTATGGAGCTACTTGAAGATGAACGAACTCAAGCCCGAATCGAGCATATGCTCAAGAAGGGCAAACCGCTTAGAAACTAGTTATTCGTAGAAAGTCGAAAGTATAAAGTTTGTAAGTTAGTTCATATAGAGCAGTCTTACTTATAGGTAATAATTTTAAAAAAGACTGTTACTATGAATAATTTTCGGGATTTAGATGTATGGGATAAAGCTGTTGAATTGGCAACTAATATTTATGATAAAACAGAAAATTTTCCTAAAACAGAGCAATATGGTTTAACAAGCCAGATAAGACGAAGTGCCGTTTCTATTAGTTCAAACATTGCTGAAGGTGCGGGTCGAGAATCTAAAAAGGAATTCAAGCATTTTCTAAATATTTCAACTGGTTCTTGTTACGAATTGGAAACACAGCTTAAAATTTCAAAAAACTTAGAGTTTTTGGATGAAGAAAAATATAATGAATTCAGAAAGAGACTTATTGAAATCCAAAAAATGATTTATGCTTTAAGGCAGAGTTTGACGCAATAGACTCTTTAACTTTCTACTTAATACATTCAACATATGACTACTAAAGATGCTGTGATTGTTGCTGCTGCGCGAACACCAACCGGAAAAGCAAATAAGGGATCACTTCGTTTTACTTCACCGGATACACTGGGTGGAGAAGTGATTAAAAACCTCTTGGAGCGGGCTCCGAATCTTCAGCCCGAACAGGTTGATGATGTGATTATGGGCTGTGCTTTTCCCGAAGCGGCACAGGGATTGAATATCGCGCGTCAATGCGCTGCGCTGGGCGGATTACCACCTTCTGTTCCCGCTGCCACGATGAATCGATTCTGCTCATCGGGGTTACAGACCATCGCCCAGGCTGCCGAACGTATTATGGTGGGCGGTGCCGATGTGATTATTGCCGGGGGCGTAGAGTCCATGTCGCTGGTGCCGATGGGCGGATATGTTTCGCGTTTGAATCCCGACTTAGTGGATAATTATCCCGAAATTTATATTAACATGGGATTAACGGCCGAAAATGTAGCCGACAAATATGACGTAAGCCGCGAAGATCAGGATGCTTTTGCCTATCGTAGTCACCAGCGGGCGCTAAAGGCTTGGGATGAAGGCTATTTTGATGATCAGATTGTGCCTATAGAAGTTAAAGAGAAGAAGGTGACGGCTGATGGCGAAGTAAAAGAAACCGAGTTTATTTTAGACATTGATGAAGGCCCACGGCGCGATACTTCTAAGGAAATATTAGCGAAATTGAACCCTGCCTTTAAGCAGGGTGGATCTGTGACGGCCGGAAATTCATCTCAGATGAATGATGCTGCGGCTGCAGTTATTGTGATGAGTCGCGAAAAAGCTGATGAATTAGGTCTTGAGCCTATTGCTAAATATCATGGTTTTTCTGTAGCAGGAGTTCCGCCCGAAATTATGGGCATTGGGCCGGTCGAGGCGGTGCCAAAAGTCCTTAAGCAAACCGGATTTGATTTAGGGAATATCGATTTGATAGAATTAAATGAGGCTTTTGCGGCTCAATCCCTGGCAGTAATTCGCGAGCTTGGGCTGGACGAAGATATCGTCAATATAAACGGTGGGGCTATTGCAATGGGACATCCGCTCGGCTGTACCGGTGCGAAGCTGACGACACAGATTTTACACGATTTGAAACGACTGGATAAACAGTTCGGGATGGTAACTATGTGCGTAGGCGGAGGTATGGGCGCCGCCGGTATTTTCGAGAATCTTAATTAAATTGAAATAGAACGCTGAGTACACTGATTGAGCGAATGTCCGCAGGTTGTAAATAATCTGTATTTATCCGTTTTATCGGTGTCATATGCGTTCAATTATAAGGACAAATATATGTTTACTTCTGATACGCTAGCGGATCAAACGATTTTAATTACAGGCGGTGGCAGTGGATTGGGATTGGCCATGGCGAAAAAGTTTTCGTCATTGGGCAGCAATATTGCTATTTGTGGACGGACCGAAGAAAAGCTCCAAAAGGCCGTCAATGAAATTGAGAAAGCTGCCAATGACAGTTCGGTAAAATATTATGTGGCTGATGTTCGCGATTACGATCGTATCAAAGAGATGATCGGAGAAATTGTATCCGATTTTGGAGGGATGACTGGACTTGTGAACAATGCAGCCGGCAACTTTTTGTCGGCCTCCGAAGATTTGAGTCCCGGTGGATTTAAAGCCGTGGTCGATATCGTTTTGCACGGCTCATTTAACTGCACGCATGTATTTGGCAACTATCTGATTGATGAGAAGAAAAAGGGGAACATTCTGAATATGGTAACGACGTATTCCGAGGATACCGGATCGGCATTTGTGCTGCCATCCGCATGTGGTAAAGCGGGGGTACTGGCTATGACGCGGTCACTGGCCTATGAATGGGCAACATATGACATCCGTTTAAATGCCATAGCACCGGGACCATTTCCTACCAAAGGCGCTTGGGAGCGATTGGTACCCGATGAAAGTGCAGAAAAGAAATTCCTTTCTAAAATTCCTGCCGGACGGTATGGAGATAAAGAAGAACTGGCGAATCTTGCTACGTTATTGATGTCGGATATGGCGCCGTATATAACTGGAGAATGCGTGGTTATTGACGGCGGCGAACGTCTTTCTGCCGGACAGTTTAACTTTATTGATAAGTTGGGTTCTCGCGAAGAGCTGAAAGGGTTCTTTAAGATGATGCACAAAAAAGGAGATTAAACACGGGTCAGTCTCTTTTTAATCTTATCGATCGTTTTATTTAACTCCCACAGATGGTAGGCATTATAAATTGTTTCCCGATTAAGTTGGATAGATTTCAGAAAGCTTAATGACGCTAATTCAGCCGCTTTACTGGCATCGAAAGATTTGCTGTTGAAAAATAAGTGCCCATCTCCATTCTCTTCCCCTAACCGAACAGATTGTTCTATTACATCACAGTCCAAAATAAAATGATTGTTTGCAGCCAGCCGATGATGACGAGAACGGGTTGCTGTTACGTTGACAAATATATTTGCCGTTGCCCCACTCTCAAAGCGTAACATCATATGTAGTGCGTACAAATGATTTTCTGAAAGCTCAACTGTTTTTAAATCAATGTGATGGACTGATCCGTTTATCCAGCGTAGGCAAAATGCGAGCTCATCAATCCAATAATACTCGAAAGGATGATTTGACTCTACAAATTCTGAATAATTTAGCTCACGATTAATTTGCAGAAATGAAGGTTTTCCGATTTTTTTTGCCATCCATTTTGAAGCAGGAGCAAGGGTGGGCCAGTGTGAAAATTGTACAAGAACATTTGATTCCTCTGCGGCATGGTAAATTTTTTCAACCTGCTTGGTATGAGTGGGGATAGGAGCAACCAAAAACGTATGATATCCAGCCTTTACTGCTGTAAGTAAGCGATCCAGGTTTTCAGAGTGCTCATCCATCAATAGGCACGCATCAACATCACCAATCTCAGATAGTTTACCGGCTATAACTACTTCTGAGACAGTGCGATGGGGACGCAAATGTTTTTCCCATGCAACTGCTCGGTCGGCAGGGCCAACGATGCCTATTCTCATAACTGGATTCTTCGTTAAAGTGAATAACTATCCATAGTTATGAAATAGGGCAATAATTTCAAAACTGATTCCACCGCTTGAGGAGAGTTATTCTGGCATGACCAAAGCAAGAATGAAATAAAGGAGAACAGGGCTACCCCATCCAAGGAAAGTGGTAATCACAAAAATAATTCTCACGATCGTGGGATCCCATCCCAGGTATTCAGCAATGCCACCGCAGACACCGGTGATCATTTTATCAGTGCGAGATTTTTTTAATCGAGCTCCCATAAGCAATATCAGTTAATGGTTTCGTTTATCTTTGTTGGGATAATACGATAGAGTTAGCGAGATGTTTCGGGTGATTTGATATTTACAAAAAAGGAAAGTCCAAAATAGTAGAATGGAAACAGAAAGGAACTGTAAATTAACCATGGCGGGGATTGATCAAAATAATATAGCAATGCAATAAGCTGGAGCGTAAAGACTCCGCCGAGGATTAATGTAAATGGACGCAAATATTCAGTGCGGGATGGATAAACAAATTTAACAGGTAAAAATGTTACGATTGCAAACAGTAATAAGACTGCGGAAGCAAAAGTAATGGGCAGTTCAAGAAGAAAAATGTAGAATACGACAATGTTCCAGTAGGATGGGAAGCCCAGAAAAAAGTGATCATCTGTTTTAGCTTTGGTATTAGAAAATCCAAATACGCTTGCTATGGCACAAATTACGAGTGTCCAAGTGGGAATGTTCATCGTTGCAAAAATCCAGAGTAGGGGAGCAATGGTCCACGTGAGGAAATCAACGATGTTGTCCATTAGTGCACCGTCAATAGCCGGTGCATGTTCTTTAGTTTGCGTAAGTCGTGCCAACGCTCCATCAACAGAATCGATGATGGCAGCTACGGCAAGTACCCAAACCGTTTCTTTGTAAAACCCGTTATATGTTAATATCAGTGCCCATAAGCCAAGTCCTGCACCTAAAGCAGTGAATAAATGGACCCCGTACGCTGCTGTTTTTTTCACAAGCAGTTTATGTAGTTAATGATATCCTTCTTTTAATCACCCTTAATAAAATAAAAAAAGCGGAACCTATGAAGCTCCGCTTTAAAGCAAAGTGAAATTATGTAAGTTTTTACATATAGACAGCAGAAAATTTATGAATCTTGTTTGCTATCAGGTAGTTGATAGGTGATGGGCAAGGAATATTGTACTTTTACTGGCTTGCCATCTTGTTTACCGGGTACAAATTCGGCTTGCTTTACTACTCTTATAGCTTCTTGATCAAGGGATTCACTTACTCCTTTTACAACTTCCGGATCTTCAACCACTCCCTGTTTGTTTACAATAAACTTTACCACTACTCGGCCTTGTTCTCCAGCCTCGCGGGCTTTTTTAGGATAGTTAATCTTTTGTTGGAGCGAAGCAAGCCCTCCTTTAAGTTCAGGCATATTTTCAACGGTATGGTAAAAATCTTCACTATCAGATTTTTGAACAACTAACATTTCTTCATCTTTTAAGTCTGAAAAAGCTTTTTCGGGATTATTCAAGGTAATTTTAAGAGCGCCATTTTTTGCCTTACTGCCATATAGATTAGTTGCTTCTTGCTCTTTTAGCACTTGGATATGCTTGATATATTTTGACTTTAATCGAGTTACTTTATCCTTGTCTGTATATTCTTCCCCATTAATGATGAAGAGTGGCAGTTTATCTTCATCAGCTGATGTCATCTGCGATTGTGTTTTTTCAACTTCGCTGTTGGTAATGCCATCTTGTGACATATCAGTGCAAGAGATGGTGAGTGTTAACAGTGACGCAGCGAAGAAGGTAATTAGAAAACTCGATCGAAAGTTCATAGAGAGATTATTTTGGTTAGACATAATTTGAATACGTTTTTTAAGTGAAGAAGGATTAACGGCCATACTCAGAGCCAATTTTTGTTGATTATCTCGTTTCGCAAGTTCAAAGAGGAGAGAGGCATATTTCTTTTGGGAAAATTCCTTGTTGGCCAAAACCTCGCTGTCGCATATCACTTCTCTGTATTCTTCCCGTGATGTATAGAGGTTATGGATAAGTGGATGAAACCAGAAAAAGGATTTTATAACTATAAGAAAACTGTTCAGGAGAAAATCACGATTTTTAATGTGGATTAGCTCATGCTGCACGGCCATTGCAAGGGCAGACGGTTGCTCCTTTAAATCAGCAGGGACAACAATCTTTGTGGAAAGCCATCCATAAGTATATGGGATGTTTGTATTTTGAGAGTAGGCAATTAATGTGTTTCGGTACTTTTTACTTGCGGATGGGAGATTTTCCATCAAGTCTTTCTCACTTGTAAGTAGAGAAAATTCTAAGTCCTGCTCTATATTTTTAAGTTGAACAAAATCGAAAATAAGTTTAAGGACAAGTGCTGTTGCAACTAATCCGGCAATTATGCTACCAGTACCTATCCAAAAATTTGGATTGCTCAATCCACTTAGGACAGAGGGTTCTGCAGTAGCCCCGGAAACCGTTATTGGATTTTGAATCACAATAAACATGCCTTCACCTGTTGCCTGCGTGGCACTGCTGATAAAATCCACCAAGTAAGCCCCGAGCACTCCGAGCGGAAGCACTAAGAGAAGAGCTGTGCGGCTGTGATAGTGATAGATAGGTTGGAGCGATTCCCATTTATGCAAAACTAACGCAAGGGGGGTAGCGACCAGGGTCCAAACTACCACCGGAAGCCAAAAATTTCCGATCATCTGATTGCCAAACGATTGAAGTAGGTTAACGAATTCCATTATTGATCATCCTCCATGTTATCAATCATAGATTTTATTTCTTTCAAGTCCTTTGACGTCAAGTCATCACTGTTCACTAAAGCTTGCACCAGCTCTTTGGGAGATCCCTTGAACGCTTTTTTCATTAAATCACTGATAAGATTTGAACGGACCGACGCTGGTTTTTGGGCAGGACTGTATACGTACGTTACGCCATCTTTACGATATTTAAGCAAGTCTTTTTCGGCCAGATTTTTCATAACAGTCATTATGGTGGTATAGGCTACTTCCCGGTCTTCTAAAATTCGTTTACGGACTTGCTTTACCGTTGCTTCACCCATATCCCAAACGTGATTGAGCACTTCCATTTCTGTTTCTCCAAGTGGAGTCAGTGATTTTTTCATCTATTTGCTATTGTATTATTATTGGAAAGTTCTGTTTATTGCTAAGTCCTAATCAGTTAATACTAATATAATAGTATTAATCTTTTTGTCAAACTGAAAAAGAAAATTATCTACATAGTTTGACGAATTAGGTCAAGAGCATTTTGTGGAGAAGAGGTAAGATTGGGTTTAGGATAGGGCAGTTCATCCAGCAGGTTTACCAAATTTTCTGATGGATTTAAAAGTAGTACCAGTTTATCAGATTTAAGAGCTAACATGACTTCTGAGGTGGTTCCTGCACCCGTTCCACAGGCTATTATCACATCCGATGTAAGGATGTTGATATTATTACGCGCACTTCCCAAGCCCGTACAGATAGGGATATCAACAAATTCGGACATGCCGTCTTTGTTTTCGGATGGCAGAATACCAACAGTTAACCCTCCCGAATGCTTTGCTCCTTTAGAGGCAGCCTCCATCACGCCCAAATTTCTTCCTCCTGTTAAAAGAATCCAATTTTGCTCAGCAATCAATTTCCCAAGTTCATAGGCATTGTCTATATCTTTTTGAGAGGCTCCATCACCGGGACCCATAACTCCAATAATTGGTTTGGTCATAGTAAATACACTTTAGTGGAACTTCGAAGTCATTAAATATATTGATATAACTCATTCATTGAATAAAATGTTATAAAATGTCATCTAGGCCGTATCTAAAAGAAATTGACAGCCGCATAAATAAATCCGATCCGGATACTTTTGACCAAGCAATTTTTATTCTACACGACCAGTTAAACTTGTCGGTCTGGCCCGATTGGATACGCAAAGAAAAGCCTTTGTTGATATTTATAGAGGCTAAAGCCAAAGCTGCTTCATTGCCTTATCACAAAAAGAAATTGGCCTATGTCCTCAGTTCAATGCGTCACTTTGCAGTGAAGTGTTATGAAGAGGGTTATCCTATTTACTACCATACTACTGATCAACATTTTGATGGTGGCGTATCAGAGATTCTAAATGAAAATAAAAGTTTTTCACTTACATACATGACGCCTTCGGAGTGGGATAGTCGCAAGCGACTTCGTGAGGTGAAAAATGCGTTTGAGGATAGGATTACAGAAATTCCCAACGCTTTCTTCTTTGCGGATTCAGATGCTTGGAAAGAGAATATTGAACCCGGCTACCGTATGGAATATTTCTATCGGGATATGCGAAGGCAAACCGGTTATTTAATGAATGGCGATGAGCCCGAAGGAGGAGAATGGAATTATGATGAGGATAACCGTGAACCCCTGCCCAAAGGATATTCTGTTCCCGATATTACATCTTTTGAGCCGGATGCAATTACTCAAGAAGTAATAAAACTTGTGTCAGATCGACATCAGCACCATTTTGGTAAGCTGGATGGATTTCAATATGCGGTAACCCGAGAGCAGACACTCCAACTGCTTGATGAGTTTTTAGAAGAACGGCTTGCTGATTTTGGTCCCTATGAAGATGCCATGGCTACGGACGAACCTACGCTTTTCCATACTACACTATCGCTTTATTTGAATAACGGATTACTGTTGCCATGGGAAATTTGTGAACGGGCCATTCAGGCTTATAAGGATGGTAAGGCGCCTATCAATTCGGTTGAAGGATTGGTGCGGCAAATTTTGGGATGGCGTGAATTCGTCCGTATCTATTATGAGGCTATGATGCCGGAAGTTCGTGATACTAATTTTCTTGATTTTGATGAGTCGCTCCCGGAATTATTTTGGACCGGTAATACGAACATGCACTGCCTGCAGCAAAGCTTAAAGCCGGTTATTGAGCAGGGCTATTCGCATCACATTCAGCGACTTATGGTATTAAGCAATTTTAGTAATCTTACCAGAACAGATCCGCGTGAGCTCAACAGATGGTTTTGGTTTGCCTATGTGGACGCCTATGAATGGGTAGTATTACCCAATGTGTTGGGAATGTCAACGTTTGCGGATGGAGGCGTGCTTGCTTCGAAGCCGTATGTAAGTAGCGGGAACTATATCAACAAGATGAGCAATTATTGCACGTCGTGTGAATATAGCGTAACCAAGAAAACAGGTGAGAAAGCCTGCCCGTTTAATTATTTATATTGGAATTTTGTAGATGAAGAGCGTGAAGCTTTTGAGGTAAGCGGACGTAACAGTTTTATGGTGAATATGTATGACAAGAAATCTGATAAGGACAAAAAAGCCATTAAAGAATCAACAAATCAGTTTTTAAATCAATTAGATCGTTATTCAGGTTAATCAAAACTATAATTAATTATGGAGTTTACGCAAGTAAGCAATTTAAATTTCAACATTTCGAGAGTTACGCTTGGCACATGGGCTATTGGTGGTTGGATGTGGGGCGGATCTGACGATCAGTTGGCGGTTGATACGGTAATAGAAGCGCTCCAGAAAGGGGTGACGACTATTGATACCGCTCCGGTATATGGTTTTGGTAAGAGCGAAGAACTGGTCGGTGAGGCTGTGCAGGAGTTTGGGAATCGGGATGAGATTCAGCTTGCTACAAAATTTGGGCTGGAATGGGATGATGAAGGTAATATCCAGAGGAATACATCCCGCGATCGTATCCTCAAGGAAGTGGATGATTCGCTCCGCAGATTGCAAACCGATTATATTGATATCTATCAGGTGCATTGGCCGGATTTGAATACTGATTTTGCAGAGACGGCTGAGACATTGCAAGAGCTTTTAGACCGTGGAAAAATAAAGGCTATTGGAGTGTCTAACTTTTCCCCTGATCAGATGGATGAATTCCAGAAAACGGCGCCCATTCATGTTTGCCAGCCACCATATAATTTATTTGAGCGCGGTATTGAAACGGATGTCATCCCATATTGTAAAGAAAATAACATCACACTGTTGACCTACGGTGCGCTATGTCGCGGGATGTTATCTGGGAAAATGAATAAAGACCGTACGTTTAACAAAGGAGATCTGCGTCGTAATGCAGATCCGAAGTTTCAAGGGGAAACCTTTGTTAAACATCTGGCGGCAGTGGAGAAGTTGAAAGAATATGCTGGTGATAACTTTAATCAAAAAGTGATTCACTTGGCCGTTCGCTGGATTTTGGATAAGGGAGTAGACTCGGCTATATGGGGTGCACGTAAGCCGGAACAAGTTACATTTGAAAATGTATTTGGCTGGGAACTTAATGATCAGCAGGTTCGGGAAATTGAGCAAATCGTTGAGGAAATGGTTGAAGAACCGGTAAGTCCCGCTTTTATGGCTCCACCTGAATAAAGATCAATGGTCAAGAATTAATTATGAAAAACATCAACAGTAAGCGTGTTTTTAAGCGAAACGAGAAGGAGCCCAACCCAGATGGTAATTATGTATTGTATTGGATGCAGATTAATCGGCGCTTTCAGTACAATTATGCATTGGAATATGCTGTAGGATGGGCAAATAAACTTGGTAAACCGCTCTTAATTTATGAGGGCTTAAAAAGCGATTATCCCTGGGCTTCTGATCGGTTTCATCACTTTCTGATGGAGGGGATGGAGGAAAACCTGGAGTATGCTAAAGGGAATAATATAAATTATTACTCGTATCTGGAAGATAAATCGGGAGCGGGTAGTGGTCTGCTATATGAGTTAGCTGAAAATGCCTGTACCGTAATTTCTGATGAATTTCCGGTTTATATCATTCGAGAGCATAATGAAAAAGTCGGCCCTAAATTAGAGGTTCCCTATATAACGATAGATTCCAATGGACTGATTCCGTTGGGTTTAACGGATAAAGCGCCTTATAACGCGTACTTTTTCCGTAAGATTATGCAGCGGAATTTCTTGGAATGTTTTACGAATCCGCCGGAGAAAAATCCATTGGAAGATTTGGAAAATAAGGCGAAGATTAGGTTGGAGGATGACTTTCTTTCGAAATATCCGCCGGCAGAGGAAAAGTTTAAGAATCGTGAAGAATTTATTAGCTCATTGCCTATAAATCATGATGTGGGTAAAATTGAATTACAGGGAACACGACGGGCAGCGCTGGGTAAACTGGGACAGTTTATTCAATACGGCTTGTCGAAATATGATGAGAATCGCAATGATCCTGACGAAAACGCTGCCAGTGGATTAAGTCCCTGGCTTCACTTTGGCAAGATATCGCAGTACGAAATTGTAGATACCGTGTTGGAGCATCAACCTGAAGGATGGAGTCTGGATAACATCACATTTAACAAAGGGTCCACCGGCGGATTCTTTAATGGTGACTCCAATGTGGATGCATTTTTGGATGAGATAATAACGTGGCGGGAAGTCGGGTTCCATTTTGCGCATCATGAGCCTGACTACGATCAATACGAAACGCTGCCGGACTGGGCGTTAGAGACCCTTGAAGAGCATAAAAGCGATCCGCGGGAATATATTTATGAATTGGAAGAATTTGCACAGTCTCAAACCCATGATGAGATCTGGAATGCCGCCCAGACACAGCTAAGAGAAGAAGGCGTAATGCAAAATTACCTTCGGATGTTGTGGGGCAAGAAAGTGCTGGAATGGACGCCCAATCCCGAAATTGCGCTAGCTTATCTGATTGAGCTAAATAATCGCTATGCCATTGATGGACGTGATCCCAATAGCTATTCAGGTATTTTCTGGATTTTTGGTCGCTTTGATCGTGCATGGCAAGAGCGCCCAATTTACGGAAAGGTACGTTATATGACGAGCGATTCTACGCGCAAAAAACTGAAGCTAAAACAGTATCTGGATACCTACGGCAGTCAAAAGACACTTGATGTTTAGCCTACCTATAAGTGGCTTATAATTTTTCAATGAGTGCTTTGACGAGCTTTGCAAAATCCTCTTTCCGGGCATCGGCAGCAGCTTTAACTTCATCGTGGTCAAGTTTTTCACCTGTTACACCGGTTGACATGTTAGTAATTAGCGAAATAGCTGTGCTTTTTAGGTTGAGTCGAGCAGCCTCAAAAAGTTCGGTAGCTGTGGACATCCCCACAGCATCGGCACCCATTTTTCGGAAGGATCTGATCTCTGCTTTGGTCTCGTAATTCGGCCCGGTAACGTACATGTAATTGCCCAGTTGGGTAACAAGCCCGAGGTCTGCAGCAATTTTTCTGACTTTTGGCACCCATTGATGATGCTGGTATTGGTGTTTGGAATTACCCAGCGGAGATATTGCCAAATTGTTACGTATCACGCTCTCGATGACCATCAAATCCCCAACCGAAAAGGAGGTATTAATGGCTCCGGCAGCATTGGAAATAATAAGTTTATTAGCTTCCAGATGATTAGCAATGTACACCGGCGTAGCAGTTTCCTCGAAAGAAAATCCTTCATAATGATGAAAACGTCCGGAAAAGGCTATCATTGAGCGTTCGTTTATCTCTCCGAAGATCAACTCTCCGGCATGACCCTGTACTGATGAGATCGGCATACCGGGAATATCCTCATAGGGAATGGTTAATGATTCTTGGATCTGGTCGGCAAAGCTACCCAGACCTGATCCCAAAATTACCGCTGCTTCAATATCATGGGAGAGTTCCTGTTCATCGAGAAAGCTGAAAATATCGTTGGTGAAAGTAGGTAATGACATTTCTAAATAGCTTCAATTGTATATCCCTGTTGCTCGTCATAGTCGGATAAATTAAATAGGGGATGGTGCGTATCGTGATATCCCATTACCGTGTATTCTTCTTCATAGGCTTTTTGAGTAAGTGTTTTTCGCGCTTCCATACTTTGATCGGCATTAAAGTCATATTTTGCCGCGAATTTTCGATTTACTTCGCCGCGGGTGGCTAAGACATCACCGGCCATCAGGTATTTTTGGTGACCGTCATTAAAAAGTAGCAATTGTGAAAATTCGGTATGTCCCCCAATCTTTTCGACTTTTACTTCGGGATAGGGTTGATGCTCTTCCTCCAGAAAATGAAGTTTAGCTTTAGCATCTAAGAAGTGAATAAATTCCGTTTTTTTATCGTCATAATACTCATCCATATCTCTCACTTTTTCCCATCCCTTTTTGGAAACCCACACATTTGCTTCGGGGAAAGTCAGTTCCCAGTATCCCGATGATTGCCCTGCCAGTCCGCCTATATGATCGTAGTGTAGATGGCTGGCAAAAATATCGGTAATATCGTATTCTGTTAGTCCTAGCTCCTCGAGATTTTCTTTGATGAGATCAGTACTGGTATCCTCTCCAAAATCGCCGATCCCGACATCAAAAAGAATGTTTTTATTGCCCGATTGAATTAAGAAAGGGTTAAGAGAGATTTTCAGGGCTCCTTTGGCAGGCGGATCATCTCGATCAATTCGGTTGAATTTTGTATCCAGACCGACGCTAAACGTTCCTTCGTAAAGGGGATGGGCAATGAGTTCTTTAGTTGCCATGCTACGATTTCTTATCATTTTTATTTTCGTACTTGTCGTAAGCCTCGATGATGTCTCGTACCAATTTATGCCGAACAACATCATTTTCATCAAGATAGACAAAAGAAATGCCGTCGATATCTTTTAATATTTTTTGGATTGAAATTAGGCCGGACTGATGTTTTCGGGGAAGGTCGGTTTGGGTAATATCACCTGTAATAATGGCTTTGCTGTTAAAACCAATACGTGTTAAAAACATCTTCATCTGCATATTCGTGGCGTTTTGAGCCTCATCCAAAATCACAAATGCGTTGTTGAGTGTTCGTCCACGCATGTAAGCCAAGGGAGCGATTTCGATGCTGTTTTTAGCCAGATGAAGCTCCAGCCGATCATATTCAATCATATCTTCCAGCGCATCATAGAGCGGTCGCAGGTAGGGATCAATCTTTTCGCGCAGATCACCGGGTAAAAATCCAAGTGTTTCCCCGGCTTCAACGGCCGGACGTGCCAGCACAATTTTTTTAACCTTGCGTTCTTTCAGGGCTCGCACGGCCAACGCTACCGAGGTATAGGTTTTACCGGTTCCCGCCGGACCAATCGTGAATACAATATCATTTGTATTCGCAGCTTCGACGATATCTTTTTGTCCCGGGGTTTTAGCTGTAACGGCATCCCCGGTGTGCGTATTGAGAATGAAATCGCCCGAAATACGGGTATCGCGAAGTGGATTGGGTTTTTCACTTTCGCGGTCACTATGCTTTAGAGCGAGGACGGTTTCGAGATCGCTCTCAGTAAGATCCTCATTGCGCGAAGCCATGCGTTCGAGCTCACTAAAAACTTCCAAGAGCTCCCTACAGTCTTCTTTCGGTCCCGATATTTTTATCGTATTACCCCGTGCCGTAATTTTGGAATCGGGATAAGCCTCGTCAATCTTTTTCAGATATTCGTCCTGAAAACCCAAAATTAGGACGGGCTCAACATCATCTATTTGATAGGTTTCTTCGCTAATGGTCGATTGTTCTGCGATAAATGGCCTCTATTTTAATTAGAAATCTGAACTCCTAAAATAAGGAAATAGTATGAATTTTTTGTAAATCGGATAAAAGTGATTTAAGCAATTGTTCCTTTCCCCATTTTTGCTTTCTGTGTCAGATTTTCAATTCGTTTCGGGATGTTTTTGGCCTTAAATACAGCGCTCCCGGCTACTAGAACATCAGCACCGCACTGGGTAACTTTCTGGATATTATCGAGGTTTACGCCACCATCCACCTCGATAAGAAAACCGGCACCGTATTCATCACGCATAACGTTCATTTTTTGCAAGCGCTGATAGGTATTTTCGATAAAGGATTGTCCGCCAAAACCGGGATTCACACTCATCAGAAGAACTAAATCCACATCGTTAATAACCGGTTCAACCGTTTGTAGAGAGGTAGCCGGATTTATAGCAACTCCTGCAGTAATTCCGTAATTGTGAATTTTTTGAATGGTGCGATGTAAATGGGGACAGGCCTCTTGGTGTACAGTAATCTGATCGGCGCCGGCATCAACAAAACGTTCGATATATTGATCTGGATTTTCAATCATCAAATGAACATCTAGAAAGGCGTCTGAACAGCTTCCGGTCGCTTCTACAAATTTGGGGCCGTAGCTGATATTAGGAACAAAATGGCCATCCATAATATCACAGTGCAACCACTGTATATCGGCTTGATTACATTTGTCGATTTCTTCGCCGAGGCGTGTATAGTCGGATGCTAAAATTGAAGGGGCTAAAATGGGCAGCGTAAAATCCATATCAATTAGTTGTTATTATCTTCTGGTGAGGATACGTTTGAGGTGTCAATGACGGCTCCGGATTCATCTTCTTCTTTTACTTCAAATCGTTCAGAGACAATAAGTTTCAGTGTTTCTCCTTCTGTAATTTGATCTTTTTGTGGTTCGTAATTGATGATGACATTGGGGTCAAATTCTTTACTTGGTTGAAACCGGATCTCACCAATACGCAAACCTACTTTCTGTAATTTTTGTTGTGCTTCAGAAAGACGTAATCCCTTGATATTAGGGATGTCCACCATTTTTTCACCAAGGCCGTCACTTACCGCTAAATCAACCATGGTACCTTTGGGTACAACATTTTCGGCCGGTACCGACTGGCGCAACACAACGTTTTTAAATCGGGATGATTCATAGCTGATGGTACCCACTCGCAACCCGTAATTTTCCAGCTGAATCCGAGCGTTACGGAGTGACAGGTCTACGACCTTTGGAACTTGAACGGTGGGATTTGCCTCTGTATTAACAGTGAGATAAACCTTGCGATTTGGCTTTACAATTTCTGCCGCTGCCGGCATTTGGTCGATCACATAATCAGCCGGATAAGCTGAATTTGATCGACGTTCGGCAACTTCGTATCGCAAACCGTAAGAAGAAAGACGTTCCTGAGCTTCATCTAGCGCAATCTGAGTAATATCGGGTACGGTAACACCTTCATTATAATTGGTATAGGCCGGCATAATTACAAAATCGAGCAGCGTCAGAAACAGTGCCCCCATAGCAATTAAGCCACCCAATCCAAGGTAGAATATTTTATTTGTGAGTAATGATTTTACTTGTGACCACATATCTTTAAAATATGATTCTTTGGGTATTACTTAAAAATGAAATTTTAGTGTAAAGGTGCGATGCGGATTTAACAGGTTTGTTTCCGTTTCTAATTTTCTGTTTTTAATCTTGACTGTTAAATAGGCATCAAAAGCTGATACAATATGATTTAATATCAGAAACGAAACCATGTTCCCGGCCAGGCGATAACTGTCATTAAAGTCATCAGCCAAGCGTGCACCTAAAATAAAATTATTTGGCATTTTACTACCGTCCCAGTTTAGTTTGTATTGAGCTGTAAAATCATTCCAGCCCGGGCCGTACTGGTAATATTTACTGATAAGTTCATAATATTGCTGTGAACCATAATCCGGCATGACATGCGAAAAATTGTTGCCAATATGTTCCGGATATACGAACGGGGTGTTGCGTTCCACATTGCGCAGCAGTTCAATATCTACTTTTGACCAGTCGCTATCGGGATTATAATCAGCGGTTTTACCCTCCATATGCTGTTCAAGTTCATCAATGTGGTTGTTACTCAAGTTGTTTTGTTCATGATATTTAACCAGCCATTTGGCATAGTTGACGACGCTCCAGTTGTTGTTTGCAAATCGTTTGTATCGTCGTTCTTCTACTCTTGCATCGTGAGAGCCTTTGAGGTATACACCAACCATCACCGCTTCTGCCAAGAAATATAATCCTGCTCGCAACCATTTTTTGTTGGCAGCTTGTCCGCTTCCGGGAAGGACAGCTGAACTGAGTAGTGCCCATCCCGCTTTTTCTCTTACCGGTTGGTAAAAGGGATCAGATTGAGCGTAATTGATTTTAGGTTTTAGGTCATCAATAGTGATTTTCTGCGAAATATGCTTAGTTTGAGCAACAGAACTGTTTGCCATCATCCCCAAAAGGATACCTAAAAACGTTGCTTTTTTAATCATGATTCAGGACATCAAAATCGAATGTTAATCCAAAATGGAAGTAAAAATCTTGGCCATATGTAACCCCGCTCTCAGCTGATTCCGTAATGAATTCGCTGGGTAAAGTAACATCAAATTTGTTGAATCCATAAGCGCTGCTGATAAATAATTTGAGTGGAAACAGATAGTAGCTGTTAAAGGCAAATCGCAGCTCTCCCCCAATACCGGTTTTTAGGTTATTGCCAATTTCGAGCGGACCGTCCCAGCCGTTTCCGGTTTCCGCAAATAATCGTAGATACAGCTTATCAAAAGTATGGCGGCCGAGCTGTGTATTCAATTTATTGGTAATTGGGAATGTATAGGAAAGTTTTGCCAGTGCCGTGGTATTGCCGCCAAGAGCAAAGTACGGATAACTGCGCATCCCTGTAAATCCTCCGATGTAATCTAGATAGAAAAAATCATCAGGATTATTGAGATAGCTGAATCCACGGCCATAAAAGTTAAGGGCAGAATGATGACCTATTGGATATCCCAGCCGTATATTGGTTTCAATAGAATGGTTTTTTACATCTTGATAGATGGGACTGAGGGTCCCGTCTTCTACCTCATAGTCGTCAAGCAACTTGTTGGGTTCGTATGTATATCTTAATGCGCCGCGAAATCCAATAGGGGCTACGTCACTATTGGGATAGGGGATCCAGTTCTCGTAAATATATGCAGCCGTGAGAGTAGTTCCCCTAAAGTATTCCGAGGAAGAGGAAGGGATAAATGATTCAAGTTCTTGGGAGTAAAATCCATCCGTTTGAACGCGATATGGACCGTATCCAGCTCCAAGCTCAAGTAAATTGTGCTGATTGATTTTGCTGCGCAGAAAGATATCAGCCTGCCAGATGTTATAGGCAATATCAACATTGGTGGTATCCGGCAGGCATGAGGTACAGGGGAATTCTTCGACCGAAAGGCCGTCAGCAACATTTCGACGCAAGTTATAGAAATCTAGTGTAACGGTAGGTGACCATCGTTTTTTGATGAATGGGAGTCCCACATGCTCAACTGATAAATATAAGTCTCGATCGAGATCGGTAAGCCGAGCGGGTTTTAAAAAGTCTCCGATACCGCTGCTGGGTTCCGATGCAATACCAAAGAGGGCACTGCCAAAGAAATTGAACTGCCCGGTTACTTCACGGGATGAAAAATAGGTACCGAGTTTCATATCACGCAGCAAGTTGCCGCCTAAATTGCCAAATTGTCCGGCCGTGAGTAAGCGACCGTTACTGCCGTTTTTCTTGCTGTAGTTATCGAACCGAATGACGGGATAAAAGCTAAAGCTGGTAAAGTTATTTTCATATGGCTTTAGCTTCAATTGCTCCTGATTTCTGTTTTTAGCTGGAATCAGTAAGGAATCTGAACGACTCAAATGTTGCAGTTTTGATTTTTCAATGACTTCAATATTCTCTGTATTCTTTGGATATTTGATGTCTGATTTCTCAGGTAGCTTTAAATAGGAGAGCGGTTCTCGATTATATTTTATAGCAGATTGTGGTGCAACGGTTGATAAATTGATGGAGGAAATAATATAACCCTCCGTTTTAAATTCAGAAAAATAGAGCGATTCGTTAATAACATGCGGCATAAAAGCCCCTCCGATAACATTTGTTAACTGCTCTGGAGATTCCTCACCATTAAGAGAAATGCGATAAATATTGAAAATGCCATCAGGATTGGCGGAATAGTAGAGATAGTTGCCTTTCTCATCTACAAATGGATCGCGGTAGTCGGTTAATGTATCTTGCAGTAGCGCTTCGACTGTTTTCGATTGTGTATTGAGCCGATAAATATTGCGGGTATGTTTATCAGAAAAAGAATAATAGAGTTCCTCTCCATTGGGATGCCAACTGGGACTGTAAACTTGTTCTCCGTTGTTGTAGTTTGTCATGGGATGTAGTGAATCCGAAGCTAAACCTACCTTAACTAAATTTGTGCTGCCATTCGACTGCTGAATGGCTACCATAAAGTTTTTTGTAGGATGCCAGCTGGGTGAAGAAAGCCGCTTGCTTTGGGTCAGGCGTTCCACCTTTTTAGTTTGCTGATTATAAATAAATAGATCGTTATAGCGTTCTCCGTAGTTATTTAACTCTTGTCGGCTAAAAGCAATTTGAGATCCATCCGGAGAAAAGGAAAATGAGGATTGCAGATGTTTTATCGTCGGCTCCTGATTTTTATATATGCCGTATCGCTGGTCTGATGATTGCAATGTGCCAATATCGATAGCCTGGAATGAAGCTCCCATTTTATCTCGGTTATCAATAAAGAGTTGAACAGCTGGCGACCTGCTGTTTTTGTTTGACAAATATGCAATTTGATTGCCACTTGGGCTTATGGTTGGATAAAAATTAAAAAATCCATCGGACTGAATCGTTTTAGTTTCTGTTGGCTGCAAGGATTTGATGGCCTTGCGGTAGTATTGTTCGGAGGTGGAAATAAAATCATCAAATAGATTGCCTCCCGAAGTTCCTGTGACTTGCTTAAGAGCTTTGTCAACGGTAAAAACTCCTGACTCTCCTAAACTTTTCGACAATGCTGGCAGCAGGTCTTCCCCGAATCGATTAACAAGGTAAGAGGTAAAGGCAAAGCCCTGATTGTAAATCCGTTCGCGCTGCAGGGCATTTTTGGATCCGAAAATGCCCATCTCCTCAAATGAAATGGGATTTCCTGAAAGAACGGTGGTTCTAAAAAGCATATCGCGATGCGTATCCCAATAATCAAAAAATAGGTTTTGTCGCTGGTATTGTGCTACTCCTTCAGCCAGCCAGGCGGGTACGTTAATAGAAGCAAAGGGATAGGTAAGAATGCCTTTTGGATAACCGTAAAGCACGTCGAGACGCCTTACATCGGAGTATGAGAGCCATTGAAAGTAGATGGCGGGTATGCGGCGGTCTTTTTTCATTGCGGCCTGTAACTGTACGATATGAGTGAATTCGTGAGTGATAACATCCCAAAGCCAGTCGTGGGTGCCGCGAAGTGGAGTATTTAGTGATGAAACCCAGATATCAATCTGATTATCGAAAAAATAGGCCGCACCGTTCGAGTAATCCCGGCGATCTTTAAGTACGATATTGGTTTTGGTATCGGGTTCGAGATTATAAAGATCGGTAATTTGTGGATAAATGGTTTCGGCAATACGGGCTGTAGTTTGTGCCGAGCGATTGTTGCCCTCTTGGAAGTGAATATTAAAATGATCACTTTCAATAGTATACCAAGACAGATGGTTATTGGGATAGTTGAACTGGGAGGGCGAAAGCTGTTGTCCGAAAGCAGTATTGAGGCAGCTGCACCATCCCCATACAACAAGCAGCAAGGCGATATGGAGGATGCGATTTCTCACCTATTGAATGATTACAATCTTAATCATTTTCTGTTCTTTTTGTCCGTTTACGGTTGCCGTAATCATAGCAAAATATAATCCACTGCTCCAGTTCTGTGTAGAGATCTGATATTCTTCAGGAGCACCCCCTTTGGCCTCATAGTTCTTGTCGAAGACAATTCTTCCACCGGAAGTGATAATTTTTACCTCTACTGTACCTGATCCGCTGGTCTGAAATCGAATGTTGGTGAAATCTTTCGCAGGGTTTGGCCAGTTATAGGTTTCCTCTTTAACAAGAATCGCATTAGCTGGTGATGGCTCTTGAGGATTTTCAGTATTTATACCTCCTGAAATTTTATTCATGGATGAATTTCCATAGCGGCTTGCCCATAGTACATCAGCAATATTATCCAGTTGCCAGGCTTTAACATCGCCGCGGTGACTAGCAGCATAAAGGGTATTTTCATGAATGACTGGATGAATGGGCTGATTATTTTGATCGGAGATATTACCTATATAAAGGGTAGATCCCTCGATGGGTTCCCCATCAATAGTATATGCGTTGATATTCAGGGAAAGGCTATCTTGTGTGGGAATATAAAGGGTAATATCTTCCGATTGTTCTGAGCGGGTAACCAAAGGTGTCCCTATAAATTTAGTATTTTGAGGAGGAGTAATGGGAAAGTTTGCCAGTAGGGCTCCGTTGTTGTTACGTGCTTCAACTGCGCCGGTTTCTTGGTTTACATAACTAAAATCGATGCGCCCGTCATTATTAAGGTCGGCCATAGCGGGCCATCCCAGATGGGTATTTTGGACGATGGTTTTGGGCTGATTAAATGAGTCAGGATCAAATATCAAGAGTTCATCATCCGATAAATAAAAGAATCCCTGCCGCTCTTCGCCAAGTTGTACCGCCCCGCTGTAATGCCGATTTCCATTCTTATTTATTGGATAGGTATTTCCAGCGGGTTCTAGCGTTAGTTGGCTTGCTGTGAGCACGGTAAATATTCCATTCACTGTGGCAGAACGCTGTTGTGGATTTGGTAAAGGAGACTGTTCTGTGCCGTCTGAGAGATTGATCCGCTGGTCAGTAAAATCCGCATATAGTGTTTGGCTGTCATTGGAACTTAAAAAGGCGTCATTTGCATCGATGGTGTTATTCCACTGGGTATTCCATTGATTGCCATCCCACTGCCATGCCGATAGTTCAATTTGGGACTGAGAAGGGGCACCGCCCAGAACGAGTGCGTTCCCAAGATATGGTTGCTGGACGGATTCCGATAGAAAATCGAAAACCGGATTGTTCGCTTCTTCTAAATTAAGTGCATAGGTTGTTTGCTGCGTGGGAATAATTAGAAAAGAATCGGAGGAGGTAGAGTAGAGGGTGAGTCCCAGTGGATATGCAGAAAAATAATCAGATTCTGGCGTAGTATATGCTGTTTCGTCTTCAATTTTTGAATGAGGCAGATTTACCGATTGAATATTATTGGAAGATGTTGACCGAATACGAAATGAAGCCACCGGTTGATTATCAGAAAAATCATAGAGCTCGAAAAAACTTGGTGCCCCGGAGTTGCTTTCATTTGATGGTCGGGTATCGCGCCCAAATCTGTTCTCGTAGAATTGCAGCGTATCACCGTCAAGGGTGACTACTGAGGCATTATTTCCATCCCACCAGAAGTCGAAAGCGGTGCCGCGCGCTTGCCTGCTGAAGTCATTATTTACGGCACGTCCAATGTCCTGAGCACCGTCAGCCTCTTCGAGATCTACGCCGCGACGATCAGGATCATTATTTACACTTTGATTTGCTATTTGAGTATTAATAACGGCTTCATCGATATGCCAAATGAGGATACCTCCGTTGAGCAATCGATCATCAGCAGTACCTTCTGTTTCGTCGGGGCCAAGATCTAATCCTCCTGGCAGACTCCATTCCGGGTTACTTACATCAGTAACCACACCAGCAATTAAAGATTCCTCGAATCCTTCTGTTTGATTGACAAAAGCCTCATCATAATTGGTAAATCGTTTGTTTTCTACAGTACCGTCTGGCTGTTCAAAGGTGAGCGTAACTCCGGTACTATTGGGATCGCGATGACGGTTTTCAATCAAAAAATATTCATCAGAAGATAATGGTACTTTGGCAATGCTGTTTTGTTGATGATAAGCTGCTGCAGGAAGGCTGATGGTATTGTTGTTGGATGTGCCAACGATAAAAGGATCTTGCCAGCCCAGGTATATTTTTTCCCAGGCCGAGGGTTCGGGCGGAAAAAGACCACGATAGGAGAAGAAGCTTTCTCCGTCCATCAATCCAAATCGTCCAATACCTGAATTTCCTGTTTCGGTGTTAAAAAGGTCGGGCAGGCCAAGATAGCTGCCAATGGATGCGCAAATAAGTCCATTTGTAGATAATTGTAACACAAACTCGTTACCTGCTATATCTTCGCCCCGGCGCGAGAGGCTGCGCGGTAAAATCATTGAATTAGTTACCCTGAAAGCGCCATCATTAATCGGAAATCCATCAAAATTTGGCTGGTCAAGCAAGTTGCTTAGTGTAGATTGATCTAAAAAGAGGGATGGGATATCCTGTGGCGTTTTATCGAGGGTTGTTCCTGTTAGCTCAATATCGCGGCCAATACCTGCGTGAAAGATAGCAAAGGTCGTTTTTTGGGGATCTAAATCAGAAGTAGAAAATCCCCCTTGCTCTTCTACAACCTGCCAGGTGTCCCGAGCTAAATCAGCAATTTTTTTGCTGGTGAAGGATTCTCCGGTAGGGGAATACTGCTCCATTTTTTCCGGCAATTGATATACGGTGGGAATCACACGGTATTTGATATGCAACTGATCTCCCGAAACTTCGTTGAAGTAGTTTTGTGCGAATGTCAGATGTCGTTCAAAATAGGATTGGTCATGGGGCAGGGGGTCAATGGTAATGTCGGGGTTGTCGAGATAGGCTAAATTAGTGGGATCAAAGGTGCCATTGCCCGTGGTTAAGCGATTTTCGTCGGGCTGAAACTCGACCATAACTGCGATTATAGTAAGCGTATCGGGTACGTTAGGTTGAATATTTGTGTAGGAGGTGAGGCTGTGGCTCCGCTGTATTTCAATTTGTTGAGCAAAAACGTTATGAAGTCCAAATAATAAAAGCATGCTTACAATTAGCATGCTTTTACCGAGAAAAGTAGTTGATTTATAAAAACTCATGAACCCACAGTTGCTCGAATTAGAAGTTTAAGAGCAAACCAAAGCGGGTTGTATTGGCAAGCGGATGATTCTCATCCCCAAGAGTATTAATATAGCTAAAATCAACCCCTACAAACTTGTATCGAATGCCGGCCCCCAAGGTCATATATTGTCGATCACCATTATTGGGATCCTCATAATAATATCCGCCGCGCACGGCAAAAAGGTCGTTATACCAATATTCGGTACCTACAGCATACATTAACTGTTCGGGGAGGGAAAGTGTGACTTCTCCAGTCCCTGTATTACGGGTAAAACTTCCCCAAGATGAGAAAAGAGAACTGATGACTCCTTCGGGCTCACCATCAGAATCAAGGCGTGCCATCACCTTCGAGATATCGTTGGCAATCGTCAATTTATGGATGCCGTCGTTATCAAGGTTTGTATTAAACGCCCATCCAATACGGAATATCGTTGGAAGGGGATCTTTTTGGGCGTTATCGGTATAGTTTACACCAGGACCAATGTTTGAGATATTTAACCCTGCATTTATATTGGCGTCATTCCCGATAAATTTAAAACTATCTGATTTGTACAGGGTTGATAGATCAACTCCCACACTTGAACCGGGGTTAATTCGCTGCTGGCTTACACGGCCATCTGCAAGGCTGCTGTATATAAATCTGAATCCGGTACCAAGCGACCAGTTTTCATTAAGTTTAAGTCCATAGGAAAGTCCTGCTGCAAGTTCATAACTATTAAAACGCCCCTGCTCTAATCCAGTTTCATCAGTACGCAGTTGTTCCCCTAAATTCAGAAAAGTAACATGTCCGCCAAATGTACCGATTCCTTCCATATGATATTTGCCACCCAGGTAATCATAAAATAGGTCAGCATTAAACTGGGGTAGCCACTCACTATGGGTAAAGTTGATTTGATTTCCCTTTTGAAAAGCAAGTCCGGCGGGATTCCAAAATATTGCAGAAGCATTATCGGCAATGGCAACACCGGTATTGCCCATTCCTGCTGCCCGGGAATCGGGTTCGATCTGTAAAAATGGTACCGAAGTAATGCCAACCTGAGCATGTGATAAACTGGCCATAACCAGCAGAAGGGCAAACGTGGATAATGCTTTCTTAATCATAACAAAATCGGTTGATAGAAATACGTTCAGAATTTAACGAAAAATAGCAAATAATATTACGTAAGCCTATTATTCTAAGAACTTGCTCTATTATTATATTCTCTTGATATAAAGTTATCAGAATAAATGAAAAATAAAAAAGCAGGATGAAATTGTTCATCCTGCTTTCGGTTTATCAAAAGGTTTTTAATTAAGCATTTCAAGAACCATGGCTGATGCTCCTCCGCCCCCGTTGCAAATGCCGGCACATCCAAAACGTCCTTTTGTACGTTTAAGAGCGTGCAGAAGCGTTACAATGATGCGTGCTCCCGAGCAGCCAATGGGATGACCAATACTGACTGCTCCGCCGTGAATGTTTACTTTACTTGGATCGAGCTCTAAAATCTGCTCATTAGCAAGCGAAACCACTGAAAAGGCCTCGTTAATTTCAAAAAGATCGATTTCATCTTTTTCAATATTGCCTCTTTTCATCGCTTTGGGTATGGCATCGGCTGGTGCTGTGGTAAACCATTCCGGCTTTTTAGCGGCGCTGGCCTGACTTACAATACGAGCGAGCGGAGTATAACCAAGTTCTTTAGCTTTTTCTTCACTCATTAAAAGAACAGCTGCAGCTCCGTCATTAATACTGCTGGCATTCGCGGGCGTAACGGTCCCATCTTTTTGAAATACGGGATTCAGCTTTGGTACTTTATCATAATTAATTCGCTTGAGCTCCTCATCCATTTTAACTTTGGATACATTACCCTTACGGTCTTTCACTTTCATCTCGATGATTTCATCATCAAAATAACCCTCTTCATGAGCTTTAATAGCTCGCTTGTAAGAGGTGATTGCAAATTCATCTTGTTCTTCGCGGCTGATGTTGCACTCACGGGCACAGATTTCTGCGGCATTACCCATGTGGAAATCATTATAGACATCCCAAAGACCGTCTCTGATGATACCGTCTTGGGCTTCGGCATGTCCCAGCTTAGATCCAAAACGATGCTTGTTAAGATAATAGGGTACATTACTCATGCTTTCCATACCACCGGCAACAATAACATCAGCTTCTTCGAGCTGAATTTGATTGGCGGCGATCATGATAGCTTTCATTCCCGAGGCACAGACCTTATTAATGGCTGTTGCTGGGGTAAGCTCGGAAAGTCCGGCCTTTAGTGCGGCCTGGCGCGCAGGAGCTTGACCAACCCCGGCGGTGAGCACATTCCCGAATACCACTTCTTGAATCTGCTCGGGTTTAACACCGGATGATTTCATCAATTCTGTGATTGTTGCCGCACCTAATTCCGGTGCTGAAAATGAGGACAGGCTTCCACCGAAAGAACCAACTGGGGTCCGTTTTGCATCTACAATAACTACATTCCGCATAATTTAAAGAGTTTTTGGGTTATACATTTTGTTCATAGGTCTGGAATCTATTCAAACGCTTGATCCAGATCTTCAATAAGATCGTCAGCATCTTCTATACCAACCGAGAGTCGGATTAACGAATCTTTGAGTCCCGCTTTTTCGCGAACTTCTTTTGGGATAGATCCGTGGGTCATAGAGGCCGGATGGCTAATCAAGGATTCAACACCGCCAAGACTTTCAGCCAATGTAAAAATCGTTGTTCTGCTCATGAATTCCTGAGCTTTTTCCATAGAATCATTTTTCAGGCAAAATGAAACCATGCCACCAAAATCACTCATCTGTTTTTTAGCAATTTCATGCTGTTGATGACTCTCCAAACCGGGATAAATTACTTCATCTACATCGGGATGATCATCCAAAAAGGAAGCAACTTTTTTAGCATTATCCACCGATTGTTGCACGCGTACCGATAGCGTTTTTATGCCTCGTAAAGTCAGGTAGCAATCCATGGGGCCGGGCACGGCTCCTGTAGTTTTAACCTGAAAACGTAGTTGCTCCATAATTACTTCGTTTGAAGTGGCAACAGCTCCTCCAATTACATCAGAATGACCGCCCAGATATTTAGTGGTTGAGTGAAGTACCATGTCAGCTCCCAATTCAAGCGGCTGTTGCAAGTAGGGGGAGGCAAATGTGTTATCAACCAGTGATAAGATATCCTGTTTTTTTGCAAAATTCGTGAGTTCTTCAATATCTACCACGCGCAATAGAGGATTAGTTGGCGTTTCAATCCAGAGAAGCTTGGCATTGTCGGTGGCTGCTTCTTTGACATTCTCGATATCAGTCATATCTACAAATGTGAAGTCGATACCGTATGGAGCAAATACTTTTGTAAACAGTCGATATGTGCCACCGTAAAGATCGTTTGAGGCAATGATTTGATCTCCGGGCCGAAACATTTTTAGAACCGCGTCCATTGCAGCACAACCGCTGGCAAAGCAGGCACATTCATCGGCATCTTCCAATCCGGCAATGAGTTTTTCAAGAGCCGTACGAGTAGGATTACCTACTCGAGCGTAATCATAACCTTTATGCACGTTGGGTGCTTCTTGTGCATAGGTTGATGTTTGGAAGATCGGGGGCATTACAGCTCCAGAAGTTTCTTCCGGTTCTTGTCCTGCGTGAATTGCTTTGGTATTAAATTTCATTACAGAAATGTATTATAGATTAGCTTTTGCATTCTCTGCTTCTTGTTCCATTTCTAAAATAGAATAAGCTTGGAAAAGTTTCTTCCAGATTTTTTGATTCTGCTGACCTTGTTCTACGAGGTTTTCAAAAAGAGGAATAGAAGCTGATAAATATTGCTTGATCTTCTCTTGCAACTGCTCTTGGTGTTCATCCGACACTAATGGTACGAGCTTTTGATACTGCGATGCACTGTTATAGTAAAAAGTAGCTGTGCGTTCTTGAATTTCTAGATTGCCCGGGTTCGCATCAGAAATCTTATTAAATCGTTCTTCTGCATTCGACAATAGGGTATCTATACTTTCGAATGCTGTATCGTCAAGTGAATCACTGTGTTTTAGCGTGGAAGCAACAGAATCTATTTTTGATTTTCCCAGAAAATATAATTCGGTAGCCAATGATTGGCCGTAGACAATATTCTGCGGTTCATCTTCGAGCAGTTGCTTCAGCAGTTTTATGGCTTTCTGATGTTCTCCTGCATTAATATAAGCATTTGAAAGCCCGTGTAGTAAATTCAAGTTCTTGTTTGAAAATGATTCGGCTTGTTCATAAATCCCAATGGCTTTTTTTGGGTCGTTATTTTCGAGATATAAATAAGCAAGTTGTTCTAAAAGAAGGACAGGAGGATTTTCAATTTTTTCCCGAGCGGTTTCTAAAGTTTCAATTGCTTCTTTTTGTTGTTGGTTTTTGTATAACGTGCGGGCCTTCATGGTGTAAGAAATAGCACTGTCAGGGATAACAATAGTTGCATTATTGAAATGAGCAATAGCCCGCTCGTAGTTGGTTTTTTCAACATTTTCTTCCTGTAACAATTTAATGCCATGATTATGTTCTAAACTCCAGGTCACGTTGAGTAAGTCGCTTACTTTATCCTCTGAATCTGCTGTGTTACGATATAAATTTGCGGCTCGGTCTAAAACCTGACGAGCATTTGTATAAGGGGATACACGTTCAGAGGGATTTTCTTTCTTTTGGGCAAGTTTTGTGAGGAGTTTACCCTTTTTAAGGTATAAATCTGCTTGCTTGGGATTTGAGGAAATATCCTTATCCAGAGATTTTATTTGTTGTTGAATCTGCTGCTCAGAAAGGTTTTCGGATGTGGCAGATTCTTGGTTTGAGGATTGTAATGTAGAGCAACTAATAAAGAACCCGAATGCAAGCACAAAGCTTGCAATTCGGGTATAATAATGAATCATAAAGAAATAAGTAGGTTATTAAATCGTGTAGTGTTTGTTATTCCTCCATTCCAGCTTTCTCCATCGCTTCTTGGGCTTTTTCATCCATACCTAAGAAGGTGTAAATCTGGAATAAGCTTCGCCAGTAATTTTTGTTATCCGGTTCTAATTCAACGGCTTTTTCGTAATACTCCATGGCTTGGCGGATATTCTCTTTTCCAACTTTGTCAAGCCTTGCAGCTTCTTTGTTATCTGTTGTACGGTTACGGCGATCAAAATAGGTTTTAGCTTTATTTTGGTAGATAACGCCCAGTGTTTCGTAGGCAGCAGGATCATCAGGACGATATTCAAGAGCAACTTTTATTTCTTTTTCAGCTCTATCGGTTAGCTCTACCATTTCGTCCATCAGCTTTTCATTTTCGCTGCTGAGCGACTCAATATCACTCTTCAGTTCTTCTTTTTTAGATTGGTTTGCTTGCTGGAATTGCTTTTGCAGCTTCATAATCTCTTGCGAATTCGTATCCAGGGTATCTCTTATTCGCATTGCTTGTTGATAGATTTTAGTACCCATCACCAAGCGGTACTGTGGATTTTCGGGATCCTGTTCAACAAGTTTGTCAAGAGTGGAAATCGCTTTTTGATCTTTTCCAACTCTGCCATAAGCGTCGGCAAGTGCAGAAGCAATACGTTCACTGCCAGGATATCGTTCTTGTCCGTCTTCAAAAACTTCTACTACTTTATCATGCTTATCTAAATTAAAGTAGTAATTGCCTAAATGGAGATAGTCAACGGTATCGATCTTTGACTCAGAAATCATCTTCATGTACTTCTCCTTGGCAGAAACTGCTTCTTCAAATTCTTTATTTCTGGCTGATATTTGGGCATAGACATTCCAGGAACTGGCACTGTCTGGCTGGAGATTGGTCGCATTTTTCAGGTGCCCCATAGATAATTCCATTGGGTTATCAACAGTGCTCATAACACTGTCATTGGTAGCAAGGTCAACGCCTCGCTGAAATTCGGTCTGCCATAAGGCAACCTTTACGCCAGATATATTATTGATTTCACTGGGTACATTTTCTGATGTATCAGCAATGCTTTTTGCCGTTTCAAAAGTTTCATTCATTTGTTGATAATAGTCCGCACGTTCAGTGGGATCATCTTTTGATCTGGCAAGTTCTCCCAAAGCAACAGCTTTATAATAATATCCTAGCGGATCGCCCGGGTATTGTTCGATGGACTTTTCGGCTGACGTGATAGCACCTTCAAAATCCGAACTTTTAAGATTATTTTGTGCTTCGTCGGCTAACGGATTTGAACTTCCGCATCCTATCAAAATCGCCGCGAGCAACGTTACGAGTAAATGTGGTAATTTTTTAATAAACATGGTTTCTGATTGCTATAAATTCAATGTTATTAGAATATCCATTCGTGAGTGCAGAAAGTAATCATATATAGTCCTTTCTGCAATATTAATGCATAATTTTATTATATTATGTACTTGAAAAAATAACAGTCTATTAACCCAGGTATCAATTTATATGTTCGGCAGCAGTCATTTCGAAAGTCACCATTATAACGGTTTTGAATATCTCAAAATTTCAAAGGGAACAGAGGATTCCTCGAATCTGGTTTTTTTACACGGCATGTTTGGGGGGCTAAGTAATTATGATGCATTGGTTGAATATGTGGATGACTATAATATATATGTTCCTTCGATCCCTCTGTATGAATTTAAGGCCAGAAAACTGACCTTTACAAACATGGCGAAATGGTTGCATTCCTTTATGGAGGCACTGGAAATTGAAAACCCTATTTTATTGGGCAATTCCATGGGAGGTCATCTGGCTCTGGAATACACAGTACAACAACCTGAAAATGTAGCGGCATTGATTTTAACCGGAAGTTCTGGACTTCAGGAGAGAGACTTTGGTTCCACCTTTCCTCGTCGCAACGACCGTGATTATGTTCGGAAACAAGCGGCCATTACATTTTATAATGATGATTTTGTGACTGAAGAACTCATGGATGAAATCATGGATGTAATAAATGATCGATCGAATTTGTTGAATGTTTTAGCTATTGCCCGCGAAACGCATGAGTACAATATGGAGGATTATTTGCCCGATATTGATCAGGAGGTGCTGTTGATTTGGGGTAAACAAGATGAAATTACGCCTCCAGAAGTTGCCGAGGAGTTTCACAAGGCTTTACCAAACTCTCACCTCAAATGGATAGACCAATGTGGTCATGCTCCGATGATGGAACATCCCGAAAAGTTTGCTTTTTATCTGAATGAGTTTTTACTTGAATTGAAAAATAAAAATGCAACTTCAATAAAATAACCTTTAGTAGATCATGAAGAAGATTATTCACACTTCAAATGCACCGGAAGCTATAGGCCCTTACAGTCAGGCTGTTGTTCATGACGGCTTAGTATATTGTTCGGGACAAATAGGACTTGATCCCGATAGTATGGAGTTTGTAGGAGATGACGTAAGCTCTCAGGCTGAACAGGTTATGAAAAATTTAAAAGCTGTTTTGGAAGAAGCCGGATCTGGTTTTGGCCAAGTAATAAAGTGCAGCATTTTTCTTGATGATATGGATAACTTTGCAACCGTTAATGAAATTTATGGCAATTACTTTAAGAGTGATCCGCCGGCTCGAGAAACTGTTGCAGTTAAAACGTTACCCAAAAATTGCAAGGTTGAGATTGGCTGTATCGCTCATCTTTAATCGATAGGATAGTTTTTTAGAAAACAGAAGGGAGAAGCTGTATACCAGTTTCTCCCTATTTTTTTACTCCTTGTTTGCTAATTTAAAAATCTGTTCTGTTTTGTTCCCCATCTTATCATAGGCAATAACCTTAATTTGCATAGAGTCGGAAGGCACAAAGTTAGGATGGTAATAAACAAAGCGATCACTCTCAGGTTCAAATTCAGCAATTCCCTGATTGCCATTAACGGATATTTTTGACCTGGGATAATCAATACCGGACAGCTTATCCAAAGCATCTATATAAATAATCCATTTACCGTCCGGACGTTGTCTTATGCGTGGATTCATTATTTCAGGAGCTTTTTGATCTTTCTTCAAAGAAAAGTGTCCAAGGGTTTCAGCTTTGCCAATGATATGAGAGCTCGTAAAGTTTGTAGGAATTAATTCCCATTCTTTATCCTCTTTGTCAAAATTATAAAAAGAGAGTTTGGACGTATCGGTCATAGCACTATCACGAGCGGCATAAAACTTATATTCTTCTCTAACCGGGTAGGCGTTAGGGAGTAGATCTACGGTCAGTGAGTCTTTGGCAAGATGATTAACAGACATACCAACCGAAACGGTGTCATAAAATGTGTTCTTGGGAAATACCGCAAAGTGGTTTTGATCAGCGGATGAAATGTAAGAGGTGGATTGAGGGATTGTTCGGTAGAGTTGGAGTGGACCCAATTCCGGCGTATTAATGAAGAGGGACTTCTGTCCTGTTAGATCAACCGCAACACCATTGACATGTTCAATAAATTGTTCTTCATCGGCCAAACCGATGGTGGTATGATCATATTGATTGTATGGAATAGTAACCCAGCCTGAAAACCAGTTCCACTGATCGGGAGAGACAGTGCTAAGATTTGAGTTGCGATTTGTAAATGCCCGATTCTGTTTTTGTTGCTGATGATCGCGGACGTTAAGAGTGAGTTTTGCAGTAGAAGTATTGCCGTAATAATCTTTTGCCGTGATGGTAATACGATTTGTACCCCTCGGTAAATTCAGCACGCCATTTTGACTGTTGGTTTTATAAAACGGGAGGGAGTTCCCGTCTGCTAGATACAGTCGCTGAAATCCTTTGTCCGTATTTTTTAAAAGGGGATATACTCGATCAATGAACATCTGGTGAGTTTCACTGTACGAAAAACTGTCTACCCTGGAACTAAAAAAATGTTTGCCGTTTACTTTAAGATTGAGCTCATAAACGGCATAGCTGTTATGAACATTATTGGACTGATCAAATGCATTTAGGCCTAAGCCAATAGGTCCCTTAACTGATATAGTACCAAAACTGTACGATCCATTTTGTAGTATTGCTCTTTTGGTATAGATCGCATTTTCTCCTTCGATACTAGATTTGGAGCTGAGTGGCTCCAGAGAAAGCCCCCGAATTTGCGGAGGAATGTTATCTTTTACTGATAAATTTGTCAGCAGGGGATTAAATGGCTTGTGTGTCGGGGTTCGAAGCTCAAAATGCAGGTGGGGTGGACCAATACCCGAAGCGCCACTGTATCCGATGAGGTCACCCTGTTTAACCTTGATATCCCGCCAACCCCAGAATTTTTCTATTTCAAACTGATAGTTATTGACAAAACGAACAGAATCGGCCAGCTGCTGTAGCTTATTATTAAAAGAAAGTAGATGGGCATATACCGAATAAGAGCCATCCTCATGTTTTAAATAGATCACTTTGCCATATCCTCGTGGACCAATGGCAACGCGATCAACAATACCGTCACGTGTAGCATAAACTTCATACCCCTTTTGTCCCCAGGTTTTGATATCTAAGGCAGCATGAAAGTGTGCTGATCGTGTTTCCCCAAAAGTGGAAGAAAGGTACCGACTGGCTTCCGTTGGCCACGCATAGTGGGCTTGGGTTGGATCAAAGGAATTTGACTCTTGGGCTGATAATGAATGAGCAAAAATCCCAATAAATAAAGTGATAAAAAGCAGAGGGCGAATATTCATCGGTTACTCTACGGTTACAGAAATTGTTGCTAGTCCATTGCTTAAAGAAGCCTCAATATTGTCTCCCTTCGTTATAGATGATACTCCTTTGGGTGTGCCGGTTAAGATTATGTCGCCGGGTTGCAGGGTAAAGATGGTCGATAAATAGTGAATGAGATCAGCTATAGTGTAAATCATCAGCTTGGTACTATCCGATTGGCGAACTTCGCTATTTACTGATATTTGTAAATGCAGATTCTGGGGATCTTTGATCCGATCCTTTTCGATAAATGAACTCAGGGGAGTAAAGGTGTCAAACCCTTTGGCGACGGTCCACGGGTGACCTTTTTCTTTAGCCTTTTGCTGAATGTCGCGAGCGGTTACATCAATACCGATGCCATACCCCCCAACATATTCTAAAGCTTCTTCTTTTGGGATATTCTTTCCAGCTTTGTCAATCGCAATTGCCAATTCTACCTCATGATGCACGTTATCGCTTTGTGGAGGGATCTGAATTTTGTCACCATCAAAAATGATGCTGCTGGTTGGTTTTAAAAAGACAAGCGGCTGGCTTGGAACTTCATTGTTGAGTTCTTTGGCGTGCTCAACATAGTTGCGACCGATACAAAATATATTACGAAATTGTAGATGGGGCAGGCCCGGTATATTTTTCTTATCCATAATACGTAATATAAAAAAAGCCTTGGTCTCTTGAGAAACCAAGGCTTAAAATCTGGTAAAAAGTGCTATTATGAAACAGGTTCAACACTTACATATTTACGTCCACCGGAGCGAACGCGGAAAGTAACCTGTCCGTCAGCTTTTGCAAAGAGTGTGTCGTCGCCGCCACGGCCTACGTTATCGCCGGGGTGGAATTTAGTACCACGCTGACGTACGATAATATGACCGGCTTTGACAACTTCTCCGCCGTATTTCTTAACTCCAAGTCGTTTCGAAATCGAATCACGACCGTTCTTTGTAGATCCTTGTCCTTTCTTATGCGCCATAACAATCTAAAATTTCTGAATTATCCTTCTTGCTTACTGTTCCATGCATCCAAAACGGTAACCCGCTCTTCGTCCTCGGGAACAAATCCTTTAAGATCTTCAAGATCAGTGTTTCGAATATGACTGATTGCCTCTTTGGCCGTCATATCAGTAGATACTTGTCCTGTCTCTTCAGACTCTAAAGTATCTTTTGCTTTCTCAGCTTTTTTCTTACTTCCACTGCCGGAAGTAGAAATACTGTTGATCTCGATTTGAGACATCGGTTGGCGGTGTCCGCGCTTAACTTGATATCCCTTGCGACGTTTCTTCTTGAAAACGATGACTTTGTCTGACTTTACATTATCAAGCAAAGTCGCTTCAACAGCAACACCTTCAACAACCGGTTGACCTACTGTTACATTACCATCGTTATTTGTCAATAAAACTTCATCAAAAGTAAGCTTTTGATCAGTTTCATCACTTTGCTTGTCAACAAACAGGACATCGCCTTCTGAAACGCGATATTGATGTCCACCTATCTTTACTACTGCGTACATCTAATTGTCTAATTTTATGTTGTAAATTCTTTTGGCTACAGAATGTCAAATATAAGCTTTTCGAAGCTCAAAGCAAAGCTAAAAATCTTATGAATTATAGTGGTTAAAATTGTATTATTGCAATGAATTACATCCAATAAAGAATAAACTGTTATGGAGAAGAATTTACCCGATTTGCACGAGCAAGCTTTTATGTTCAAAAATGAGAAACGTTTTCAGCGGGATGGGGGACGAGCCTGGATCAAGGATTCACAGCTTCATGAAGCTCGCAAAGACGGCAACGGCAAATTAAAGACCGTCCGCCAAGAAAAGGATGCTGAACGCGTTGAAGAAGCCAAGGATCACAATCCATCTCTCTAATCTTTTGCAACTAAATTATCTAAAATGAAATATGTCCGACTTCGATCTTGGATAGTCTTAATAATTTTGGTAGTCGGTGTCATTATTCTGTTTAACTATTCCAGTGGTGGTTCAGGGCCATATAAAAGTGCGAATCCCATTACAGATTCTCTGCTTACTGCAACATACCCGGATTTATATGAAGCTGTAAAGAAGCGAGATATTGAATCTCTCGAGCCGTTTTTATCTCATCAACATCCCGAAGTGCGAAAGCAAGCATGGCGGGCGTTGGCTAACACTCCTATCGATTCGGTTGATCAATTTATCACTCTTGCTAAAAAGCAGAATTCCGATGCCTCATGGTTTGGGATAAGCAAGCACGCACTTATCGAAAATCAGCTCAGAGATCTCGAACAAATCTGGATAGAGCAGCCCGAATTACGTTCGGGGATTTCAAGGGTGCTTGGCCAACAGGGAGATGAACAAACGCTTTCTTTTTTAGTTGATCAGCTGAATAAAAATTTAGCTGATAGTGAATATCATACGGCACTGGCAGTGGGACGGTTAGTGCAACGATTTGATATAGCTCAGGACCGGCAAATTCGGGTTATTCAAAAGGCATTTGATACCGAAAATTATGATGCTACCCGTGCTTATTTATATGGTTGGTATCGCGGTGATGAATCCCAATTAACTGCTACTGCTCAAGATACGTTATTTAACCGATGGCAGTTGATGGGCAAAGGGATAAGTCGGGATGTGGATCAATATATAAATAAGATTCTTCCCGAGCGTACGACTCATACCACGACCATTTTCTACAACGGTGAGCAGATGCTGGATCATGAAGTTCAGCTGGCATATGAGTTGGCCACCTCGATCGGAAAAGTGTCCTTGAATAATCAAAATTCGTTAGCAGCTAAAATTTTATTGACAAATGAAAATCCGCATGTACAGATTCGAACGCTGCAAAGTTTAGAGGAGAATATTGATGAGGATGATGATCTCTATCAATACATCCATGATGAGATGTTGACTGATGACCGTTTGGATGATGTTGTTTGGCTGCAGGCATTAACGACAATACAACAGGTGGATAATCAGATTGTAGAAGAGCACCAAGGCCGGCTTGCAACTATTCCTGAGGAAAATATCTATTTATGGCCCGAGGTATTGGGAGTTTATCAGCAATATGAATCAGCAGAAAATTACCTGCAGCGCATTGGGAATTTGGTGAGCGAGGGTGAGGAGTTGCCTTCGATGTATGCGCTCCAAAATTTAGGAAGCTTTGCAGAGGAGGCTCAGGATGGAGTTAAAAGGTATAGACAGCAAATTCGCACTATTGTTTTTGATGCACTAGATCTCGGGGATCGTGGTGTGGCTTATATGTCAGGCTCATTATTGGAGAATGAATTATTATTTGGATCTCAAGATTTTGATCGCATAAACGAAAGTCTATCGGACTTTACGCTGCCCGCTGATATTGAGGTTTATCAGACTTTTGGATCGTTGTATAAAGATCGATTTGAGGAGCAGGCCAAGCCGGTTATCGACTCCCTTGCTTCTAAAAATTATGTGCCGTTGAACCGATCTTTGGCAGATGCTGGATGGGATGTAGCGGTACCGGAAGAATCAAAAACGGAATTTCGTGTGCCCAACTGGGATCGACTTTGGGAGCTCGGTCCAAGCCCTACGTTACTTATGCAAACTGAGAAAAGGAGAATCCATATTGAGATGAATACGCTCAGTGCTCCCGCTACGGTGGCAATGATTGACAGCTTGAATAGTGCCGGGCATTATGATGACGTGCCATTTCATCGCGTGGTTCCTAACTTTGTGATACAAGGCGGAGATATTGAACGGCAGGATGGTTTTGGTGGTCCTGATTTTGTGATTCCTACTGAGGCATCAGATGAAGGATTTGTGCGCGGTGCGGTGGGTATTGCCAGTGCAGGTCCCGATACCGAGGGGAGTCAATATTTTATGATGCACCAGTGGAAACCACATCTAAATGGGAATTATACGCGTTTTGGAAAAGTAATTGACGGAATGGATGTGGTTGATAACATTGTGAAAGGAGATGAAGTACTATCGACCACTTGGTATTAGGGGCTGATTATCGAGTGACTCCGGATCTTTAAATATTACCTTAGTATGAAATTCTCCGTTTTCACCCATCGGGTCAATTTCATTGAGGCGCTTAAGCTGCGTGACCAGCTTCTGATTGTAGGATTCACCTACTTTGAGCAGTGATTCAAAATCTTCTTTAACCGCACTTATTTTAATTTCAATCGGTTTCAAGAGTAATATGGGGAGCAGCTCATTCAGATCTTTTTTCCATATTGGGAATACGCACGAGTAGCCCATTTCACCGAATACCTTTTTGCGCCACTGGCGAATATCTTCTAAATACCAATCGCCGAATATGAGGTTATCAATGGGTTCGGATAATTCATTAAGAGCACTTTCAATTCGTTTTAAATAAATTTCATTAGGGCAGTTGGAGGGTAGACCGACGGAGATTAAATCCAAACAAAGATGGTCCGCCTGTTCCTTTATTTCGGATAGCGGAATATTTTGATGAGGTACAGTGTCGTTAGACTCATCATAGGTTGTAAGCAGTTTTAACTCTGCTTCGGGATGCGACTCTGTGAAAAAATGGAGAGCTAAGTAGGCATCTTTGCCGCCGCTCCAAAAGAGAATATTCATTTTAACTATAATAAATTTATTAGGAAATCAGCGTTTGTAATTAAAGTAAGATCGATTCTGAATTCTGATTACTGAATTCCTATATTAGGGCGCAAGTTCAGATTCTGTAAGATAAAAATATTCATTAACGTTTTAATTTAAGATAGGTTTTGATGAGCAGCGAGATTCAAAAAGTACATCTGCGAACTAAAGGGATACTTCCCGTTCAAAAATTACGTGTATTGGCAAATGCGGGTATCATTTCTCATGCTGATGGATATCCTTTGCAAGATGACCAGTTTCAACCCAACTCAATAGATTTGCGTTTAGGGGAAAAGGCCTACCGAGTGAGGTGCAGTTTTCTGCCAGAAGATGAATCAGTAGATCAGAAGCTGAAGAAGCTTAGTCAGTACGATTTTTCTATAACTGATGGGGCTATCTTGGAACCCAATTGTGTTTATATCATTCCGCTGCTCGAAGAATTACATTTACCCTCGCACATCTCACCGCAGAAAACATTATTCAATGGCAATGAAAATGGAGTAGATTACCAGATTGTATCCGGAGAGCATCTCTCTGCCAAAGCCAACCCCAAGAGTACAACGGGGCGACTCGATGTATTTACGCGTGTAATTACGGACTATTCGCACCGATTTGAGGAAATACGATCAGGCTATAAAGGGAAAATGTATCTGGAGGTTGTTCCCAAGTCTTTTCCAATAAAGATTAAAACCGGACATCGGTTGAATCAGCTGAGAATACGCCACGGTTATACCGTACTTTCCGACCAGGATATTTTGCGAACACACAGTTCCGATCCGCTGCTTTTTACCGAGGGCGGTGATCCTGTTGATGTGGATGAGCTAAAGGTTAATAACGGACTCTTTTTAAGCGTAAATTTACACGCCTCAGAAGGAAAAATTGTAGGATACAAGGCCAAAAAGCACCGCGATTATATCGATCTTGATAACATCAACTATTACGAAGTATCGGAGTTTTGGGAACCCATTTACCATCAACCGGATGATCATCTTATTTTAGAACCGGAGGCTTTTTATATCTTTGCCTCCAAAGAACGATGTCGTATCCCGGAATATTTAGCCGCTGAAATGATTGCTTATGATACGGGATCGGGTGAATTGCGCACACATTATGCCGGCTTTTTCGACAGCGGTTTTGGCGGACGAGTGGAGGATAAAGGAGCACGCGCTGTCCTCGAAGTGCGTTCGCACGATGTGCCTTTTTTGATTGAAGACGGACAAACGTTTTGCAGTATGAAATTTGAACCGAATACCGAAGTTCCTGAATTTGTGTACGGTGATGACATTAAAAGTAATTACCAGGGACAAGAACTCCGATTAGGAAAGCATTTTAAACAATAGTGGGTAAGAGCTGAATTATTATGGCTCCAGACAACGTAACAGAATGTATTTGTCATGATCGGGAGTTTATCGAGATAAAGGAGTATGCCAATAAAAATAATGTTACTTCGCTCGATGAGCTTCAGAATCAGGATTATTGTAGCAATAGTTGTGGCCTTTGTGCGCCATATGTTGAAATTGTTTTGGAAACCGGTCAGACTGAATTTCTGCCGGGAGAACCGTTCCGAAAAAGGCGATAAGCGATGAATATTTTTTATGCACCATCCTCACAAATAAATAATGGATTTGCCGAGCTTTTGGATCAGGAGGCGATTCACGCCTCCAAGGTGATGAGGGCTCAGGAAGGTGACAAGTTAACGATCGTTGACGGCGAGGGTGGCCGCTATCATGGAGTTGTTCGCCGGATTACCAAGAAATCAGTGCAAGTAGAAATTGAAGATGAGCAACACCGTTCCCGTCCCAAACCACATTTCATTTTGGCGATGGGAATCATAAAGAAAAGAGATCGGCTGGAATTTGCTGTTGAAAAAGCTATTGAATTGGGAGCTGCTCAAATATGTCTATTTCGAAGTGAGCATACTATTAAAGAAAATGTGCGCATGGACCGACTGGAGTCGCTGGCGATTTCGGCTATGAAGCAAAGTCTGCAAGCTCATCTAAGCACAGTAGAGATCTACCATTCATTGGAGATGATGCTCGACTCTATCAGGGCAGATAAGATATTAGTTGCCCATGAAAAAGTAGGCGAAGACAAAGGGAGTATTGACTACGAGAGCGTTTCGAATGCTGCGAAAACCCTGTTGTTAGTAGGGCCGGAAGGAGGGTTTTCGGAAACTGAAATTCGTGATCTTACGGAGAAGGGAGGGCAGTTAGTATCACTTGGTCCCAATAGGTTGCGTGCAGAAACGGCTGCTGTAGCTTTTATGAGTCAATTTTTATAAAAAGAAGAGCCCGACTCACAGAGCCGGGCTTGGAAGATATTTATTGATAATATCGTTAGTAACGATCGCTTGAAGGAGAGGTATGCGTGGCTGCATACTCTTCCAGCTTTGCTACCTCATCCCACATTTTCATTGCTTCATCAATAGTTTCGTCAAGCTTATTTCTGACGGGATAGTATTTTTTAAGTCCCCATACCTGTCGCGCCAATTCTGCTTTGATGAGTCCACGAGGCATCCATTCAATTTCTTCTAAATGTCCTTCAGGAATAAATAGAGTATCAGATTTAAAGTCAGGTTTTGATAGAGTATCGGTTACAACCATATTCTTTTCTTTAAGACGACTGAAAACCTCATCCATCTGTTCTTCCGACCATTCGAAATCTTTATTGAACTGGTCAAAATTGTCCTCCCATTTTTGTCGGAAGGAATCTCCATTTTCATCCAGGTAGTCACGAACAAAGTTGAAGCCAACCCGATTACGAAGCATATAGTTGGCTACAATCTTGGATTGGGCTGTATCCGGTTGCACAACATGATCGGGGACAATTCCGCCACCGCCATAAACGGTTCTTCCGGCATCGGTAGAATACTTCAGTGAATCAGGGACATCAGATACAAATTCCATCGCATCACCCTTGGCATCGACACCGCGCTGATAGATTTCATAGGCGTATTCTTCACCGCCTTTTTTGTTGTATGGTTTCTGTATCAAACGTCCGGCGGGAGTATAATACTTGGAAATCGTAACACGAATCTTACTGGAATCAACCAGTTCGTATTGCTGCTGCACCAATCCCTTGCCGAATGTACGTCGTCCTACAATCCATCCACGATCGTGATCCTGAACAGCACCACTTACAATTTCGCTTGCCGAGGCAGATCCCTCATCAACGAGAATCATGAGCGGTTTGTCTTTGAAGAAACCATCACGGCGCGAGTAGTATGCCGAGGTAAACCGGGTGTGCCGGCTTTTGGTGGAAACAATTTTTGTGCCACTGGGGAAGAATTCTTCTGTAATGGCAACGGCCTGACTCAGATAGCCGCCGGGATTGCCTCTCAAATCCAATAGCAGGCGGTCCATTCCTTTATCCTGGAGATCTTTCATAGCCTCCATAAATTCTTCATGGGTCGTTTGGATAAATTTATCCATTTTGATATAGCCGGTTTCTTCATCCATCATATAAGCAGCCCCAATGGAGTATAGGGGTATATCATCGCGGACTATGGTAAATTCAATGGGATCTTTTACGTTCGGTCGTTTGATTGTGACATCAACTTCAGAACCTTTGGGGCCGCGAAGCGTATTGCGCACATCTTCATTGGAGAAGCCTATCGCACTTTTACCGTCAATTTTAACAATACGATCTCCGGAGCGAATGCCCAACGCGTCACTGGGTCCACCGGCAATAGCAGTAATTACGGTAATCGTATCTTGAATTACATTGAACTGGACACCAATACCCTGAAATTTGCCAGAAAATTCATCGTCGATATCATCGCTAAGTGATGGTTCAATATAAACCGAGTGCGGATCTAATCCCTTAAACATGGATTGCAAGGCATCTTCGGTCCGCGCAGTCATATCTTCATCGGGATAATTATTGGTGATATACAAATATGCCTGCTCAAACTTGTCGACCGATTTGCTAAGATTTTTGATTTTTAAATTCTCAAAAGTAGTATCGGCCGGGGTATCTTCAAGATTTGCCGTACTGTCTGATAGATTTTTTACTAATCCTTTTACACTGTTTTTGTAAAGCTCGGTTATATCAACTTGGTCAACATAATTGTCAATTATTCGCCGTTGAGCCTGCACATATTTTTTAATGTTTTTCTGTAGTGTATCATTTCCGGGAACGACGGTTTCAACGCCGGCAAACCAGAAAGAGGATAGTACAAACAGTGTTACTATGTTGGGAATGATAAACTTTTTCATGCTCATAGTGCAAAGGTATTGGTGATTGTATTGTAGAAATTACTTCCTAAAACGACCTGATAAAGAAACAATATATTAATGTAGGCAAATGAGTATTTGCAATTAGTTGATTAATTTGATTTTTGTCAACGTACAATTACAGAATATATTGACTTAAATCTTTATCCTTAACAAGATCATCCAGCTGTTTGTTCACATAATCTTTGTCGATGGTGATATCGCCGGAGCTAATATCATCGGGTACAGCAAATAACAGCTCATCCAGCAGTGATGACAAAATAGTATGCAGTCTTCGGGCACCGATGTTTTCTACGCGATCGTTAACCTGTGCTGCAATAGAAGCAACTTCCTTAAGCGCATCTTCGGTAAATTCTATATCCACGCCTTCAGATTTTAACATCGCTTGATATTGCTTGGTTAACGCATTTTTTGGTTGTGTTAGAATATCAAAGAAATCCTCTTCAGTGAGGGAGTTAAGCTCTACGCGGATAGGAAACCGTCCCTGTAATTCGGGAATAAGGTCTGATGGCTTAGACACGTGAAAAGCTCCCGAACCAATAAATAGCATGTGATCAGTTTTCACCATGCCGTGTTTGGTTGATATATTACTGCCTTCCACAATAGGAAGCATATCACGTTGCACACCCTGGCGACTTACATCTGGTCCACCGCCACCACCGCCTTTGCTATTATTGGACGATTCGGCGACCTTGTCGATTTCATCAATAAAGACGATACCTTGTTTCTGTACGCGTTCAAGTCCTTCTTGTACAGCTGATTCGTGATCGATCAGTTTTTCCGCTTCTTCTTCCAAAAGAATTTCACGGGCTTCTTCAATCGGTACTTTTCGCTTGGTTTTCTTTTGTCCGCCCATATTACCGAGCATATCCTGCAAATTGATGCCCATTTCTTCCATGCCGCCCTGGGGACCAAAGACTTGCATCATGGGGGAGCGACTTGATTTTTGAACTTCGATCTCTATTTCGCGCTCATCAAGTTCTCCGTTGCGGAGTTTTTCGCGAAATTTTTTACGCGTGCGTTCATTTAGCTCTTTATCAGAAGCGCTTTGTGGATTAAAATCCTGATCAGTTGAATTGGCATCAAATCCCGGTGAACTGTTATTATCTCCTTGGTTTTTCTTTACAGGAGGGATGAGGATATCCAATATCCGTTCTTCTACAATCTCGCGAGCTTCTTCTTCTACACGTTCGCGCATTTCTGTTTTTACCATGTCGATGGCTATATCTGTCAGATCGCGAATCATTGACTCCACATCGCGCCCCACATAACCGACCTCGGTAAATTTACTTGCTTCGACTTTGATAAAGGGAGCTTCTGCAAGCTTAGCCAACCTACGAGCAATTTCTGTTTTACCAACGCCAGTAGGGCCAATTAATAGTATGTTATTTGGCAGGATTTCGTCTCTGATTTCTTCATCAGCATTCATACGTCGCCAACGGTTTCGTAAAGCAATGGAAACCGATCGTTTGGCGTCGTCCTGGCCAACAATATATTTGTTTAATGCCGCTACAATTTGTTGCGGCGTAAGATTCTTCTGTGTAACTGTCTTTTGTAAAGTACTCATCAATCTTCGATTTCTAATATACTCAGGTTATGATTCGTATAGATACAGATGTCCGCTGCAATATCGAGTGCTTTCTGCACGATGTCACGGGCTGATAAATCGGGTGCATTCTCTTTTAATGCCCGTGCAGCAGCAAGCGCATAACTTCCGCCGCTGCCAATAGCTAAAATTTGATCATCGGGTTCAATAACATCACCCTGTCCCGAAATAAGCAGAGCCTGATCTTTACTCATTACGACTAAAAGAGCTTCAAGTTTTCGTAAAAATTTATCCTGCCGCCACTCTTTGGCCATCTCAACAGCGGCGCGTTTTAAATTACCGTTATACTGTTTCAGTTTTTCTTCGTATTTCTCAAAAAGTGTAAAGGCATCGGCAGTTGAACCGGCAAAGCCCGCAGCAATTTTTCCTTCATATAGGCGGCGGACTTTATTAACGGTCGCTTTCATCACGGTATTTTCCATGGTGGCCTGTCCGTCGCCACCAAGGGCAGCCTCTCCGTTATGGATAATGCCTAGTACGGTTGTTGCTTTTATCTCAGGTAAACTCATTAAATTCTATTCTGTTTCAATTCTTTTGGGATTAGAAAGTCTTAGTTAGGAGTCAGACTTATAGTACTTCGATTTTGAGCTGCCTCCTGAACGGCTTGGACGTGGCTTTCGCTTATCTCGTTTTTGACGTCCACCCGACTCGGATCCATTTTCTTTCTTGTAATAATCCAGATCGCCTCTGCCCGGACGGTCATCCAGATCATTCAAATCACTTGTTTCGTTTGCAATAAGCTCATCGATGTTGTTCTCCTGCATAACTACATCGGTAATATCAATGTCTGAACCGGCAATCGTAGCTTTATACTCGTTTAGTGAAATAGAATCATCAGCGACAAGCGTAATTTTTAGCCAATAACGGAACATCCATTTTCGACGAATGCTAAGTAATCCTTTTTCCAGATACGCCTTAAGATATGGGTTGATATAAATATCAACAGCGCGATAATCAGTGGTAGTACGGAACTTACTGAGCCACGCATCGAGATCGGCAAGAATAGTATTCTTTGTAACTACGCTGCCCGATCCACCACATGTAGGGCACACTTTTGATACTGAGTTCACCACACTTGGCCGGATACGCTGGCGTGTAATTTGAACCAATCCAAAGTCGCTCATGCCAATAACATTGGTCTTGGCGGGGTCTTTCTTGAATTCCTTCTTAAGCTCGTCGTAAATTTTCTTGCGGTTTTTATCATTGCGCAGATCAATAAAGTCAACGACAATAATTCCGCCAATGTCGCGCAGACGTAGTTGCTTGGCAACTTCGCGTGCTGCTTCAAGGTTTGTTTTCAGAGAGTTATCTTCCTGCTTCTCCTTGGCAGCATAAGGCCCGGAGTTCACATCTACCACATACATGGCCTCAGTCTGCTCAAAGATGAGGTAACCGCCAGACGGCATACGCACACGGGGACTAAAGATTGAATCCACATCTTTGGCAACCTTCATGAAATCGAAGATGTGTTCACGTCCCTTATAGAGCTCTACGTTGGGAAGCATCTGTGGGGCAACCTGGCTGACATACGATTTAATCTTTTTGTGCATCTCGGGATCGTCAACCAGCACGCGGTCATATTGCTTGGCAAAAAGATCACGGACCAAGCTCTCGGTCATATCAAGATCCTTGTAAAGAAGCTCGGGAGGGTTGGCCGTTTCAAGCCGTTCCAGAATGCGCTCCCATTTCTTGAGCACATCGCGCATATCATCCTCAATAGATTGCTCATCTTGTCCTTTGGCAACCGTACGAATGATAACCCCAAATCCATCGGGTACCATAGAGCTTACGATGCTCTTAAGACGCCGACGCTCTTTATAGTTATTGATTTTACGGGATACGGCTACATAATCACCCATAGGTATGAGTACCAAAAAACGTCCCGCTACGGTGATATCTGTAGATATGCGTGGACCTTTGGAGCCAATAGGTTCCTTGACAATTTGAACCAACAGCTTTTGACCGGGATTCAAAATTTTTCCCGCCCAGTTCTGCTTTTCGTAGTTGGATATCTGGTTAAAGTCCGTCTTTTTAAGCTCTTCCTGCACGTTCTTGTGAATGGCGTCACGCCCGTTAAGCATCTGAACATATTCTTTCAGATGGTCGCCGGCATCAGAAAAGTGCAGAAAAGCGTCCTTCGGAGTACCCATGTCAATAAAAGCTGCACGGATACCGCTCATCACTTTGTGGACCTTCGCCAGGTATATATTACCTACTGTACGCTGATTTTCATCAGATTCTATAAAAAGTTGGGCCAGTTCGCCGTTTTCCAGCAGAGCTATCCGGGTCTGCTTTCCCGAAGCGTGAATAATGATTTGATTTTTCATTGAAATATTCTTCTTTCACGCAGTTGCTGTCCTCCGGACATATAATCCTGATCAGTAAATCAATAGCTTTCATAGTAACAACAGTCTTACAGTTCGTTCGTCTTAGCGGGATTTCAGCAACCGCTAAATTAAAATTCCTGTTAGGAGAAAAATTTGTTTGTGTAATAAGGTCGTATTCAGAGGAGGGTATATCTTGCAGAAAACGATCACAAGAAATGAGCGAGTTCATAAACTTCGCCGCATTCTTCAAAAAGAAGTTCAAATGCTTTCGAAAAGTGAATAAAACCTTAAGTAGTGCTTGTGAGTAAATAATATGCTGCAAAAGGTAAACCTAAATTTTTTAAAATCTCTGAATACTCTGTACAATGTATCACGCTAATATACAAGTAGTTTTGCTATTATGTAAACGGGAAATTTTGAAATGGAGTTCACGAGGGCTGGATAATTTAGTAAGATGTATTAGAGGGGCTTAGATGAGTGCAATTGGAAGTTTTTTAACAATTTTTATTCTTATTCGTAAGAGTTAACACACTTTTTTAAACGAAGATATTTTCAGGATCAAACTAATGCAAAAAATTAATTCTCATCTTAGCATATCAAAGTCATTACTCTTTTTAATATTGTTGTTTACGGTTTCTGTATTACCCATGCAGGCGCAGGACGAAGAGCCAATTAAAGTGATGTTTTTGGGAACTACTCACCTTGATAATCCCGGCAGGGATGCTATAAATCCGGAGGTTCCCGATGTTCTAACGGCTCAAAAGCAAAAGGAGCTGCAGGAAGTGCGTGATGCGTTAGCTGAATTTAATCCCAACAAGGTCGCGCTGGAAGTTCAAATGAAGCATATGTCAGCTTTTGACTCGTTATACCAAGAGTTCCGTAAGGGGCAAATTGATACCTTTGCGACCGGTGATTTTGTATCCAAGCGCAGTGAACAATACCAGATTGGTTTTAAACTGGCGAAACGGTTGGATCATGATCACGTTTATGCCGTGGACCATTATATACCGATGAATATGGGTAAAGTGATGGAGTTTGCAAAGAAGCATGAACCCGAGTTTTTAGAATATTTCGAGAGGTATAAAACCGGCCAGCACTTTAAAAAAGTGGACAGCCTGTTACAAAACGGAAGCTTGCTTGAGCTTTATCAATACATCAACACTGAACAAAGTGTTAAAAAGTTTCACGAACCGTATGTGCGCTCACTTTCATTGGCCGATGACAGCTCTTTTGTCGGAGCCGATGTAACAGCCGATTACCACCGGAGAAATCTGCGTATTTTTGCCAACCTGATGAAAATTACGGAGCCGGGAGATCGCATATTTATAATGTTCGGGGCCGGACATTCACCGTTTATACGTCCGCTGCTCAAAGATTCGCCACGTATTGAATTTGTTGATCCGATGGATTACTTGAAGTGAAAGGAGTGATAGCTCTGGTTACGCAGTTTTGCTGCGTAACCAATAATTTTTTGCCGTAGTTTTACTCTTCTTGTTGAGCTCGTGTGATTTTAGCACCAACATTAGTGAGTTTTTCCTCCAGATCCTCGTAACCGCGATCGAGGTGATAAATGCGCAACACATCAGTTTTCCCTTTTGCTACCATTCCGGCCAAAACTAGACTTACGCTGGCACGCAGATCGGTACTCATCACCGAAGCACCTTTAAGTTCTGTTTTACCTTCAATATGTGCTGTATTTTTCTTGACGTCAATATCGGCGCCCAATCTTACTAACTCGGGCACATAGCTGAACCGATCATCGTAAATAGTATCTGTAACTTTTGATTCCCCTTTTGCCTGCGTCATCATCGTTGCCCACTGTGCCTGTAGGTCGGTAGGAAAACCGGGATACACTTTCGTTTTTATTGAAGTAGGATCAAGTTCTTGGGGCGCTTTGATATGTATGGTACTGTTATCAATCGTCATTTCTGCACCCGTTTCTCGAAAGGTTTTAGGAAAATGACCAAGATCATCGACATCCACGTTGGTCAATGTTACATTGGACTGTGGGTGCATGGCCGCGGCGATCATAAAAGTCCCGGTTTCAATGCGGTCAGAAGCGTTACGGGCAGTAATTCCCTGCAGGCTGTCTACCTTTCGGATGGTTAAGGTGCGTGTACCGATTCCATCAATATCAGCACCCATTTCAGCTAACTTTTTGCAAAGTAGCACTACATCGGGTTCTTTGGCGGCATTTTTGATTGTAAACTCTTTAGTACGAAGTACTGATGCCAGCACTAAATTTACGGTTGCCCCCACGCTGCTGGGTTCCAGGGTAAAGGTACCGCCCTCTAACTCTTCGGGTGCGCTGGCGATTACGTATCCTTCATCGAGCTGAATATCGGCACCCATTTCACGCATGCCATCGAGATGCAGATCCACAGGACGCGGTCCCCACGCACAGCCACCCGGCAGAGATACTTTCGCTTCGCCGTATTTGCCTAACAGGGCACCAAGCATGTAGAAGGATGCCCGCATTTTTCGAACCAGGTCATAGGGAGCTTCGTAATGGGTTAAGTTTTTAGGATCTATGGTGAGCATGCCCTCATCCTCATCAAAATCGACGCGACAGCCGGTAACACGAATTACATTGTTAAAGGTATATATATCGCGCAGTTTGGGAACGTTGGTAATGGTTGTAGGCGAATCGCCTAAAATGGCCGCCGCCATCAGAGGGAGGGCTGCATTTTTTGATCCGCTGATTGGAATAGTTCCTTGGAGGGGAGTAGGTCCTTCAATTACAAATTTATCCACTTGCTTCTATTTCTAAGATTAGAGCGTCTTTTTCGAGTGAGTCTCCCTGTGCAACAGCAATAGATGATATTACGCCTTTGATGGGAGCTTTGAGTTCGTTTTCCATTTTCATGGCTTCAAGAATAGCAACGGGATCGCCCAGTTCGACCTCATCTCCTTCGTCGACCAATACTTCCAGAATTTTACCGGGCATGGGGGCGTTGAGTTCGCCTTCACCAATTTCCCCGACCGTTTTGAAGCCCATACGATCCAGCAACAGATCTTGTTCATTGCGAACATCTACCGAATGCCAGTTGCTGTTGAGGGTAAACGTTACGGTATGCTTGTCGTATGATACATTATCGATTTTATAGAGTTTTGTTCCCATCCGGAGCAGATAACGCCCGTTTTCCTGACGGTGAAATTCATAAGATTGTGATTCATCATCGAAAACAACTTCGTTGGCCTCTTCTACAATTTCCAGCTCGGTAGTGGTATCGTCAAATACGGCTTCAAATTTCATAATCAGTTCGATTTAATTTCAGCAAGTCCTTTGCTTGTAGCTTGAAAAGTAAAATCCTGCAGGTTGTCGGTATCATAAAAGCTGGTCAGGACAATTTTATTGCCGCTGCGTTCATAGGCTTCTACAAACCCGAAACTTAGCAGATTAATCAGGTCGTCGCGAAGCTCCCCCTGCAGCAATCCCGTTTCTTCCATAATAACCTGAAATTTTTCCGGGAAGATGAGTCTTTCGAGCACTCTTTTTTCGGTTTTGGTTATTTTATGCTTGCCCATAGTGTTTCTGCTTTTTGAGAGAGCTTGAAAATAGGAGGGAGATCGCTCTTTAACAACTTACTCCGGGCCAATTTTTATATCCCCATAAGTGACAACATTTAGATCACCGTCGAGGATGCGAATTCTATAGAGCCCGTTGGCTTGACTTCCGCCCGATTTGCCGGAAATTTCCTGTCCATTTAATTGGATAGTCACCAGAGATGGTGATGAGATATCATCGCGAATGGCTATCGGAGGTTTTCCTGCCTCCGAAACAAACTCAAAAGAATAGACTTCTAAGCGGTCAAGATTATCAATGTTACTGAGATAGATGTTAATCGTTAAATTCTGATTATAATCCATTGGGTTCGGATAGGGGGGCTGAAAACTTGAAATACCTGTTCCTAAATTAATTAATCCCCGATACATAGGACTGATTTGCCAATCATCAGGATCGTTATTGGTGATTTCTCCCTGGGTTGGAGTAGCGGTAAAGTTGCTGGGGGCAGACAGTGATTGGTTTTCAAATTCTCGTTGATCATTACTTTTAGAACATCCTCCAACAATCAGGAATCCCGCTAAAAGTAAAAAAGTTAGGTTTAGAGAAAATTTATTAGATAACATGAACGAAATTCCTGTAAGATACTTTCAATAATATTTCAATTTCACCTATATAATAGGGAACTTTGAACGCTTATATAAAACAAATTTACAACTTTATTTTGAAAAAATTGAAGCAGTTTGCTACTACTGGATTTATCATTTTCTGCTTGGTTGGTGGGATGGTATTCTCATCGGGCGTACAAGCACAGGATTCGCCATTGACTTATGATCATCCCGACAGGCCGCCTACTATGGAAGAATTGTTGCAGTGGAAGGAGGTATTCACCTACAAAGTAAAGTTTGGTTTTTTTAAGCTGGGTGAGGTAAAAACAACCATTATCAAGGATACTACCTATCAGGGACAAAAAATATGGTGGCTGCGCACAGTTATAACATCGAATTCGGGGATCCCTTTTGTTGGGGAAGAAGAAAATCACTATAACACCTTTATGGTAGAAACCGACAGTACGCCTTACACGAAGCTCTATTGGCGTGATAATTTGGACGAGAATGAGTTTGAGGCAGAAGTATATGAGTATGATTATGAAAATGAGAAAGTGTATATCTTAGAGAATATGACCCCGGTTGACACGCTCGAACTAACAGAGCCCTCAAGTTCGGGTCAGCTTATTTTCTATTATTCCCGCTTGTTTGCGGGTACCAATCAGGATTACCGCCTACCGGTATATTTAGAGCGCGAAAAGGGATATATCGACGCAACGAACAGTACCAAGATTGAAAAGCGCAGATACGATGCTTTTGACGATCCGGTGAAGACGTATTTTAGTGAAGGGGATGCTGATATTGACGGCCCATTTGGATTTCGAGGAAAATATAAGGCGTGGTATATCGCCGACGATTTGCGAGTTCCAGCCGAAGCACACGCCAAGGTTTGGCTGGGCAATGTTAAAGTGCAACTTATTGATTATAAAAAGGAACGCAGATAACCAATGAAGATACAGTTTAAGAAATTATCTCACGCCGAGGATCTACCTCTCCCTTCGTATGAATCAGAGTTTGCGGCTGGAATGGATATTCGGGCCGCTCTTGAAAAACCGATTACCCTACAACCGGGTGAACGAGAGCTGATTCCATCTGGGTTAAAGATGGCCATGCCGCAGGGTTACGAGGCGCAGATGCGTCCCCGAAGCGGATTGGCTTATCGTCACGGTATCACCATGCTAAATACGCCCGGAACCATTGATGCGGACTACCGCGGTGAGCTAAAAATGCTGGCGGTGAACTTGGGGGATAAAGAATTCACTATAAATCACGGAGACCGTATTGCCCAGATGGTCATTGCGCCCGTAATTCAGGCCGAGGTAAATGAAGTTGAACTCCTATCAGAAACGGAACGCGGAGACGGCGGCTTTGGCAGTACGGGAGTAAAATAGGCCAGAGATCTGCACAGATTACTACGGATAAATTCTACTTGGATCAGTGATAATCTGTGGCTAAAGAAATGAGTTATGTTTGATAAAATACGACCTTACATAGATCTGGTATCCCAAAACAAGAATTACCGCCGGTTGTGGCTAAGCCAGATTGTATCCAATTTTGGGGATTGGTTTGGGATCTTGGCCGTATATGCGCTTATCACCAAATATTCAGATTCTGAATTTTTATTGGGGCTGATTATTGTCGTTAAGATGATGAGTCTGGCTACGTTTTCACCCTTTGCCGGTTATATTACGGACCGTTTTGACCGGCGTCAATTGATGATTCTTTGCGATCTGCTGCGCGGTGTAATTGTTCTGGGATTGTTGCTGGTAGTGTCATATGAGACCCTGTGGCTGGCGTATGTATTAACGGCATTACAGATGATGTTATCGGCTGTTTTTGAGCCTGCCAAAACCTCATCTATACCAAACGTAACCACAGAAAAAGAGCTGGTAGATGCCAATGTTTTATCAGCGGCGAGCTGGAGTATTATTTTTACTATCGGCATGGGTATTGGAGGGCTGGCAACCGCATGGCTGGGGACAGATCTGGTCTTTATCATCAATGCTTGTAGCTATGTACTGTCTGCATGGTTTATTTACCGAGCTGTTATTCCGCAAAAGAAAATGGATGCGGCCGAGCGCAAGAGAACCCGTAATCCGCTAACAGGGATAAAAGAAGGATTTCAGTACCTGTTTAGTACACACAAAGTATTACGTCCCACGTTGGCTAAAGGATGTTTTACGATGTTCCTGGGAGCGTTGACCTACATGCTTATTTTGGTTTCTGAAGATGTACTGATGATGGGCAGCGTCGGACTCGGACTGCTTTATTCGGCTCGGGGTGTAGGAACTGGCATTGGTCCAGTGGTAGGGCGACGAATTTTTAATCAAGAAAGTGGTTGGGTGCGGGCGATGGGGTTTTGTATGATTTTCGCCGGATTAATGTATTCAGTAGTTGGGCTTACTGTCAGCTTAGGCGTAATGCTACTCTTTGTTTTTATCGCACATGCTGCGTCCGGAGCCAACTGGGTGATGAGCACGGTACTGTTGCAGCGTCGCACGCCCGATACGTTTCGTGGTCGTATCTTCAGCACCGAATGGCTACTGTTTACACTGGCACAATCTGCATCGGTATTAACAGCTTCGTGGATTCTCGAAAATGGGTGGCTTAGTATTCAGCAGGCGATGGTAGTATTTGCATTGGGGCTGTCGGCAGCAGGAATAGTTTGGCATTTTACGATATCGCAGCAGGAGCAATTGTATCAAGAAAAGCATACTAAGGGATCTGTTGCTCAGGCAATAAAGTAATAAAAGTGGCTACTCGAAGTGTTTTTTCTCTTTTTCAAAATCCTCATCCGAGACAAGTCCCTGTTGCCATAGTCCCGTCAGGTAATCCATGCGTTCCATAGTACCGGGATCACGGTCGGGCTGTTCGGGCTTTGTACTTTCTTTCTTTTTCAGGCGCTCTTTTTGAACAGAGATTGCCTTTTCAAGCATATCCTTTAAAGCGAATGGATCGGCGATGCCACGAAGAGTCATGGAGGTAGCTGTAGTTTCAAGCATGATATCTCCCACAGATACCTTCTTTTGCAGCCAACCTTGTTGCACAGAAACGTTTTCAATATTTACCAGATCAATATTGCGCTGGTATTTATCATCACGCGAAGAAATCTGCGTGTCAGTAAATGTATACTCGTATTTATTCTGTCGCTTATATATCCAGTAGAGTCCAAGCAAGCCAACTCCAAAAAGAGGAATGAATAATATCGAAAGGGTATATCCGAGCAGGTGATTTTTCCAGCTGGGTTCCAATGTGATGGTTTTATCAGATGTTTGATCGGCCATAGTAATTATACTTTATACCAGTTTGTTGATCTGTTGTAAACTTAGGTAAAATTCCGGAAAGACTAAGGTGAAAAGACTAATTTTTCCAAAACAGATTTCGTATATTATCAGGCTTTCATAATCACCCACCTCGTATTGAGGTAAGTTTTTTGTTCATGAGACTAAAACCCTGGAAATATATTGTAGCTGTTTGGATGACAGTCGTTATCAGTGTCGGGTTTCTGATCCCTATTCCCGATATACCCATACTTGAAGAGTCGGCGCGCAACCTGTTTTTGCACGTGCCGATGTGGCTAACGATGTCGGTCTGTTTTGCGGCGGGACTTTATTACAGTATCCGTTATCTGAACAACCCAATTATGAAGTTTGATCGCAAAGCGGAATCTGCAACGCAGATAGGGCTCATTTTTGGAATTTGTGGTTTGTTAACCGGATCAATTTGGGCACGTTTTACCTGGGGAACCTGGTGGACTTTTGCTGAGCCGCGCATGAATCTTTCGGCGTTGGCAATGATGATTTATGTAGCCTACTTTGTCCTGCGTACTGCTTTTAACAATCCCGAAAAAAGAGCCAAGATTGCGGCTGTCTTCAATGTATTTGCTGCTACAACCATCCCGTTTTTACTATATATCATTCCGCGTCAACTGCCAAGCTTGCACCCGGGAGCAGATGGGAATCCCGCTTTTAGCGAAATTACAGCCCCTGAGCTGCGATATATTTTTTACCCTGCGGTAATCGGATTTATTGGACTAGCCATTTGGTTGAATGATATCCTGAATCGCTATAAAACTGTAAAGCATTTAACTGATCAACAACGAGCATGAAATTTTTATTAACTCAGGCACAAGAAGATACTGTTGCTGCCGTTGATACATTGACAGAAAGTTACTCCCAAAAGTGGGATGGCACTGCCGGATTGGATCAGGCAAGTCCACTCATTCAAACGGCGGCCTCCTATGACCTCATTTTTATAGTACTAGGCGTCAGTCTTATTATTTGGTTTGTGCTGCTGTTTTTTATTATCCGGGTAGATAAAAAAGTGAGTAAACTGGAAGAAGAAATTGAAAAGTCTAACGTAGAAGGAACGCCATGAAACCTAAACTGATTATCGGAATCATTGCTATAGTCGGATTTACATCACTGCTGATGTATAATTTCGGAAACAGTATCAGTACGTACGTGAATTTTGAACAGGCTGCAGGAATGGAAGGGGCCCACGTGGTAGGACAATGGGATGACTCGGAAGAGTATGGATTTTCTATGGAGACCAAGCAGTTTTCCTTTTATATGGAAGATGAGGACGGCAATGTTCGTCGTGTTGTTTATCCCAAGCCCAAGCCCAATAATTTCGAGGAGGCTGATCAGTTGGTTGTAATCGGTGAGATGCAAAACGGTGTTTTTTATGCCAATGATATGCTGATGAAATGCCCATCTAAATACAACAATGCCGACGAAGCCGAATTTCAAAAAGCAATGCCCTCAAAGAGTTAACATTTCATGATTGGATTTTTAGGAGACCTTTTCATCAATGCCGCATTTGTAAGTGCAATACTGGCGGCTATTGGATACTTTATATATGCTCAAAACGATACGAATAAGCACTTTAAAATATCGAATTGGCTATTCGGCTTACAGGGAGTATTCCTACTTATTGCTTCTGGATTGCTGCTCTATGTTATTCTTACAAACCAGTTCAATTTCTATTATGTCTATAATTATACCAGCAGTGACCTGCAGCTCAAATACCTGATATCAGCTTTTTGGGGGGGACAGGAGGGCAGTTTTATGCTTTGGATTCTGTTCTCCATCATCATTGGACTGGGGTTGATGAAATGGACTCGGGAACCATACCGCGGGCCGGTACTCTTTTTTCTGACGCTCACGCAGATTTTTTTACTGTCGATGGTATCAGGTATTTCTATTGGCGACTTCCAGCTGGGAGCTTCACCATTCCGTTCGCTGGCTGAGGCCATGCCCAACGCTCCGTTCTTGCAATCCAATCCGGATTTCGTACCGCAGGATGGAAAAGGATTGAACGATCTGCTTAAGAGTCCCTGGATGATGATTCATCCGCCCATTCTATTTGTGGGTTTTGCCATGATGACAGTGCCGTACTGTTTTGCGATGGCCGCCCTCTGGAAGCGCAAATATAATGAGTGGGTAGATCACGCGCTGCCGTGGACATTGGGCGCCAACGTTGCATTACTAACAGCTATTTTTCTAGGGGGATACTGGGCATACGTCACCCTTTCATTTGGCGGATACTGGGCTTGGGATCCCGTTGAAAACGCCTCTTTTGTGCCTTGGCTGCTGGGTACAGCAGGTATCCATACTATGATTATTCAGCGCAAAAGCTCGACCTCGCAAAAGGCCTCCATCATTTTTGCGATTCTGGCTTACGTAGCTATTGTTTATGAGACCTTTTTGACGCGTTCCGGTATTCTGGCTGATTCTTCAGTGCACAGCTTTGTTGATTTAGGACTTTATAGTCAGCTCGTAGTATTTATGGGAGCGGTCACGATTATTGGTTTAGGATTATTTTTCTATCGGTACAAAGAGTTGCCATCGCAGGAGAATGAGTCCAAATTTTTGAGCCGCGAGTTTATGACTTTTGCGGGAGCGATGATGCTCTTTCTGATTGGACTTGTAATTATACTGGGGACAAGTTCGCCGATAATTGGGCGTCTATTTGTGGAAAATCCTACGCCACCTGAAGTCAGCTTTTATAACGAATGGACGATGCCGCTGGCTATTATTGCTGCTATCATGACGGTATTAGGGCAGTTTTTATTCTGGAAACGTCAAGATGCAGAATCGCTGGCCGCTGACCTGTTATGGCCGGTTGCGATAACCTGCGTTGCAACACTGGCTACCATTATAATAGGGGATGTTCGTGATATCTATTATATGGTATTTCTATTGGCAGCTTGGTTTGCTGTGATTGGAAATTCTGTGATTATGTATCGCCTGGTCCGCAAAAAACCCTTACTTATTGGAGGAGCACTAAGTCATGTTGGTTTTGGCGTTCTTCTGCTCGGAATATTGGCTTCTTCGGCCTACAATGAGATGTTGTTGGATGAATCCGTAAAAAAATATAATGCTGCCATTGAACGGGGAGAAGTAACCGATGAGCAGGGATTTCAGAAGACACAGAAAGTAGATTTTCTGGAGCTAAAGTTAAATCAGCCAAAGATTATTGATGACCGCTATAAAGTCACGTATGAAGGTTATACCCTTAAAGACCAAGAGCGTCCCGGCCAGCAGGAGTATCGCATCAAGTTTGAGCCTGCCGATGGGGAAGGAAAACAATTTGTATTGAATCCGCAGGTGTATCCGATGTTGTCATCTTCTTCGCAATCTGACATCCAGTGGTCGGTTGATCCGGATGTACGTACCGGTTTGATGAGTGATATTTATTTATACGTAGCGGGAAGTTCATTTGTAGAGCGAAGGAATGATGAAGCCAAAGAAGCTGCAGCGAAGCGAAGAGGCAATGCATCAACCGCAGAAGATGATTCTGTGCAGGTGCAGGAAGTAAATATCGGCCGCGGTGAAACTATTAAGGTGGGAGCATTTGATCTTACCTTTAATGATTATGAGGAGGCAGATGATCAGCAATTGCAAGACAGTACCATTGTTGCTGTTCGAGCCAACCTTGAGTTAACACAGCGGGGAAGTGATTCTTCGGTTCCTATCAGACCGCTGTTTTCTATCTATGTAAAGGACGGTGAAAACTGGACGTATGCTCCACCCATTTCTATACCCGGTTATGATGAAGCAAGCATCCAGTTTACGAGCGTAGATCCCTCAAATGGTGGTATTGATCTTAAAATACGCGGAATCGATACCCAGGTTGAAGATCAATGGGTGTTGCTCGTTGCCGAAGAAAAACCGTTTATTTCTATCGTTTGGCTTGGTACCTTTTTGCTGATGGCTGGATTTAGCATTTCTATTTTCCGACATTGGGATAGAGAACGAAAAAAATCGACCTAATTATGCGTCTGTATATCCCGGTTTTTTTGCTGATGATAGCATTTGTTGCAGCAAGTGTTGACCGGTCAATGGCGCAACAACCCGATCCCAAAGTAGCATTTCTAAAATCGCTGGCCGTTCCCGGCTGGGGACATCATCACGTGGATAACAATAATTGGCAGCGTGGTCAGTATCATCTTGGTGCTGATGCGGTTTTAATTCTTAGTTTCGCGGGCTTTTCGATCCACTCAAATAATCTTCAGCAAAATTGGTTTGTTTACGGACGTCAGCAGGCGGGTGTTCCTATAGCGGGACGCAGCCGACAGTTTCAGTTGGCTGTTGGGGATTATAACAGCCTGGAAGCCTATAATGATTACCAGGCTCGCAGCCGTAATTGGGATCAGCTTTTTGAAGATGTGCCCGAGAATCGCTGGCAGTGGACAGACAGTGCCGATCGACAGAAATATCGAGATTTGCGGAGTCGTTTTGAAAGCATAGATCAGCAATTACCTGCACTACTGGGACTGATGGTTGTTAATCGCGTGATTAGTGGAATAAGCGCCTATAATCGAGCCAAGAAGAAGCAGAAATCAAATACTGCGAGTAGTTCTCTGTTTTTGTCTCCGTATCAATATGATGACGGACTGGTTGCCAATCTAAGGATAAATTTTTAGCGAATGCCGCGATATAAAATTTCAATAGAATTTAACGGCACTCGATACAGTGGTTGGCAAAAACAACCCAATAGCAATACTGTGGAGGAAGAGATTGAGTCTGCACTATCCCAAATTTTGCCTCATCCCATTGACGTGATCGGGCAGGGGCGTACAGACAGTGGCGTACATGCCGAAGAGCAGGTGGCTCACTTTGACTTCCCGGATACCTTGGATCCCGGGAAAATGCTATATGCTCTTGTGGGTGTATTGCCGCATGATATTGCTGTGTGGGATATACGGCAGGTTTCGGATGATTTCCATGCCCGTTTTGATGCTACGTCGCGTTGCTACCGGTATCAAATAATACGCAGGCCAGCGCCATTACTGAGATCTGTATCAGAAATGGTACTTGATGATCTAGATTTGGATGCGTTGCATTATTGTGCACAAAAGGTGGAAGGCACACACAATTTTGACAGCTTCACGAAGCCCGATAATGAAAATCCGGATTCGGTTTGTGAGGTCAGGCACTCATCTTTTACGGAAGATGATTATCTGCTCTGTTATCATATCGAGGCCAACCGCTTTGTTCGTCACCTGGTACGCCGGTTGGTAGGGACGATGATAGAGGTCGGGAAGGGTAAGCGAACTTTGGAGAATTTTGTAGATATGATTGAAAAGCCCAGCAAACAAAAGAACGGTCACGGAGCTGCTGCTCAAGGACTTATTTTGGAAAAAGTTAAGTTCGAAAAAAGCCAAAATAATTCTTGACTTAAGTTGCCTTAATCCATTATATTTGTCCTCTCTTTGAAACGGTTGAAATATATTTTAAAGAGTTACATTCCTCGGTAGCTCAGCGGCAGAGCAATCGGCTGTTAACCGATGGGTCGTAGGTTCGAATCCTACCCGGGGAGCAAAAAGGCTTCATCATTTAAGGTGAGGCCTTTTTTATTGCTAATATCCTACTTTGATATTGACCCCCTTTCTATCTATCCTTTAAGGTGTTTAACAGCAATAAACATACCACCAAAATTGCTACAAGTCTGCTGATTGTAGCAGCAACCCTTTTCTGCGTACTATTTGGGCAAGGGGCTCATCTTCACGATTTAGACATTCATATTAGCAGCCATCTTGATGTTCATGCTCATCTCCATGCCCATCAGAGTCATGATGAGCCCATGCAGGCTAATCACAACCAAGAAGATGATACCCATCAGCACGAGGTAAGCACAGCCAATAATATTATTGGGACGTTGACCTCCCCATACCAGCTGAGTCCCGATGTTCAGTTATTTATTGTTGTTGGTTTGGATGCTGGTTCTGATGCCGTCAATGTAATGTTTCAGCAGTCGCCGACACTGTTTGATCTGCCTCCACCTAGGCCGGCAGGAAACCAATATCACCTTTCTTGTCTTTCCCGACGCGGCCCTCCTATAGCTTAATTTTCCTTTTTTGGGACTTCCTTTTCTAACCGTATTAATTAATTACACTTCAACCACCATGATAAGGTATATCCAGTGGACGCTATTGCTGGTATTATTACCGGCGTTGGTCCATGCACAATCAACATCTATTACGCTTGATGAAGCCGTCGAGCTTTTTAAACAGAACAGTCTGCAACAAGAACTGGCCCGATATGACCGGTTGCGCAAGCAGGGAGAATCAATTCGGTACAAAGCGTATCCCAATCCAGAGATTAGCGTGAATCGCGAACAGCTCAATGCCGGTAGCATTGACTACGAGGAAACGACCTACATGCTCTCGCAGCCTATAGAGTTGCTGGGGCAGCCCTTTCTGCGTAATCAACGAGCTTCCAAATCACAAAAGGCGGCCGAACTACAATTTGAGTACGATCGGCTTCAGCTGATACGACAGGTAAAATCGTTGTATGTTGAATACTGGCAGCTGTCACAACAGCTGGAAATCTATAATCAGGCGCTGGACGTTATACGCAAAGCCCGTTCCGCTGCCAAGGCCCGCCAGTCGGAAGGTAGTTTTTCCGGCCTGCAAGTACAGCGATTTAACGTAGAGCTCAGTCGCTATCGAAAACAGCGCGACCAGGTGCGGCTGAACCGTACCCAGGCAGGCAATCGGCTGGCCACCTTTTTGTTTTCGGGGCAAAAGCTGGATACCGAAATCCAGCCTTCCGATAGCCTGATGGTTGAGCCCATCAACCTACAAGAGCAGACCCTGATTCAATATGCTCTTGCCAATCGGGCCGATCTGGCCGCCTTGGAGCAAATAGTCGCCGCCTCTGAACTGCAATACAAAGTTGAAAAACGAGATCGCCTGCCCGATCTGAACCTAAATGTTGGATACAAGCAGCAGTCAGACGGGGCGGAAGGATTTGTCATCGGTGGGACCATCAAGCTCCCCATCTTTAACCAAACCCGGGGCAATGTAACGATCACCCGATCGCAAACCCGTTCGCGCCAGACCGAACTGACCTTAAAGCAGCAGACGGTGCAGAATCAGGTTTCCACGGCCTACGAACGAGTAGAACTTGTGTTGGAGCAGTGGACCTCGATGCAAGAGGGTGCGATGGACGGGTCAATGCTGGAAGCGGCACGCGCTGCCTATCAACAGGGCCGGTATTCGCTGGTTGAACTTCTCGATGCCACCCAGGCTTTTGTCGATGGACAGACGATGACCTACGAAACCATAGCCGATTATAACCAAGCACTTTTTGAACTCAACGTACAATCCGCAGGACGAATTTCTAACTCTCAAAACAACTAATACTATGAAACGCTTACTTCTTATTTGTTCAATTGCAGCAGGAATAACAATTGCCGGATGTGGCTCGGATGATTCGGGGCATAGCCACGGCGAAGAGGGGGATCACACGCATGAAGCTCCTGCTCAACAATCAACTACGGATAGTAGCGATGCCGTCCGTATTGGAGGTGGTGACCATTCCGCAGACCATGATTCTATGCATACCCATGATGAAGAAGGTGACCACAGCCATGGAGAAGACGGGGATCATACCCATGAAGAGGATACCCATTCACATGGAGATGAGGAACACAGTCATTAATTCTCAGTCATCTAATAAATTTATTACGAACAAATTTTGATGCAATGAAACAACTTATAGCGGTAATCATACTTAGTATATCCCTGGTGATGATAGGGTGCGGGGGTGCGAGCGACGAAGGGCATACGCATGGTGAAGAAGGCGATCATACCCATGAGCAAACCACTCAGCAAGCCCAAGAAAATCATGGCCATTCCCATGATGGAGAATCCGGTCACGAGCACCAGGAGGGAGAACCTCAACTGGAGGGGGCTGGGGTCATTACCCAATGGACAGATAAGACCGAACTGTTCATGGAATATCCTGAACTGATTGTAGGACAGGAAGCTACCTTCGCCGTTCATCTCACTCGACTTTCTGACTTTCAGCCTATTTCTGAATCCGAAGTGCAGTTTGTGTTTAGCTCAGAACGAGGCAACGAAGGGGCCCTCACTGAAACGGAAGTTCAAGTTCCTGGAATTTATGGCCCTGATGTCGTCTTTGATCGAGCAGGACGGTACGACCTTACGATCATCATTCAGGGAATGGTGAATGACACGTTACAGGTCAACGGAATCCCAGTCTGCAATTCGGCTGACGAGGTGCCCCAAGGGCACGCCGAGGAAGATCCTAACCTTATTACCTTTTTAAAAGAGCAGCAGTGGGATATCCCTTTTGCTACCCAAGAGGTACAACAACGAACGCTTACCCGAACCGTAGATGCCACCGGGGAAATTATAGCGGCACAAAATAGCCAGGCCGTTGTTTCCGCTCCTTTTTCAGGCATCATCCTGTCCAGCCAAAATAGGAACCTACCCGTGGTAGGTCAGCAGCTGTCAAAAGGTACCACGATGGCGGTGTTGAATCCTGCCATCCAATCGGGCGGCGGCGACAATTACGCCCAGCAATTTATCAATGCCCAATCGGAATTGGAGCTGGCCAAGGCCAACCTGGATCGATCCAAGCGGTTGTATGAAAAAGAGGCGATCCCGCAAACCGAACTCCAGAAAGCCCGTATTGAGTACCGCCAGGCACTGACGCGTTACCAGACGATCAATGAAGTAATCCAGGTAGATACCACTACGATCGATGGTTACGGGGAATCAGCCGAATCCTACCGCTTTGAGCTCAAAGCCCCAATCAATGGTACGATCGTTGAATCGTTCGTCACCCCGGGCATGCAGGTGGAAGCCGGTGAGCCACTATATCGCATAGCTGATGCTTCAAAGGTTTGGCTTAAGGCTCATGTTCCTGCCGCCAAGCAGAGTCGCATTGCCAATGCCAGCCAGGCCGCCTTTCGGGTGCAGGGCGATGATCGCCTATATGAAATGAGTGAGCTGGATGGACGATTGATCAGCAAGGCTAACAGCATTGACCGGCAGAGCCGAACCCTGCCGCTGATTTATGAGCTCGATAACACGGAAAATGGGCTTCCGCTGGGGATGTTTTCTACGGTGCATATCAACACCGATACCAAAGAAAATGTACTGGCGATTCCGCAATCCGCTCTCATTGAGGAAGAAGGAAACTACAATGTATATGTGCACGTCTCGGGAGAATCCTTCCGAAAACAACGTGTTACAACGGATATCCAGCATCGCGGATGGGTAGAGATTACCTCCGGTCTGCAAGGTGGAGAGCATGTGGTGACCGAAAATGCCTACCAGGTGAAACTGGCTTCGCTTTCATCCGAGGCGCCATCCCACGGGCATACCCACTAAGGACGCTTGGAATATGAACTTTATCAAATAGTACTGATATGTTAGATGCAATTATTAAGGGATCATTGAGGCAGCGACTCGTTGTCGTGGTGACCTCCATCGTGTTGTTTTTTGCCGGGGTATATGTGGTCATCAATATGCCGGTGGACGTGTTTCCCGATCTGACGGCTCCCACCGTGACGGTGATGACCGAAGCGCACGGCATGGCTCCCGAAGAGGTAGAGCAATTGGTAACCCTGCCGATTGAAACGGCTACCAACGGTGCGAGCGGCGTGCGACGGGTGCGCTCGGCGACCTCCAAAGGATTTTCTATCGTTTGGGTCGAATTTGAATGGGGGACCGACATCTACCAGGCCCGCCAGATCGTTAACGAAAAACTATCGCTGGTGAGCAACCGCTTGCCGGAAGAAGTACCTCCACCGGTGATGGCTCCGATCACCTCGATCATGGGGGAAATCATGTTGGTAAGCGTAGAAAGTGATCGTCATTCGGAACTGGAGATACGCACGGCTGCCGACTGGGAGATTCGGCGGCGACTGCTGGCCATTCCCGGAGTGGCGCAGGTGGTGCCCATTGGAGGCGGAGTGAAGCAGTATCAAGTCCGCGTAGATCCCGACAGGCTAAAAGCCTATAATGTAACCCTCGATCAAGTGATGGAGGCGACCGAATCATCCAACGAGAACTTTTCGGGCGGATTCTTCCAGGAATACAGCCAGCAGTACACTATTCGCGGTATTGGCCGAGCTAATTCGCTGGACGACATCAAACAATCGGTGGTTGCCGAACGCAACAACCAGCCCATTACCATTGGTGATGTTGCCAATGTAGAAATAGCTGCTGCCCAAAAGATCGGAGATGCCTCAGTCAACGGAGATCAGGCCGTGATTATCTCTATCAAGAAACAGCCGGATACCAATACCCTTGAGCTAACCGAACGAGTAGATGAAACGCTGGCGCAGATTGAGCAAAACCTGCCGGAAGGCTTTACAATTAACAGTCACATTTTTCGGCAGGCTGACTTTATCGACCTTGCCATTGAAAACGTGATTGAAGCCCTGCGGGATGGAGCAATACTGGTAGTGATTATTCTGCTGCTATTCCTGGCGAATTTCCGTACGACAATGATTTCCCTTACGGCCATCCCACTGGCGCTCATTACATCAGTGTTCGTACTCGAGTTCTTCGATATCACCATTAACACCATGACCTTGGGTGGGATGGCTATTGCCATCGGGGTGATCGTGGATGATGCGATCATCGATGTGGAGAACGTGTTTCGAAGGCTTCGAGAGAATGCGAAGCTCCCGGAGTCGGAACAGAAGTCGGCGATGCAGGTGGTCTTTGAAGGATCTAAAGAAATACGGACCTCCATTATTAATGCCACGCTGATCATCATGATCGTCTTTATTCCACTCTTCTTTTTGAGTGGCTTGCAGGGACGCATGTTGAAACCCTTGGGACTGTCCTATATCGTATCCATTGGGGCTTCCTTGGTTATTGCCATGACGGTAACGCCGGTGCTGTGTTACTACCTGTTGCCCGGACAAGCGGCAAAGGGCAAGCTGGAAGAAAGCTGGTTTACCAAGAAACTCAAATCGGGCTACCAGCGCATGTTGGATAGCGTCCTGCGCTACAAGAAAAGTGTGCTGACGGGTACGCTGGTTCTATTCTTGGGTACATTAGCCGTGATACCGTATCTGGGAAGTTCCTTCCTGCCCGAATTTAATGAAGGCACGCTGGTAATCAGCGCTGTAACCATTCCCGGTACCGGGCTAGACGAATCCAATGAGATCGGCCAACGGATTGAGAACATTCTGCTCGACCACCCGGCGGTTACCAGCACGGCAAGCCGGACAGGCCGCGCTGAAATGTCCGAGCATGCCCAGGGCGTGAACGCCTCTGAAATTAATGTGGATTTAGATATTCCAGAAGGCATGACCAAGGAGCATGTCCTGGAAGAGCTGCGGTCTGATTTGAGCGTGGTTTCGGGTACAAATATCACGATCGGCCAGCCCCTTGGTCACCGCATTGACCACATGCTCTCGGGAACGCGGGCCAATATTGCAGTAAAGATCTTTGGTCCCGATCTGTACCGACTGCGAACTTTGGCCGAAGAGGTACGGGGACAAATGGAAGGTGTTGAAGGAGTGGTTGATCTATCGGTCGAGCAGCAGCAGAATGTTCCTCAAATTCAGATTCGTCCCGACCGACGAGCCTTGGCGCGTTATGGCATGAACATAGGTGACCTGTCAGAGAAGGTAGATGTGGCCTTTGCTGGTGAGACGGTCTCGCAGATTATCGAAGGGGACCGGTTGTTTGACTTGATAGTCCGCTACGATGAGCAGCACAGGGGGAGTATCCAGGCTGTAAAAAACAGCGAATTCACCCTTGAAGATGGAACAGTGGTTCCGCTTTCGGAGCTTGCCAGTATCAAATCGCGCAGTGGTCCCAACACCATTAGCCGCGAAAACGTGCAGCGAAAAATTGTGGTCTCGGCCAATGTGGCCGGCCGCGACCTGCGCGGTACGGTGAATGCCATCAGTGCTAATGTTTCTGAGAACGTCAACTTTCCACAGGGCTATTTTGTGGAGTACGGCGGACAGTTTGAGAGCCAGGCGCAAGCGACCCGCACCATCTCGCTGCTGAGTATTGTCGCCATCCTGCTTATTTATTTGCTGCTATACCTGGAGTTCAGCTCCTTGAAAACAGCACTGCTGGTGATGGTGAACCTGCCGTTTGCCTTGATCGGTGGGATCTTCATCGTATGGTTTACCAGCGGTATCGTATCCATTGCCTCGCTGGTTGGCTTTATTACGCTGTTTGGCATTGCCACCCGAAACGGAATACTGATCGTTTCGCACTATCAGTACCTACGTTGGGAGGAAGGCAAATCCTTTATGGACGCGATCCGGCAGGGCGCTATAGAGCGTCTTAATCCCATCTTGATGACCGCGCTTACGGCTGGGCTCGCATTAATTCCGCTGGCATTGGCAGCCGGTGAACCTGGAAACGAGATACAGTCGCCGATGGCGCAAGTTATTCTGGGGGGACTCATTAGCTCCACCTTGCTGAACATGATTGTGATTCCGGCCCTGCTGGCACAGTTTGAGAGCAGTGAAACGAAAATTGCCAACTAAAACAAAGTTTATTAGAATGCTTAACATAAAGTATGCAGTAACAGTATTCACCCTTGTCTTGAGATGTTTTTAGAATAGGGGACTTATTGGATACTGGAAGTTGATAAGTTGCTTTTAAAGGAAAATTGAGTGCAAGGAGACTTCAAATCCTAATATCAACAACAAGATTGTTCGTTTTGAACGGGTGGGCAAGATACATCAGCATACGAACAGAACACACAACAATCGCCTTTCTGAGGTTTTAACAGTTTCCGGCACTCCGGACACTCCCAAAAATACTGGCAGGAGTCAGTCGGCATGGTCTCGTTTGACTCGTCTCCACATTCGGGACACGTGATCGTGGATTGTCGTTTTGTCTGGTCATTCATGTTCTAAGCTGTTTCCCGGTTTCACTGTTGCCTTCCAACGCTTCAAGAATCGGACAACCTCCGACAGGCCCATCTTCAGAACAGGAATCAATAAGATCAGTTAACGTCTCTTTGATCCGTTGTAGATCTTTAATCTTTTGGGCAACATCTTGGTACTTTTGTTGTGCTTCTTCCTTAATTTCTGAACAAGAAGTATCTTCATCTACTCGCAGCTCTAAGAACTCCTTGATTTCACTGAGCGTAAACCCAAGCTCTTGGGCCCGCTTGATGAACCTGATCTGATCAATATGTCGCTGGGTAAAGATTCGATAGCCCGACCGCCTTCGATCGGGTTTGGGGATCAGCTCCCGCTTCTCGTAGTAGCGGACGGTCTCTTTGTTGACACCTGCCCGTCTGGCTACGTCACCAATTTTATAGGTGGTTATGCCGTCATATTTTTCCTCCATATCCTCAATCATAATAAACGAATTATTTAATCTGGGGATATATATCCCAGGATAGTAATCTTAATTTTTCTTGACCATCGTTTTCCCACAGCAACAGGTCGGGTTTTGCGTCCCCGAGCAGTTGCTGGGTGCTCCTTTAGTTACGGTGACTTCGCACCCGCAACTATCGGCGGGGCACCGATAAACTTCTCCTTTTTTAAGTGGCATAACAATACCTCTTGTTTATTAGGGATTGCAATTCACCAGTAATATAAGGCCTGTACCATAGTCGAGAGTCAAATAAAATATATTACTTATTACTGGCCGAGGACCAGTGAAGTGCACCAATCTTCCAGTTCCCGTCTTCTTTCTTGAGAACAGCCAGTTCGAGACTGTTCAAATCCAGATTCCTATCGCTGTAGGTACCCCAGGTATGTGTTTGAGTTGAGATCCAGGCCGTATTACCGTCAATCGAAACTTTGCGGGATTCAACTTCCCGTTTCATGGCACTCAGAAATTTTCCATCCGAATGAAAATGGTGAGACAGATATTCACCCTTCGTTTCGATGTTAACGCCTTCCAAGATTCGGACAGACTCTGAGAGCAGACCCTTGGCAGCTTGGCTGTCATTATCAATAATAGCCTCATGAAACGCATTAAGCGTTTGGATCACCTTCTTTTCTGTAGCAGAATGTTGTCCTACAGCAATGGACGTTCCGATTATAAAAAGTAGAATTGCAGTCAATGATATCCGATTAGACATAATATTAATTAATGATTATTGAGTTGTGTTAAGGAAATTCTATCGATAAGCACCGTTCCGTTTCCATCCAGCCGCAAGCCCACACTGCCGGCCTCTGGGGCGTCCCCATGGCCATGAACGACCATCTCTTTGTTAATGTAGCCGCGGAAATGCGTGCCGTTGCCGATGATACGAATAAATAGCATCCCCGAAGCTGAATAGGATTCTTCGGCAAATACTTCACGGTTGCCCTCGGTGACGCGTCCCTGGGACATAGTGCCATCAGAGGACAGCGTTACAAAATCATAGTTTTGGGCATCCTGCAGATGGTTGATCAGCGAAATTTTCCCTTCAAAATCAGAGAGGTCCAGGTAGTAATCGACCTGCACGTTTTGAAATGAGTCTTTCCCAACAAAGAAGTTAGCGATGGAATCGCCAGAAATCTTAAGCAGGTGATTGTTGCCACTGGTAATAACGGTTGGCTGAAGTTCAGAGGCGGATCCTTCCAACCACCGGAACCGGGAAAGCAGCGTACTTACGACATTGGGACCAATTTCCCATGACCAGTTGCCATTATTACTGACCGTGAATGTTGACCCGCCCTCTTGCAGGCTATCGGAGGTGAGCGATGTCGTTTCTTGCTGTTCGATCAGTTGGCCGGTGCCCGTTCCGTAACCAAAGACCATTTCAGCACCGTGATCACCGGTTTCATAGAGGAAGAAAATACCGGGCAAAACAATGACAAAAAGCCCGATCCTGATTACCTTTTGATCCATCTTTTCATACCAATGAACCGCAATACGTAGCAAGGCATAGATCCCAAAGAACCAAACCGTCCACAAGGCCCAGTCGGCATGTTCATTCAACACCGATTGAGCTCCCGATGGCAAAAAGATACTGTCAGCCGCAATGGAACCGGTATAGTAAGCCACAATAGCTGAAACTGCGCCAAAGCCATGAAGGATGGTTGTTTTAAGAGCATCCCACCACTTGTCAGGCAGAAAGAAGTTTAGTAAGTCCATTAGTACTGCCAATAGTATAATAGCAATGGGAAAATGAACGAGTATGGGATGTATGTTCGGAGCCCATTCGGGAATTAATTCCATAATGAAAAGTTCTTTTTGTTATAACAGTTGGGTGTAAGCAAATGCTGATAATCCTAATACATTAATGATAATAAATAAGGTAACAGCAACTTTCTTAATCGTACCACCGCCTTCCATGTCCATCATCTTCATATCGTGATCTTCCAGGTAGCGTTTATTTTGCCAGACTAGCCAACCAGCAATCCATACAAAGACGAGGTTCATCCAGAAGGTGTAGTCGATTTTAAACTGGGTGATCTCCGAAACCACGCGCCTGCTTTCCGGTACGATGTCCAGAAAGGAGAAGAGTCCGTTCAGGAGCAAGGCGGTAATCACAATGCTTACAAACATGACGCCAGCAATATAGAGTGCTACTTTCCAACCGTAATATTTCGCATTGATGTGCACCAGCGGAGGGACCATCAGGTCGGAATAGATAAAGCCCATGATACCGGCAAACAGCACGCCGTTTTGATTGAGTACTGTCGCCAATGGAATATTTCCCATCGATCCAATAAAGGTGGAGGCCGCCACGAAGGGAGCAATAGCGGCATTTTCAAGCGTTACCAGCCAGTCGGGAAGGTGTTGGGCATCGGCCAGAAAGAGTGTCGTCCAGAATGATTCGGGCACCAGTACCGCTACAAAGCCGGCAATGGTAAATCCAATGAGGATGTCTTCCCAAGCCATCTTCCAGTCGTTGACAAATTTGTGGCCAACCAGCTGCCATCCTTCTTTACTGGTGATGCGCTCTTTCCAGTCGAAGTCCTCGGTCAGCCCATCATATTGTTCTACCTTTTCACGAGCAGCTTGTAGCCAGCTTTCCGGATACGTCCATTTAATGAGCAAGCTGCTTATGGCAATGAGTACCAGCCCGCCAATAAGTTCCGCCGCCAGAAATTGCCAGCCCAGAAAAATGAGGATCAGAATCCCCAGTTCAATAACCAGATTGGTAGAGGCAAACATAAAAGCAACGGCGGCGATGAAGTGAGCTCCTTTTTTGACCAGTGATCGGGCGGCCGCGAGGGCGGCAAAGGAACAGGACGAGGAAGCGGCGCCAAAGAAGGTGGATAGGGAAATACTTTTTAGATCAGCGTCGCCCATGTATTTGGTTAGCTCTTTCTTGGGGACGAAGGCCTGAATCATGCCGCTTACAAAATAACCTAGCACAAAGGCCCAGCCGGATTTCCAAAAGAAGCCCAGTGCCGTTTTTGCTGATTCTCCATACAGGTTAATAAAATCCATATAAATTATGAGAGTTGGTTATTTGAAAATTTCGTTCTGCAAAGAACTACTACGCGAATTAACCAAATAATAAGCTTAAAACCACATGCGAACACCACCGAGCAGACTCAGATTGCTTACATGCCCGCCTTCTGCGCGTGCCATGTCGGCGGTTTCGGCCAGTTTACGCTCCCAGTTGATGCCAATATACGGGGCAAATTCCCGCACGAACTCATAGCGAAGCCGGAAGCCGAGTCCAATATTGTTTAAGCCAGATCCAACACCCCATTCGGGAACCTCCTGGAAAGCAACACTGGTTTCAACTATTGGCTGTCCGACAAGCCGCTGGGTAAAAAGTAGATCGTATTCAGCTTCCAAATCCGCCGAAATGTTACCGGCTTCGCTTACATAGATTCCGCTTTCAAAATGGATGAAGTAGGGCGCTTTGCCCTGAAGTCCGACGGTAGCAAATCCCCGGGATTTATTTCCGTGTTCGTAGGCCAGATCGTACCGGAGGCCGCCGGTAACATCAAGATAGGGACTGATGGCGCGGCTGTATAATCCCTGGAATTCCATATGCGCCTCACTTGCGGTCGGGACCGCTTCTCCGTGGGACTTGAACCAAAACTTCCCTAGATCTTTGCCAATGTAGGCTTTTATATCCCACATAACAGGATTGCTGCCATCCATACTCCGGTACTCCAGTTTATCAGCAGTAAAATAAGCATAGGTTTTATCGCCCATCATCAGGTCATTGCTGAACTCAGGTGCTTTCTGAGCAAAAGCTGAGCTACCGGCAATTATAATCAGAGCAAAAGCAGTGAGAATGAATATCGATGCACGTTTAATCATGGTCATTATGTTGCATTTTGTGTGTCAGATAGAATTCGTTCTTCAAAGTCTAATGGATCTATTTACGAATAGTCCTGTCCATAAATACTGCCGTCTTCATCGGCCACCTGGACGACGCGGAACATACCCCGCTCCATGTGATACAGGATGTGGCAGTGGAAGGCCCAACGCCCTTTATCGCGGGGCGTAATAAGGGCCGAAATGCGTTGTGCGGGTTGTACCAGCAGGGTATGCTGCCGGGGATTATACTGTCCGTTGCCATTTTCCAGCTCCATCCACATGCCGTGCAGGTGAATGGGGTGTTCCATCATGGTATCGTTGACGAGGATGAGCCTTAATCGCTCATTGTGGGTAAACTCAATCGGGCCATCCACTTCATGGAACTGATCTCCATCGAATGACCACATGTACCGTTCCATGTTGCCCGTCAGGTGCAGCTCAACTTCGCGTTGGGCATCGCGTTCATCCTTGTTGGGACGAAGGCTTTTTAAGTTGTTATAGGTAAGCACTTTGCGTCCGTCGTCACCAAGTCCGATGCCGGGTTCATCGAGCCGATTAAATTGGTTCTGGGCAATAGCAGCGGCGCCCGGGCCGTGCTTGCTGGGGCCGTGTTTGACCGGCGTTTCTTTCCAGGCGGGCACCATTGCGTCACTATCCTGACCTCCGTGGTCCATATTCCCATGGTCCATGTCTCCGTGATCCATGCCCTTCATGTCACCTTCTTTCATATCCATACCATCCATACCCATCATCATACCCATATCTCTCATATCTCGGACGGGACGTTCCCGCAGTTCGGGAATTGGGGCTGACATCCCCTCGCGTGGGGCCAGCGTTCCACGGGCATAGCCACTGCGGTCGAGAGATTCGGCAAAAATGGTGTATGGTTTTTCTTCCTTGGGTTCGACAATCACGTCGTAGGTTTCGGCAATACCGATACGGAATTCTTCAATGGGGACCGGTTCGATATTTTGACCATCAGCTTGTACCACCGTCATCTCCAGGCCGGGAATGCGGACATCAAACGCGGTAGTACCAGCCGAAGCATTGATAAATCTCAGCCGCACTTTTTCTCCCTTCTTAAACAGGGCGTTCCAGTTGGAGTTGGGCCCGCGACCGTTCATCAGATAGGTGTAGGTTGCTCCTGTAATGTCCAACAGGTCGGTCGCTTTCATGCGCATTTTTCCAAAAGACGCGTAGTTTTTAATCGTATCACCCAACCCTTTCTCCTTAACGTCGTCGAAAAAATCTCCGAGCGTGCGCTGCTGGTAATTGTAGTAGGCATCCAACGATATGACATTGTCCAGCACGTCATGAGGATCTTCGAATGTCCAGTCGGAGAGTACAATCGGGTATTCTCGATCATACTCTACCGGATCTTCATCGGCCGGATCAATAATCATAGGGCCATAATGGCCGAGCTGTTCCTGCAGGCCCGAGTGACTGTGATACCAATAGGTGCCATTCTGCCGTACCGGGTACTTATATTCAAAGGTCTCCCCAGGGGCGATGCCGTCAAAACTGACGCCGGGGACACCATCCATCTGAAAAGGCAATAGGATGCCGTGCCAGTGAATGGAGGTCGTATCGTCCAACTCATTGGTCACCCGAAGCATTACGTCTTGTCCTTCCTGCAAGCGGATCAACGGACCGGGTACCGATCCGTTGATACCAATGGCTTCGCCTCGTTTTCCATCGATTTTATGCGGCATTTTGCCGATGGTGAGATCAATGACATTATCAGGTCCTTTAGGAGTTAACACTTCTCGATCCCCACTGCCGAAGCCGGCTAAGGCGTAACCCGGCAATACCGCGCTTGCACCAGCAAAAGCCGCTAAGGAACCGGCATAGCGCAAGAATGTTCGGCGTGTCATGTTGTTGTCTTCACTCATAGCGGTTCAGTATCTTTTAATTGATTTAGAAGAAATTTCTTTGAACAGAGTTTCTTAATATAACAGCCCAACCTTAAATGAAGCTTAAAACATTTAAGCTCAGAGTCTGTTATTTTAGGGGTGAAAATTTTTATATCCTAATGCAGAGTCGTTTATGTGGATACTATTAGTGGAAGATGAACAACAGCTTGCCGGTAACCTCAAGCGCGGGTTGGAAGAAGAGGGCCACGTCGTTGAAGTCATCCACGATGGCGAAGAGGCGGAGCTCCAGGGGATGGTCAGCGATTATGATGTGGTGATCCTTGATTGGCGGCTGCCCAACCGGGATGGGAAACAGATTTTGCAGCACTGGCGGAAGGAGGGACGGAGTTTTCCCGTATTGATGCTCACCGCTTTGGGAGATCTGGATCATAAAGTGTCGGGGCTTGATGCGGGCGCCGATGACTATATGAGCAAGCCCTTTTCCTTTGAAGAACTGCTGGCGCGGGTACGGGCGCTGGGAAGGCGAAAATCCGAAATCAATGATACCGAAACAGTCTCTGCAGGACCTATTGAGCTGGATAGCCGAAAGCATAAGCTTAATATTTGTGGCATCGAACGCACCCTTCGTCCCAAAGAGTTTACCCTACTGGAGCTGCTGCTTAAAGAACCGGAAGCGGTGTTTTCCAAGACACAAATTGCCGAGCGAGTCTGGGGATCAGCCTATCACGTAAGTGATAATACCATCGAAGCAACGATTTCTACGCTCCGACAAAAACTGGGCGAATCGCTTAAAGAATGCGATGAGGTGGCATGGGATGATTCCAGTAATATTATTGAAACCATTCGGGGAGCCGGATACCGGTTACATGTCGATGTAATAAGCAAAAAAGAATAGTATTTTGAGTAAACTAACGTCATTTCTTGATCGGCTTTCCATTTCTAAGAAATTGGCATTTTGGTATGGGTTGAGTCTGTTCGTGATGCTTAGCCTGTTTGGCTACGTTTTATATGAGACCTTTCACCAGTCCATCCACCACAATTACGATCGCCATCTCCGTTTTGAAGCTGAACAACTACTTCCTTTTATACAAACTGAGGATTCGCTTTCCATTAACCTATCGGGATACAGCCGGAACGAAGCCTTACAAAGCGGCGTGGAATATGGGACGTATGTAAAGTTGTATGATGAACAGGGAAATCAGATATACAGCAGTCCCAATTTCTCGAAGGTAGACCAACCGCTGGAGACAGAACTTCCGGGTACACGCGAAGAATATTCGTTTAGCAGCCAGTGGCAGGACTTACCCGCTCGAACGCTCTTCTATCCAATTACAGATAATGGGGGAGACTTTTGTGGCTGGCTGGAAGTGACTGGTTTTGAGTGGACCCTCCACGAAGAGGTCAATCGGTTCCGGCGATACTTGTTGGTATTTATCGCAATCAGCGTGCTCTTTTCCATCCTGGGCGGCTACTGGCTCTCGCGCAGGGCACTGTCACCGGTGGCCTCGATTATCGATGCAGCCAAATCTATAACGGCCACTGATTTGGACAAGCGCATACCCGTAAACTACCAGGTGCGAGATGAATTGACCGACTTGGCGGAAACCTTCAATATGATGTTGAATCGACTGCAACGAGGGTTTGAGCGAGAAAAGCGGTTTACCTCGGATGCGGCCCATGAGCTGATGACCCCGCTATCATCCCTGCAAAGCGATGCCGAAATTATGTTGCGCAAGCCGCGCTCAAAAGAAGAGTATCGAGAAACGATCCAGCGTATGCTTGCGGAAGTGCGCCGCATGAGCGAAATGGTGCATCTGTTACTCCAGCTGTCCAGAGTGGAAGCCGACCATCGCTCCGAGCCAGAACGGATTAACATCAGTAGTATTACGGATAAGGTGGCTAAGGAATATCAGGAAAAATGTAATCAGGAGAATATTGATCTACAGACCCAAATTAAGGCGGATTTACACGTTCAGGCGCATGGAGCCTACATCGAAGAAGTCATAAATAATCTATTAGAAAATGCTTGTAAATATACCACGGAAGGTGGAGAGATACATCTTGAGCTTCAACAAAGTAGTGGGAAGGCAGTCATTCATCTGAGTGATACCGGAATTGGATTTAAGGAGGAGACTAAAAAGCATCTTTTTGAACGGTTCTATCGGGCAAATGAATCGAAGGTGCAGGAAAAACCGGGGAGTGGTTTGGGACTGCCCCTCGTCAAGGCTATTGTCGAGTTGTACGGTGGAAAAATACGAGCGTATAGTGATGGTCCGGGACAGGGCAGTACGTTTGTCATAGAGCTGCCATTGTTGGAAGAGGAGGAAGCCTAACGTGGTTTAATGGCTTCGATTTTTTTAACGATGCCTCCATTAGTTAGATCCTGAACTTTTTGTAGTTGCCATCCTGCTTTTTCTACGTTATCTACGGTTTTACGGGCAATATGTACGCCGCTTAGATAATGAAAAGGGGCATCAAGACGATCCATCACTAAAGCCAGCGGTGACCATTCAGCACGCATATGTTCCAGCAGACGAAGCCGGCCGCCGGGGCGGGTCACCCGTAATGCTTCCTGGAGACCCAAAACGGGATCAGGCACTGAGCAAAAGACAAAAGTAGCCACCACATCGTCAAAATGATTGTCAGGATAGTCCATGTCTTGGGCATCCATCTCTTTAAGTTGTACCTGGCTTTTATCATGTTTTTCCAGCAGGGATTTGGCTCGTTCCAACATCTTAGGCGATAAGTCAATACCAGATAGATCAATATCATCAGGGTAATAGGGGATGTTTTTGCCGGTTCCCACGCCAATCTCCAGTACCTTTGGCCCTTCGACCTGTTGCCAAAGGTCACTGCGCCAATCTTGGAACAGCAGTTTTTCTACCGGCCACTCCATCAGGTTATAGAATGGAGCTATCCAGTCGTAACGATGTTGGGTATGAGTTGTTTCTTTATATGACACTTTTTCGGTTGGCATACTTGTCAATTATCCTTAAGTATTTTCTTTCGCTCTTCAAATTCTTCCCGTTCAATTTTTCCTTGAGCAAATCTTTTCTTTAATATGTCCAAGGCATCATCTTCCAGTTCGGCTTTTGGGCGATAAGGAATGACATTGAAAAGAACCAACAGGATAATACCAACTACAATAATCCACCATATCCAGTGCATGCCTATAAAGTGATGATCAAAAAGCATAATACTGATTTATTAATTACAATTAGTAATAATCTATTTGGAAGATAGAAACAGGTGCCTTAAAACAAGCTTAAAATTGGAGAGGGATTTGCTATTTCTTCATTTACTGGATTTAACCTGTTGTCGGAGAGAATACCTCTGGCTCGGAATTTTGATTTGGCACTAAATAACTTGACCAGTCCGATCATTAGATATGAACTTTGGTTGAAATTGCCATTCCCGATTCAAGATCATCTGCTAAATCCAGCGTAATCGCATGCCATTTAATATTACGGCCATCACTGAAAGCTCGTGGATAAGCATTCCCGCTGCCATATGTACTGATCCCATGAATACACCAGCAAGTAATGCCCCTACCGTCACCAAGGCAATGGCAACATTCTGATGGATATTTCGCAATGTCAGTTTTGATATCTTCAACGCCTCTGGTATAGTCATTAGCTTATCCGACATCAAGGCAATATCAGCCGTTTCTATTGCTACATCAGTGCCGGCAGCTCCCATCGCAATACCGATATCAGCGGCAGCCAAGGCGGGGGCATCATTGATACCGTCACCGATCATGGCTACGTTCTCACCTTCTTGTTGCAAGTCATGGATGATATCATTCTTTTGATCGGGCATCATACCCGCATGCACCTCCTTAATCCCTGCTTCTTTGGCAATAGCTTCAGCAGTATCCCTGGCATCACCGGTTAGCATGACAATTCGATTGACTCCACTTTTTTGGAGCTGTTTAATCATCTTGGAGGCTTCCGGGCGCATGGGGTCGGCTATCGCAATGCCTCCAAGCAACCTGTTATCATATGCTACCAGCACAGTCGTACGTCCGTTCTCGGCCAGCTTATCTATCTGGTTGACAAAGCTATCCCCGATAACAATTTCCTGCCGCTTTAAGAATTTTGTGCTTCCCACTAAGATTTTCTTCTCCTTGTGTAAGACCTCTATACCCAAACCGGTGTGGGATGTGAAATAATCGGGTTCGGGCAAATCCAGGGATGTTGGCACCTCGGATAGGATAGCTTCGGCCAGCGGGTGTTCAGAGGTCGACTCTGCCATCCCCGCCCAATACAAAAGGTCGGTTACTTGTTCTGGGATATTTTCCCCTTCAATATCAGAGGCAGGGACCACCGATAACTCCTCCTTTGCATGTGATTTTCCAATATCCGCCTCGACTTTCTCTCTTTGGAGGCAAACAAACTCTGTTATCTTTGGCTTTCCCTGCGTAAGCGTGCCGGTCTTATCCAGTGCTACAGCCGAGATCGTTCCAGCATTTTCCAAGTATTCTCCACCTTTGATAAGGATCCCTTTCTTTGCTGCATTTCCTATTCCGGTTATGATCGATATCGGAGTAGAAATAACCAGCGCCCCGGGACAGCCAATCACCAGCAGTGTGAGTGCAAGCTCCAGATTCCAGGTCCACAGGTATGAGAGGATACTCAATCCTACGATACCGGGCGTATACCACTGGGCAAACCGTTCAATAAAGCGCTGCGTGGGTGCTTTTTCCTCCTGGGCCTCTTCCACGCGCTGGATAATTTTGGCCAGAGTCGTGTCGCCTCCGGCTTTGGTTGCCCGCACCCGAATACTTCCATTTTGGTTAATAGTGCCCGCAAATACTTCCGCTCCGGATTGCTTTTCTGCGGGTATGGGCTCTCCTGTTATCGCACTTTCATCTACTGACGTAGTGCCGGATTGGACCACACCGTCCACCGGGATTTTTGATCCGGGCTTTACCAGCACCAGCATTCCTTTTTTAACCTCCCGGGCCGGCAGTTCCCGACGGCTTTCATTCTCTAACACTATGGCCGTATCGGGTGCCATATTAATGAGTTCCCGTAGGGTATCCCGTGTTTTGCTCATCGTCCGCGCTTCCAGCCAGCCTCCGAGTAGGAACAAGAACGTCACCGCCGCGGCTTCCCAGTGCACGCCAATGGCAATTCCACCCGTAGCGGCGATCGTCACCAGCAGCTCAATATTGGTATGGCGATTTTTAAGTCCCTGCCATGCCCGTCGGGCGATTTCTAACCCGGCAACCAGCGCAGCCCCAATCATGAACGTATTAAATAACAAGGCCGAATCCCGAAAGAAGTCAGTGGCCCACCCGGCTGTGATAAGCGAGCCACTGATTATTAATAATACTTTCTTGCGTGTTGAAGGATTGGTCAAGCCGCTGAGTAGCTTTTGGAGTATTTTCATAGTTTTTAGGATTAAAATTGCGAAATTCGGGCTTCATACCCTGACTGCTCGACGACTTCAAGCAGCTTGTCTTCAGAAACAGTCTCGGGATCGTGCTCCACCTCAATGCGTCCGGTATTGAAATGAACTTTGGCTTGGGATACCCCCTCCGTTTGATTTAAACTGGACTCGATATTATCTACGCATGTAGGACAGCTCAGATCATCGCTTCGCAATATTGTTTTTGTTGTTGTCATAATAACTACCTCTGTTAGGTTTTATGATTTATCTACCTGTTGTTGAGTATCTGTCAGATCTCCGGCAATAGGTATTACTCTCCAACGCCGTGGGCCGGTCCGGCCTGAATTTTTTGATACAGTTTGTGGACATATACGATATACTTTACATAAGCGTCTACCCACTTTCGGCCAGCTTCTACGCTGTTATCTTTCTTACTTTTGGCTTCCATAGCTTTGCTGTAAAGTTCCGACGTTTTCTTCTGGATTTCGTTCGCCAGCATGTCGGTAACAGGGGCCAGTTCGCCTGAGGCAAGTGCTTGTTCGGCTGTCTGAATATCTTGTGAGCTTGGCTGGGCGGGTTTTAGACCAGTAAAGGGCATGCCTTCTGCCTCACGGTGTAGTCGTACTGTTTCACTCATAAAGTAGCGTTCGGCAAGTTCTTGTGATTCCTCACCCTTGGTATAAACGTTCAGGCTCTGCTCAAATGTGGATTTGAGTTCCTCGGCTTGCTGGTCTGTTACCCAAATAAGCGCATGAGAGATATCGCCGGTTTCAAGCGCTTGACGGGCATCCGTTGCCACGGGACCGTTCACCCGATCGCAATGTGCTTGACTGCTTGAAACAAAGCTAAGTATAAATACTAAGGTGAAAATTGAAGCTAATGTCGTTTTTATATGTGATTGCAAGTATTTCATACTAAGTACCTTTTGTGTGTTGTTTGTGTTTTCGATTCAATCAAAAGGTAACAGGCGGGCAGAAGCACTAAAATGAGCTGGATCAATTTAGTACTGATATTTTTTTATAATGGGAAAACTATTGAGGAATGACTTGGTTAGCGGTGCAGTAAATCAAAAAAGGAGAGGGATCATTATTTAGCTGAAATCCGCAGCAGTTCAGCTTTGTTGTTAATAGCAACCCATTGTCGTCCAGAGGTGATAAGATTATCGTTCTGAAACTGGCTCATGATCCGGCTGGCTGTTGCGGGTGACGTGCCCGCCATATCAGCGAGGTCTTTGCGGGAAAGAGGAAGTTGAATCAGCAGACCGCGGCTGTCTTTTTCGCCGAACTTATTACCCAAGGTAACGAGAATATGTGCTATACGCTTTGTTACCGGCAACGTAGAAAGATGCTGGATTCGCTGGCGGGATTCGTTGAGCCGGTCGGTCGTAATATCCAACACTGCCATTGCAACAGAGGGATACCGGTTCATAACCTCTCGAAAATCACTAAGTCTGATCGAAAGGATACACGCAGAGGTTTGGGTTTCGGCTGTTTCACTGTAGACATCCCTGCCACGGGCCGTGGGATTGCCGAAAAAATCGCCCGGCTGTAGCATATCCAGCAGCACGCTTTCTCCCTCCAGAGTGTGAGCAGCCAGTTTAACGTTTCCCGCTACCACCACCCGAAGCATGGTCGCGGAATCGCCCTGCCGGTAAATGGTTTCGCCTTTGGAATAGTGGTTGGCGGTACACTTTTTATTTACTTCCCGGAGTTGCTCTTCGGGCAGATCTTGAAAGAATGGCACCATCCCCAGCTTCTCCAACCGAAGATCAACGGTGCAGTGATGCTCTTGCAATGATGGCGTGCTAAGCGGGGTTTCTCTTTTATCTGACATAAATTAAGCGCGTTTAGAACTTACATTTCTGATCTTGTATCCTGTTTTTGAGGGGGAAGCAAGTCTTCAAGAAAAAATGCCGATAGTTCAGATCGGCCGTTAAGTCCTGATTTCGTATAGATCGCATTGGTTTGGCTTCGAACGGTTTGAACGCTGGTACCTCTGACTTCGGCAATTTCCTTGTTACTTAATCCTTTCAGCAGCAGAAAAGAAACCTCTTTCTCGGCCTCCGTCAGGTCCCAGCGATCCAGCTGATTTTCTATTTCGACACTTAGCCCCTTTACATATTTTTCGGACACCTGTTGCCATTTTTCTGCCTCGGCTTGCAGATCCTCCGAAAATTGTTGCTCTTGAGCCAACGAATGTTGCAGCCTGAAGCGTCCTCGTACCAAATAAAAAACCCCTGCCAGCGCAACAAATCCTACAATGGCTTCAATCGAAATATGCCACAGGGCCACCCCTTCAAAATAGTCGTTATAGATATCTATGGATGCCAGTACTGCTATTACAAAAAGGATAGTGGCAATGATCCATCGTTCATTGTTTTTCATTTTATTATTGCTTAATCCTCATCATTCTCTTCTTCATGAGCTTCTCCTTCATAAACAGACTCATGTTCCTCATGCTCTTCCTCACCGAGGGTTAGCTCTTGTCCGAATAAATTGATTGTTTGATTCGTGCTGTCATACGTTGAATACAAATAACCGCTCCATGTTAATGTAAGGATTAAAAATAGCATTCCGGCAAATCGTTTGCTATTGGTGATACCCGTTTTTTCTGGTAGTGCTTTCTTTTTACCGTCGAACATACTCGACCACAGCGAATCCCGGTGCTTAACGTGATGGAATATAATACCTCCTACGTGGGCAATGACGGTAATCAAAAATATAGTGGCCAACAGTTCATGCGTTTCTTCATAAAAATCACTTTCGCCGCCACCTGTCATCATCACGCCGGTGAGGGCTAAACCCGCAGCGCAAATATACATGATAATAGCTGCGTAGCTGGAGGCCGGATTGTGTCCGAGGTATCTCTTGGTCTTTTTTACTATCGCATCTTTCAGGTACCGCATAAATTCAATGGGATGTAATTTAAACGATGAAAAACGGGCATAGGTGGTTCCAACAAATCCCCAAATGATTCTCAGAACTAACATAAAACCGATCGTCAATCCCGCCATCATATGTAGAGTAAATAGTGGATTATCATCATCCACTATTTCAACGATGAGATAGGCTCCCAAGAAGAGGAATGCGAAAAGCCAGTGAAATATTCGTGTGGGCCAATCATAAACCGTGGTTTTCTTATGCTCTTTCATAATGCGCTCTATTCGTTAGTATTAACGGCTCAAATATTCGTAATTGCCGTTAATTGCGCATCAAACAAATGATGTATAAAAGGTCTTTTAATCTCTTTTCTGTAATTGTTAAAGAAATTCCAGTGCATTAAAGTACGCTCAGCTTATGATAAAGATTGTAGATCCTGATAACTTCTAACTTATCAAAGCATTGCTGGTGCAGCTCGAATAGTTGCTTTTTTGTATAGATTTGATTCTCAGTCTAAATGGCAGGGAATCCAATTAGAAGAAAACCCCGGCAGCAAGAATCTACCGGGGTCACCAACTATTTGTTGGTCAGTTTATAATCAGTTGTGATGTTGGTTATGAACTTTACCTTTCATGCCATCTTTTTTGTTCATCATTCCCTGGCCGTCCATCATGCCGCCCTGCATCATCTGCATGCACATCATATGCATCTTCATCATAGAGGAGTCGCCCATCATCTTTTTCATTTTGGCTTTATCCATCTTCATGTCACTGTCCATCATCGACTGCATCATTTCCATATGCTTTTGCATGCGCTCTTTCATTTGGGGATTGTTTTTCATCATCTTCTGCATGTTGCCCATTTTCATGTCACCTTCCATGTTTTGCATCATGTGCTGCATCATTTTTTGACGCATTTCGGGGTTCTCCGCCATATGCTGCATCATCATGGATTGCATGGTGGAATCCTCCATCATTTCCATCATCTGTTGCTTCTTTTGATTCATATCCTTTTGCTGAGCAAAACTCATGCTGACAAAAAGAAGAACCAGTGATAGTGTGAGTGTTAAGTGTTTCATAGTAGTCACCGTAATTGTGGTTTGTTAGATTGAAAATTCAGATCAATTATTATTTATAAGTTGTTAATTACTTTTTCGAGATTGTTTTTAACCTCTTCGGCAATGGGATGCAACGTGTTATTAGAAACGGCTTGCATGGAAGCCACCGGATTGACGGCTGATACTTCTACCGTGCCGTCTTCGTTTTCTTCCACGATGACATTACAGGGCAGCATCACGCCAATTTTGTCTTCCGCCTGAAGTGCCTTATGGGCAAAGTTGGGATTACAAGCTCCGAGGATCTTGTACTTTTTGAAATCCACATCCAGTTTCTTTTTCAGGGTATCTTTGACGTCGATTTCCGTCAATACGCCAAATCCCTCTTCTTTAAGAAGGCCAGTTACTTTGTCGATGGCTTGATCATAGGAGAGGTCGACTGTTTTTGAAGTAAAGTATTCCATAGTGTTTTTAGTCTTTTAGGATTCAATCAGTTTTAAATTCTACTCCAATATACAGTGACTTCCCTTAAAGCAACCTTAAAGAGCATGGAAATTAGTTCAGAGCAGAAGTACCCTCTTTCCCGTCACGTATTCTTGTGACCTTTTCAATAGGACATACGAAGATAATACCGTCTCCTTTGTGACCGGTACGACCATGTTTTTCAATGATTTCAGTAATTTCGTCTACATTTTCGGATTCTGTAGCGATCTCAATTTTCACTACGTGGGTATGCATGGCAGGGAACTTCAGGGAACCATGCTGATGATCGGGATCACTGTACCGGCCTGTTCCTTCGCCTTCAAAAACAGTCATAGAGTGAAATCCTTCATTTCGAAGATCTGTGTAAACATCTTCAAGCACCATTGGTCGGATATAGGCTTTGATGAGTTTCATACGAACCTCTGCTTTTACTGGAGTTTAAATCTAATATAGAAAGCATTGCTTAAAATAAGCTTAAAGACTATCAGGATTTTTTATTGGTAAGACGTGAAGTTATAGTCTGAATATCATACTTATGATAATACCTTCGAAATCCAAGCCCGACTAACACCAAATTTCCGAGCAATGTCAGCTTGGTTTTTAACCTTCCCTGAGTCAAGCAATTCCTGATAAATCTTACGCTGCTCTGCTCGACTTTTTCGTTTTTTCTTCTTCTTTGATGATTTGGGGTTAACAAATTTTGTGTAAAATTTTTGGTTCGCATCATTAAAATTTGGGTACAAATTGAGCAGTTTTCGGTAGTCAATTTTGTACTCATTTCCTTTTGGACCCTTCCTTAGGACTCTGATAGGCAATTTTAGAGGAAAGACTTTCCGCATATCATCTGTGTACGTGGAGCCACTTAGACCTACAGTGCGAACCTGAACTTTTCGGGTTCGCACTTTTTTATTTCAGTCCATTTTGCTTCAAGCTGCTCTTCTATTTAGATTTAGGTAATACCAAGTGCAGGAGGGGCTGATTCAAGGGTTAGTCTCTAAGGCCTAATGCACGGATTTGCCTTTCGCCCGCCGTGCTGCTATTTGTTAATATGAGTGACGTTTTTAAAGATCTCAACTCAGTGGGGAAATCTTAAAAAAGCGAGGTTTATTACGCCTAATGAATTAGACTCACTTTTTGAAACTTTTTATTCCATTTCCATCTTACCTGTAGCGATCATCCAGTGATGAAGCTGGTGATGGGCTCCATCAGTTAATAAACCTATGTATCCCAATGCCCGTATTTTTTGTATTTTGGACTCATTAATAGTAGTACAAGTAATGATCCAATTGTTGCCATCCTGTTCCGCATTCATATCCCAGCCTTTCTCTTTTTTGATCATGTCTGGATGCATGTTGAATAATTTTTTCAGCGCTTGAACAGCTTTTTCAGACTGAGGATGAACCGTAATTTCAATCCCTTTTTCAATCTGATCTTTTGATAATATTTCTACTTCTTCAGTAAACGCTTTCATATCAAGCAGATGCTGACGCAATGCTTCTAAGTTAACCTGCGACCAATCAGTATCAGAATTTGCTTCCAGTTTCTGGACTACTTCCTGAATAGTTCCAAAAATATCGTTTCCAGGTTCGGTAAGCGGAGTGCTATTTTGATGCATATCATGTTGGCCATAAGCGGTTCCTGTGATACCAAATACCATAAAAATTGCAATCCATTTAAGAGCGAACGTCGTAATTTTATTAAGAAACATAATTCTAATATTCTTTGATTTTTAAGAATGATACAATGATCAAAAAATGGTGGAGTTTTTTTTCTAACATCAATAATGGCTTGATGTTGCTTGTTAGGAGGATTATTAATCGCAATTGTTTAACACAAATCTATTAAATCATGACTCGTTTTTATCTTCTTCTGTCGTAATTTCAGGTTTTGACTGGAATGCCCGGATTAGTTGTCCAATCACAAAAGGAATCAGGCTCATGCCAAGTAACAGTGCCCAGCCAGATCGTCCGGGATCTTGCGTGTTAAGTACATCGGATAATCCCGGTAGATAGACAGCGGCAAGCAGCAGAACAATACAGAGCAAAATTGAACCGGCAATATACTTGTTACTTGTGATCTCGTTTGAAAAAAATCGACTTCCCGATCCCCGTAAATTGTAAACAAACCACAGTTTTCCGAAAGCAAGGGTTAGAAACGAGATTGTGACAGCTTGATTTTGATCAAATCCCATCTGGTAGACGGCCAGTGCAAGAGCAATGAGCACCGATGTGGATATGACAAAAGACCACCCCGCAATAGCCAGCCAGTGGCTGACTGTCAATACTGCTTCATCTTTTGGGCGGGGTTGCTTTCGCATAATTCCGGGTTCTCCTTTACCCATGCCGAGGGCAAGTGCCGGAAATACATCGGTGATCACATTCAGATAGAGAATCTGAAGCGGAAGTAGGGGGAGAGGAAAAAAGAAAAATCCGCCGAGAATTGTGGCAATGGTCACGGCAAGTACCTCAGCAACATTGGTGCACAGCATGAACATGGCCGACTTCCTGATATTTTCAAAAATGATTCTCCCGTAGCGAACGGCAGAGACAATAGTTGTAAAAGCATCATCAAGAAGAACCATATCTGAAATTTGCCGAGCTGCATCGGTCCCGCGTTTCCCCATGGCAACACCGATGTCTGCTTTTTTCAGTCCCGGAGTGTCATTGATACCGTCACCGATCATGGCCACAACTTTGGATTCCTCCTGCATCATTTTGATGAGGTGTAGTTTCTGGGCCGGACTCACTCGCGCAAAGATATTGGTATTGACCATCTTCTCGCGTTCCTGATCCGATAATTCATTCGGATCCCTTAAATCCCTGCTGTGTACAATGGGTGGATCTTCCTGCTCCGCAATACCCGTGTCTTTTGCGATTGCAGATGCTGTCGGGGCTTGGTCACCCGTTATCATGACAACGCGAATTCCGGCAGATTGACATTCGTTGATTGCAGGTCCTACATCATCCCTGGCCGGGTCGAGCAGGCCAATCAGCCCCAGAAATCGCAGATCCTCATAGGGTTCAGTATCTTTACTTTTAACAACCTTGTCTGCTACCGCTAAAAGCCGAAGCCCTTTTTCGGCAAGCTCCTTCGAACGATTCAGCCACTTTTCTTTAACTTCATCTGAAAAAGGCTTTTCTGAGTCTATGCCGTCACTGACAATGGTGGTGCAGGTGTCAAGTAGTTTTTCAGGGGCACCTTTTACGGCAACTTCTATGGAACCATTGCTTTCATGATAGGTAGCCATCATCATCGTATCCGAGCTGAAGGCTTCTTCCCGCAGTTCTGTCTTTTTCTCAACCAGTTCCTCACGATCGACATTCAGCAACAACCCGGCGCGTAGGAGCGCAGTTTCTGTCGGATCTCCCTGCTCGTCTTCCGCAACCTGATCATTATCATCATCAACAATAGAAGCATTGTTGCATAAAACGCCTACTTCAATGATTCGCCTGAAAATTTCATCCTCCTGATTCTGTATAGCTTCCGGATCATCGTGGTTTTCTATCCTGAATTCACCGGACGGTGAGTCTATTGTTTCAACGGTCATATGGTTTTCTGTCAGCGTGCCGGTTTTGTCGGTAAATATCACCCCGGTAGCTCCCAGAGTCTCAACCGCCTGCAGCTTGTTGATCAGCGCATTCTTTTTAGCCAGCAGATACATACCTCGGGCAAGAGCAATGGTCGTGACGATCGGCAGGCCTTCAGGGATGGCTGCCACTCCAAGGGCGATTGCCGTCTCGATCATTACTCGGGTGTCTTGTCCCACAATAAGGCCGGCAATGGCGATTAAAACGGCAATAATAATAGTGATCCATGCGAGTCTTTTTCCGAGATCATCCAGTTTTTTCTGTAGGGGCGTGGCTTCTTTTTCTGCACTCTCGGCAAGCTTAGAAATTCTACCAAGCTCTGTATCCATTCCGGTACTTGTGACAGCACCCAACCCGGACCCGTCCGTAACAACAGTGCCCTTAAATGCCATGCAGGATTGATCCGCTATAACGGTGTCAGACTCAACGGCTTCCGTCTGCTTTTGAACCGGTACTGATTCCCCGGTCAGTGCCGATTCATTGACCTGAAGGTTATTCGATTCAATAATCCGCACATCGGCCGGAACCAAGTCGCCGCTTTCCAGAACAATGATATCGCCGGGAACAAGCGTTTCGGTGTTTGTCTCTTCTTCCGTTGAATTGCGCCGGACCCGGATTTTGTCTTTATGGATCTGACGGAGCGACTCCATGGTGCGAATCGCTTTAAATTCGGTATAAAAACCGATCAAGGTGTTCACCAAGAGGACAGCTGTAACTGCTAATCCTTCTGCCATATGCTGAAGCGAAAATGCAAGAATTGCGGCAGCCAGCAATACCAGAATCACAATACTCTTGAATTGGTTGACTAGGATTTTTAGCCTGCTTGTCTTCTGGGTTTTTCGAAGTCGGTTTGGGCCATGCTTCCTTTTTCTTTTCTGATAAAGCTCTCTCGAAAGGCCGGATTCGGAGTCGGTTTCAAGTGATGTTAAGGTCTCCTCGAGGGATTGAGTGTAGTATTCAGCCATTCATTTATTGTGTATGATGGGGGTTATAAAAGTAGGTAAGTAAAAATCATCTCCATAAATAACTAACGAAAGATCAGTTTTAAAACCACGGTCGGCAAAGACCACTTGAGATCTTTATTCGGGATTCAGCCTGCCACCACAATACTTGCAATATTCTGCATCGGCATCATGCCCTTCTTTTGAACAATAGGGACAGACCTCGGTCGTCTGTTTTCCTCCCTTAACACGACTCAGTTCAACAGTAAAAATTCCGGTGGGTACCGCAATAATGCCATATCCCATAATCATAATCATTGCTGAAACCATCTGCCCCAAATCTGTCTGCGGAGAAATATCACCATAGCCTACTGTAGTTAACGTAACAATAGCCCAGTATATACCTTTGGGGATGCTGGTAAACCCATTTTCGGCACCTTCAATGACGTACATCAACGAACCGACAAGTACAGTTATGGTTACGACGGTATAAATAAAAATTATAATTTTTTGGCGGGATGAGGCCAATGCCTCTTGAAGCTGATCGGCCTCGATAATGTACTTGGCAAACTTGAGTACCCGAAAAATCCGTAAAATCCTGAGTATACGAATCACCAAAAAGAACTGACTACCGGGAATTAATAAACTAAGATAAGTAGGTAAAAAGGAGAGCAAGTCTACGATCCCGTAAAAACTAAAAATATACCCCTTCGCCCGCTCTACCGTTATTATTCGAAGTATATACTCGACGGTAAACAGTATGGTGAAAAACCACTCTATGCTGTAGAACCAGTCGCCGTACGCTGCATGATAGCTTGAGACGCTGTCGAGCATCACCACCAATACGCTGATAACAATACTGAGGATAAGAATTATATCAAACGCTTTGCCGCTCCGGGTATCGGCCTCAAAAATGATTTTGTGCAGTCGGTGTTTTAAGCTCAATTGATTACCAGCCTCCATAAGTAAATAGTTTTAAAATAACATGAGCTAATGTTACGATTTAAAATAGTAATTAGTAGCAAAGAACTTGCAGTTTATCTGCATTGACACGAATGACTAAAAAAAAGCATTTGTTAAGGATAAGAGAGCCGTAAACGTCTATTGCGAAAATAAACGGGGTTATATTTTAAGTGAACCTCAACTTTCTAAGTAAATCCTGTAAAATGTCGGCTAAATAGGAAGTCAAATCAACGATTGAACAATTTTCAAAGTGATAGACATCCAGAATATTGAACTGACACAGCAACTAATTCCCCTGTATTTTGGGAAACTATTTTCTCTGATATAGTTTTTATTTTTTTAATTAGCGCTCTAATGACATTACGCGTAAGGTACACACGCATGAATGTTGAAATAGCAACTAACGAAAGATGAGTTTTAAAACCAAGAGCGGCAAAGAATAGGCGAGGTGTGTCCGAGTTAGATTGTTGGTAATTGCGTAAAATTACATTAGTTGTGTATAGGTAATTTTCCCAAGTTCTTGGTCAAATGGAATTTCGGAGAAAAAAATCGATGCGTAACCAACTCAGATGTTGGTTTAAGCAGTATCTCCTGCAGTTAAGCAGGCCAAAAATATAGGATAAGCGGTACGCCAATCAGTACGATAAGAATCTCAAGGGGAGTTCCCATGCGAGAATAGTCGGAAAATTTATAGCCGCCCGGGCCCATAACAAGAGTGTTGGATTGATGACCTATAGGAGTAAGAAAAGCGCATGATCCACCAACGGCTACTGCCATCAGAAATGGGTCAACTGATAATGCCAGGTTGTTAGCAACGCTAATACTGATAGGTGCCATCAACACTACGGTTGCTGCATTGTTTATGATGTCGGAAAGAAACATCGTAATTACCATGATTAGACCGATTAGTGCCCATACTGGAAAATTGTTTCCGAGTTCTAAAATTCCTGAAGCAATAATTTCGGAACCACCACTGGTCTCAAGAGCTTGTCCGACCGGTATCATTGCACCGAGTAACACGATTACGGGCCAGTCGATGCTGGTGTATATTTTTTTTACAGGAAGTATTCCGGTAAGTACCATACCAACGGCAGCCATAGTAAATGCGATTTGTACTGGTAAAAATCCCATTACTACGGTAAAAATAGATGCGGCAAAAATACCGAGTGCAAGAGCGATCTGACGCGGAGAGCCTATATTTAACTCTCGCGGTGTCAAGGGCAGGCAGCCCATTCTCTGCATAGCATCTGTTATTATTACTTCGCGTCCCTGCAGCAACAGCACATCGCCTGTTTTAAAGCGAACCTGATCGATCCGTTTGCGGATTCTGGTATCCTGTCTGGCAATTGCCAACAGATTAATGCCATATCTGCTTCGCATCTTCATCTCTGAAGCCGTCTGTCCAACCAGCGGGGAATTAGCGGCAACTACAGTTTCCACATTGACAATATCTTCCGATCCTACAGCATCCTGCCGAAACTTTTTTTCTCCGACTAATTTTAATTCGGCTTCGTCTAAAAAAGATTTTAGATTATCCGCGTCAGTTTTAAGGATCAGCACATCCTTTGCTTTCAATATTTCTGTTCTGGAGGGGGCATGTAAACGCCGCTCATTGCGAACAAGGCCCAATATTTGAAAATCTCCGTCGTATTCCTCGCGTATTTTGGAGAGGGTCATGCCTTCAGCTTTGGAATCTCTTTCTACCTGTACTTCAGCTATGTAATCTTCGATATCGAAAGGTTCATCCCCCGACCGGGGTGTTCTTTTTGGAAGTATTCTCCAGCCAATGAGGCTGATAAAGAGGATCCCCACTAAAGCAATACTGAGTCCGACAGGAGTGAAGTCAAACATTCCGAATGCTTCGCCGAACCTTTCTGAACGAATAGTGGCAATAATAATATTCGGAGGAGTACCTATAAGCGTAGTCATGCCTCCCAATATTGAGGCAAAAGCGATAGGCATTAAAATATAAGAGGGCGGATGGTTGCTTTTTTTGGCAATATGAATGGCAACCGGAATCATAAGGGCTAATGCGCCAACATTATTTATAAAGGCCGATGCAACGGCTACAAGTATTGATAAGACAGTAATTTGCAGCAACAGGTTGTCACCGATTTTCATAACCCATTTGCCCATTACGTCAACCAGTCCGGAAAATTCCAGCGCCTTGCCAATTACGAGTACGGCAGCAACGGTAATTACGGCCGGATGGCCAAAACCCCAAAACGCATTCTCGGCAGGAATAATGCCAGCGATCACAAGTGTGAACAAGGCCAGTAAAGCGACGATATCATGCCTGATGCGTTCCCATACAAAGAGTGGAAGAATTATCAGTAGGGTAATAAAAACAATAAATTCTTCCATGCAATTTATTACTCGTCTCTTATTTAGGTTAGAATTATTGATTATACAGAGTTTTTTTACAACTTTGCTTAATTGCTGTTTTTTATGGGATATGATTACGCCCGAATCAGATATAATCCATCTAATTAATAGTAATATGACCTGCGACACCTATGGCGTTTTTATTTTTATAAAAGGATGAGCAGAATATCTACAACAATGACTTCTTACATATATCGATAGCCAACTTCTTCAATTTGTCGCATGAACGATAAATGTATCCGAAAATCTGCTATTGGACCCATGAAGTTGCTTCCTTTTCTGATTTCTCTACAATAGTCGACCATTTGGCAACGGGATTTATTTGATCTTCTGCTAAATCACTGAGTCCCATGTCGGCTATTTTCTCTTGACGATAATGTATCGAGCAAAATTTTGGCAATTTTGTGTTGATTGTGATTTTTTCCAAATAGAGTTCGGAGTTGAACCGAGGCTGACAGCGCCATCATGCCAAGAATAACAACTGCGATTTCGGCTAAGTTATATAGAGTCAATAGAAAAATCATGATTTTGAGCAAAAGATTGTGATTAGTACGTCATAAAATTTTGAAAAATAAAATCGGGCATTCGCACCGGGAGGGGTATATAAATAGGGGAGGTACTGGCCTCGCGCGGAGGATTGGGAAAATAATATTGACCTCCTCCCTAAAAACTGGATCATTTTAACGTAGAGGTTTGGGCACTTTATAACAAAACTGTTGATTGAATGACGGCCTCACTTTGACTATCAGTCAAAATAGATCTAATAATATTTTGTTGTAGCGTTTATAATCTATTAGTAAATACAATGTGATTAAGCTGATAAACATCACTCATTTATTCTTGAGAGATAAAAACCAATAAAAAGGGTATATTTCCCTGATATACCGGAAGAATTATTTTTACAGGTTACAAATATAGTTTTAGACAAGGTCTTTATATGGATATGAAGCCTACGACAGAAGTCTTAATATCGATTATTGAGAAAGGAAAGCATGAGCTTAACCGGGATTTCGTAGGCCTGTCGATGTCCAGTTTTTCTGCCGGTCTGGATATTGGTTTTGGTCCGTTACTGATGGGAGTGTTCCTGACTCTGTCGGCAAGTAGTTTTGGTGATTTGACTACAGAGCTTCTGCTTGCAAGCGCTTATGCCGTCGGTTTCATCTTAGTTATCCTAGGTCGTTCCGAGCTTTTCACTGAGCATACTACTCTGGCTGTAATGCCCGTAATTGATGGGCAGGCGTCTTTTAAACAGCTATTAAAACTCTGGGGTATTGTCTATGTCGGCAATATTTTTGGAGGCATAGTTTTCACAGGCTTGGCCGTGCTCTTGATGCCGGGTCTGGGAGTTGTATCGCCTGAAGCATTTGAAACGATTGCATTGAAACTCGTTACTCATCCGCTTCACTGGCTTTTGCTCGCAGGGATATTTGCCGGATGGTTAATGGGGTTGCTGGCATGGCTTATTACGGCCGCGCAGGAAACAATCAGCCGGGTCTTTATCATCTGGATTATTACCGCAACAATCGGAATACTTCATCTACCACACTCGATCGCAGGTAACGTCGAAGTACTGTTTGGGCTATTTACCTCTACTGAGATAGGATTTATGGATTACTTTTTATTCCTCACAATGGCGACAATAGGTAACGCTCTGGGGGGCGCTATATTTGTAGGTCTTCTGAAGTACGGGCATGTAACTAGAGGCGCAAAATAGATTGGAGCTTAAAATTTTGATCCATGTATTTCAATTTGATAATTAATTTATGCTCAGAACATTACCTTATGAACAAGCAGGAGACTTCATAGCTCAGAGTGTTCTCAAGACAATACCTTAGAAACCCAAGCCCGAGAACAATCAAATTTTCGAGCTATATCAGCTTGCGAATCTACCTCTCCAGAAGCTAGTAGTTGTTCAAATATTTCCCTCTGCTCCTCTCTACTTTTGCCCTTTTTCTTGGGTTTTCGGTTAACAGAATTAACCATTTTGTATTTGTTCGCATTACTCCAATTTGGGTACTTTTCGGCCAATTTTTGGTAGTAAATCTGATACTTAATACCGTTTGGACCCTTGTTAACAGACCTGAGAGGCATTATTATGGTAAAAAGTGTTCGCATTTCAGGGACTCGCGGGGAGCCACTTAGACCGACAGTGCGAACCTGAACTTTTTCGGGTTCGCACTTTTTTATTTCCTGCCATTCTGCATCAACCCGTTTGTTAGCCAAATAGTTGATTACTACATCTCCTGCATGGAAAATTATTGACTGGATCACTAGTTTTAATTAGGTCTTCTCTCAGAACAGAATCATCCCATAGAATGATGATTTTTTAGAGATAGTTTTCTAAATCATCAAATAGTAAGAGAAATTTATCCCAATTAGTATTACTATTAAATAGTAAGAGGGCAAATGTTATTGTAATACTATGGAGAAGGCTCTATGATTGAGCGCTTGTTTAATTTCTTATATCCTGCTATTCATTATATTGTAGCAAACCCCTACCGTATTTTGTTAGGCTGTATTGCTACGGCTGTTGCAGGATTTTGGTTGGCAACCAATCTTAAAATTGATAATGACCTTTCAAAGTTAATCCCCCAATCCTACCCGAGTGTACAGGCCATAAATACGCTTCGCGAGCAAGTTGGGGCCGAAAACGAAATGGCGATGGCTATTGAAAGTCCATCGTTTGAGGCCAACAAAAAATTTGCTGAAACACTAATTTCTAAAGCGCTTTCCTTGGAAAATCCGAGATCGGAAGAGCCGTTTTTTACTCGGGCTGAGTTTCGTAAAGAAATTCATTTTCTCAAAAATAATGCCCTCTACTTTGCCACAGAGCATGAGCTGGATTTGCTGGAGGAGTTTCTTGAAAATAGAATTGATGAGGCCAAAAAAGCAGCCAATCCCTTTTATTTCGAGCTCGATGAGGATGATTCGCCCACCGATTCCTTGTCCGAAGCGCTCGATTCGATGTATGATGAGCTTATCGGTTCAGAATATCTGATGTCAGAGGATTCCCTCACAATGGTGGTTAAGTTTTACCCGTCCGGCTCGCAGACGGACCTGCAATTTATCCGTGATGCTTACCGGACTATGCAGCAGTTAGTTGATGAAATAAAACCGGCCTCTTTTCATCCGGATATGGAAGTGACACTTGCCGGCCGGCTTCTTCGAACCCTTATCGAAGTGGAGACTATTACCAAAGATGTCAAAGAATCATTTGGGATGGGGGTATTTATGCTATTACTGGTTGTGGTAATTTATTTTTTTTATAAGAGTTATCGTATTTCAGCAGGTGTAGCATTTAATGGTTCTATCCTGTTACAAGAAATTGTTCGTATTCCTTCTATCGTGATTATTATGGCATTTCCGCTTGTGTTGAGCCTATGCTGGACGTTTGGATTTGCTTACCTGCTGCTCGGAAATTTGAATATCATGACGTCTACTCTTGGATTACTATTATTTGGGATGGGGATCGACTTTGGTATCCACTTTTTTGCACGATATTCCGAGGAGCGTGGCAACGGTTTTACAGTGACTGACTCTTTAGTTACTACTTTTATGACCACAGGTCAGGCCATTACAGTGGTGGGGATTACGACCTCGGCCGCCTTTTTTGTATTAATGATCGCCGATTTCAAAGGCTTTAGTGAGTTTGGTATGATTGCAGGACTCGGAATCCTGTTTGCAATCTTGGCATATATTATGTTTTTACCAGCTCTTATAAGTGTTTTGGAGCGGTTTCGATTTTTAAACTTGCATATTTCAGCGGATAAGGGAGAAGTAAAGGAACGGAATGACACGTTTACCAGTAGTAAAATATTTATTCCAGCTATTTTTTTAGTGGGTATTGGGCTTACCATTTTTGCTTTTATAAATCTGTCGAATGTGAGTTTTCAATATGATTTTAGTGAACTTGAGCCCGAATATATCCGATACCAAGAATTAAATAGCAAGGTTCGTAAGGCGTACAGCGATCGGAGCACTCGAAATGCTGCTTATATTGTAACAAATACGCCCGATGATGCTCAGCAGGTGGCAAAAATATTGCGTAATCGAATAGCCGTAGATACCGTGACTTCCACCGTTGACCGGGTGGAGATATTCCAGGATCGATTCCCGACAACGGAACAGCGAAAACGGGACAAGCTGAGCAGATTAGCAGATATTCGACAACTTCTTGACGACCCATTTCTTAAAGATCAGGATGATGAGCAGCTCGAACAGCTTAATCGAGCAGCCTCTGTTCGCCAGGTTATATCGATAGAGGAGGTCCCCGACTTTTTACGAAATCCGTTTACATCAAAAAGTGGTGGGGTAGGAAACTTGGTAATTATTTATCCATTGGTAAGCTTGGGCGATGGACGTAATTCAATGAATTTTGCTGATGATGTCGGGAAAGTTCAAATTAGTGAGAACAAAACATATTATGCAGGGTCAACATCAATTGTGGCATCTGATATGTTGCGATTGATGATTGATGAAGCCCCGATAATGGTTGTATTGACAATTTCTATCATCATTATATTTAAATTATTGGTGTTGGGGGGTATCAAGTGGACATTGCTGGCATTGCTACCTCTTGCTACAAGTTTTTTGTGGATGTTTGGGCTGATGCCTGCATTTGGGTGGCAACTTAATTTCTACAACTTGGTTGTATTACCAACAGTTTTGGGTATTGGCGATGACAGTGGCATTCATATCGTGCACCGGTATTTGGAGGAGGGTAAAGGATCTATTACTAAAGTGTTATACTCGACGGGAGAACATATTACCGTAAGTGCATTTACGACGATCGTTGGATTTGGGGGGTTGCTATTTTCCCTGCATCCGGGGATGGAGTCGATTGGAGAGCTGGCTATTTTGGGTATCTTCTTGACTCTTTTGGCTGCGCTGTTTCTACTACCAGCAGTATTACGACTACTTGAGTGGAAGGCAAGTTCATAAAAATGTCGAAAAGAAGATAATTAAACAGAGCTCAAAGGACGAAATAGATTTTGATAAACAGTAACCATCAGCTTTAGATGGCTTATATAAAATCATGTAGGTGAAATTTCTACATCCCAATTATTAAAGACCTTACAATGAGATTGCAGGTTGAGTGTTATATTTATACTGAGATTTAGAGAGAGTAATTGACATACTGATATTTACACGCTTTCAGGTTTTGCTACGGCACTACCTTAAAGTAATCTAAAAAATGCCTGTAGATTTCTATTTTGTTTATCCTATCGGAAGAATGAAGTAGTGTGTATCAGTTAAATTTGTCGGTATCTGAAAAGTGCCGGCAGTCAAAGCCAGTGAGTAAGGGTGTCCTGTTAAAGGGACTGAGATTATACCTTTAGAACTTGACTCGGGTTATACCGACGAAAGGAACATCGCTGGCTTTTTTTAATGCTTACAGTTCTGGTAGGTAAGAGATATATAAAGATTACCGAATAGTATATCCACCATCTACGGCCAGGGTTTGTCCCGTGATGAAGGAAGCCTTATCAGAGCAGAGCCAAACTACCGCTTCGGCAACTTCTTCCGGGCGACCAAATCGCCCCAACGGATGAGCCGCGATCAAGTCTTTGCGCTCTTGGCTTTCGCTATCTACAAAGCGGTCAATCATGGCAGTTTGTATTGCGCCCGGACATACGGCATTAACTCTTATATTTTGGTCGGCGTATTCTAAGGCTGCCGTTTTTGTCAATCCATTGATACCATGTTTGCCGGATACGTAGGCCGGGATGCCTGTAAGTCCCACCAGGCCGGCAATTGATGAAATGTTAACAATGGCACCGTCAGAAAATTTGAGCATTTCGCGAATTTCATATTTCATACACAGCCAGGTACCACGAAGGTTTATGTCAATGACATTTGACCAATTTTCAGTGGAGCATTCTGTAGTGAACGCCTGCTCACCTTCAATACCGGCATTGTTGCAGGCATAATTAAGCTGACCAAAGCGGTCGATCGTTTCTTCAATGAGAGATTTAACCTGCTTTTCCTGGCTGATATCCACTTCAAGTGCCAGCCCTTTTTCGCCTGATTTTTTAATTAGTTTGAGTGTTTCCTTTGCTGCTTGAAGATTTTTATCAGCGACGACAACAAAAGCTCCGTGGACCGCAAAAAGTTCTGCCGTTGCTCTCCCTATGCCCGAACCAGCTCCAGTGACCAATACTACTTTTTCTTTCATGATATATGCTCTCTATTAGTTTGTTTTGATTGCTTAAAGGGTAATTGAAAAAAGAGAAAGTTGTCGACAGGGAAAATCCCTACGCTTAGATAAGGGATTTTGGGACAAGAACGCTTCTTTAGATGATAAGGTATGACTATTCTTTGCTTATATGATTAAGCTGTAGGGTTTTGCACTACTAATCTATGAGTAACTTATCTACGGAAAATTACACCAAGAGAGCATCTCTTTGTTAGACTAATATGGTGAACTTTACAGTGTTAACTAACCCTAATAAAGCACTACAGTAATGAAATATTTACTTATGGTATCACTATTAATACTCTCATGGGGCGGGCATTATTCTGTTTTTGCCCAGCAAACCGGACAGCAACAGCAGATGCAGCAGAATATGCAACAAATGCAGCAGATGATGCAAAAGATGAACGATCTGATGGAGCGCACGCAGACCATGAACCAAGAGATGAATCGTCGGATGCAGCAGGTCCAAAATGAGGAGATGAAAAATCAATACCAGATGATGCATCGCTTTAACGAGCAGATGCAGATGACCCTGGGAACAATGAAAAATGCCGCTGATCGCTGCGATATGATGATGAAAGATCAAGCGATGATGCGCGATCGCGATATGCAACGTGATATGGATCGACTTCGACAAAACCTACAAGATATGACAAGTCAGGCTGATGAGGCCGTGCGTACCATGGAGCGATTAACAAAGCGCCTGAATCAACAGGCCCGGGCATCGACCGATTAATCCGTGGATTCCCGCGATAGAGGTATACTGATTATGATGGCAGCAATGTTGTTATGGAGTTCATCGGGGGGAAAGCTACGAGCGCAAGATGTGTACTACTCCGGATCGCTCCAATATGCTACGGGCTCCTATTATTTTACGGAGCGTACCGGCAGCTTTTACTTCAGCAATAGCTTGGGCATGTCCGGAGATAAAGGGAGCGTATATTTTTCTATCCCGTTGATTACCCAAAATACGCCGTGGGTTTCTTACACCCGGTCGGGGACACTGCCTACTGGTGGACCTCAAAGCAGGTTGGCTGGTACCCGTCAACAGCAGCAGGGAGGAGGGCGTGGCCAGCGAAAACACACCATAGATTTGGGAAAAGCTGATACCGTAAATTTCAGTAAAACTCATTTCGGTGATCCATCATTATCAGCAAATATTAAGCTTTGGAGTAGCCCGTCGGCACGTACCAGCATTTCGAGCAACTGGGGCGTCAAAATTCCCTTTACGGATGAAAATTCCGGCTATGGCACCGGAGGCTGGGATGTAGGTGGTGGAATAAGCTGGTCTCAGCGCATCCAACAGAAATACCTGATGATGCTAAGCGGCATGTATTGGGTTTTGGGCGATATGAATGATTTGAATCTAAATAATATGCTGAGCTATAGCGCGGCGCTGGGACGTATGTTTAAGGATGGTAAGTGGATGACGACGGCGTCACTTTTTGGATCTACTGAAATTATTGATGAGGTAGATCCTCCCGTAAGTATCGGCGCGGGTTTGAATTACAGGGTATCTGCTCAAATAAATCTTAGTACGAATATGATGATCGGCCTAACAGAATCCGCTTCAGATTTTAGTATTGGAGTGGGATGGAGCATCAACTTTTAACAAACACAAACTTTGAGGACGATATGAAAAGATTATTAACAACTATGGTGTTGGTAGCATTGGTGGGGCCATTAGTAACAACCACGTGGGCTCAGCAGCGATCTGGTAAAACGATGAAAAAGCAGATGTACGAGCGAGAATACGATGCAGCTGCGATTGAGACTATCGAGGGCGAAGTAGTTGAGGTAACCTACAATCCTGGCCGGAGAAATGCCGCTCGCATGGGCGTACATGTCGTGGTTGCCACCGATTCGGATACAATGCCCGTTCACTTGGGCCCGGTCTGGTATATGGAAAAGCAGGAAGAAAAGATTACAAAAGGCGATAAGGTAACTATCACCGGTTCCAGAATTACGTTTGACGGCGCACCGGCATTGATTGCTGCTTCGATAAATCGTGGAGAGATGAGATTACGGCTGCGCGATCAAGATGGATATCCCGTATGGAGAGGGTGGCGTAAGGGGGCTAACAACAATTGATTATAATTTGTACCGTAGCTCCGCTGCGGCACGTAGCAAAGTTTTGAGAACCCATTTTCTCAAACCGATTTTCTTAAAAATTCTCTGATGTTTTTCAGTGTTCGCAGGTTACCATACTCTTGTTCTGGGATTTCTACCTGAAGGTCTTCACTGATGCCCACCATCATGGTATAAAAATCCATGGAATCGATATCTAAAACCGGGCCCAATTCATCTTCAGGGTTCAGGGAATCAAGGTCGGTCTCCGGAGCCACGCGCTGTTGTTCACCGCCCGACATCTGGGCCGGAAAGTGATCCATGCGGTCACTCAAATCTACCAGTGTTAGAGCTTCTTCGGGCGTCATCGGATGTTCGGCAATCTCGGTGACGATAGCCACGTTTTCTCTAGCTGTGAGGCTGGGGATCAGGTTATAAAACTGGAAGACAAAACCAACATTAAGGCGACGAAAGTTGGTGAGCTGTTTTTCTGAGGCATTCGTCAAATCAATATCGCGGTAGGTGACTTGCCCACCGCTGGCGGTATCCAATCCACCTAAAATATTTACAAGCGTAGATTTTCCGCTGCCCGATGCCCCCAGTAATACGACCACTTCTCCGGCAAAAATTTCTAAATTAATACCGTGTAAAGCCTGTACCTGAACTTCTCCCATTTGATATACTTTGGTGAGATCTCGGGCTGAGAAAATGAGCTTTTTGGATTGCGCAGATAACAAAATAGTCGTCGTTTTTTAGCATAGTACTATTCAGCGCGAATTACAGTTGTACGAACTTCCCGCAGTCTGTTTTATAAAATCTACTACGTCTTTGTAAGGACATTACTTACAAGGTGAGTTTACTAAGAGTGTAGGTTAATGTATTACAATAATCTCAGTTGTGTTCCTATAGACTTCCCTTCTCTTAAAATGATTATTACATATAGATCAAAAAACTGTTAATAGACCTATTAATCACATGACTGCTGAACAAACGCCTCAAACTCCATTCAATGAAAAGGAGTTACAATATTACAAAAAGCTGCTTCTTAAGAATCGTACCGAAGTGCAGGAGAAACTCGAAAATATTCGGCGTACGCAAGAAAATTTAAGCGATGCAAACGATGCTGATTATTCATCAATGGCGCACCATATGGGAGATGTAGGGTCTGATGAGCAGGAAGCTGAGATGAATTATCTGCAGATTGAACGGAATCGAGAATATATTCAGCATATCAATGAGGCACTGGAACGTATTGAGAATAAAACCTATGGCATCTGTCAGGCTACAGGTAAACCCATTGCTATAGGGCGTCTGGAAGCTGTGCCGCACACGAGATACAGTATTGAAGCTAAAAACCAAGGACTGGTAAAAGATCTCTAATTATGGATGAATCAAAATATAGATATGATATGGACCCGGTATTTCATGAGCGTCCACATTTATTAGCCTCAAAGAGTTACCGGGGATTTTCAGTGAAGAATAATGAAAAGCACTGGGAGGGTATTAAAGTTACCGTTGCCAATAAACAAGGAATGAAAATTTCCGGCAGTGGCGAAACTGAAGATGAGGCTCTAAAAAAATGTATCGACCAAATTGATCTTTTTTTGGATCAATAAGGGAAAATAAAAAGTAAAGTATGTTTCAAAATAGAGAAGATGCAGGAAAACAACTTGGCAGAGCACTTGAAAAATATCAGCAGGAACGGCCGTTGATCTTGAGTATTCCGCGCGGGGGCGTCGAAGTGGGATACTATGCAGCGCTCCATTTGGAATGTGACTTTGACGTTATTATTGTCCGCAAGCTAGGACATCCTCAGCAGCCCGAAGCAGCCTTCGGGGCTTTGGCAGAAGATGGGAGTCTGTATTTAAATCCGTGGTCGAATAAGTATTTGACAAAAGAAATCATCGAAAAAGTGATAAAACGGGAGAAGAAAGAAATTCAGCGCAGGATAAAAGAGTACCGTCGGGGACAACCATTGCCGGATTTAACTGATCGGGTAGTAATTTTGTTGGATGATGGCATTGCTACGGGATCCACCATTTTTGCAGCCATCAACATGTGTCGCACCAAAAATCCTAAAAAAGTAGTGGTGGCTGCCCCTGTAGCTGGGATTCGTCAAGCTCGAAAAATTGCATCAAAAACGGCTGAAATCGTTATCCTGAGCAAAAGAGAACAGTTTTATGCTGTCTCGCAAGCCTATAAAAACTTCGTTAATGTAGCCGATAAAAAAGTAATCCATTTTATGGAACAGTGGCACAAAAAAGCGGCTCAAAAAGTACGTTTTGATCAATAAGCTACAGATGATTTGAAGACCATAAATTCATTAATGTTGGTTCTGTCGATGGCGCCACTCAGACGATTGCCATCGGTAACCGGAAAAAATGACTTTTGTTCGGATTGCATTTTTCGATAGATCGCTGTCAGCTCATCTGATTCGTTAATAATATCAAAATTGCTGTTCATCACATCTTTAACGGTTAGCGGTCCGTCTTTTGCTTTCATTGCTTGTATAATGTTCTGGTTATAAACGATTCCCACAGGTCTAAGACCATCCGAATTCGTCACGATAAAATCGCGTTCCGTGCCCGAAAGAATTAACTCAATTACTGATTCCAGGGAATCGTCTGGATCGAGTACGGTGATATCGGTCATCATGGCATCTTTTGCATTATATCCTTGAAGGAGCGTGAGATGCTGTACCATAACGTTTTCTCCAAAAGCACCGAAGAAAATAAAAACGCCAATTAATGCAAGGAACGGATTATAGAGCAATCCCAAAAAGAAAAATATGACGGCTACAAGCTGTCCCAGGTTTGCAGCTATTTGCGTTGCTTTAACCCGATCTAGCCGCATGGAAAGAAGTGCTCGAAGAATGCGACCGCCATCCATAGGAAAAGCGGGGATAAAATTAAAGACTGCCAATATAACGTTAGCGTAAAATAGCAGAAATAAAAAGTTGCGGCAGATATTTCGCTGAAAAATTGTTGGATTTGTGTTTCATCCAATTCCTGTAAGAAATCGAATGGGATGACCAAGTACAGGAGAAAAGCAATCACAATATTTACGGCCGGACCTGCCAGTGTAATGAGTAACTCTTCTCGTGGTTCTTCAGGAATGTCCTCTAAACTTGCTACACCGCCAATGGGTAAAAGTGTAATCTCTTTTGTTTGGATGGAAAATTGTCTGGCCGTAAGCGCGTGCCCCAACTCATGCAATACTACACATCCGAATAAAACAATGACAAAGAAGTTGCTCCATAGAATACCTGCCGTGCTGGTTTCAGCCCATATTCCGGAAAAGGTGATCCAAAGGATTAGTAATACGAAAGTCCAGTGAACCTGTACCCGAATTCCTGCAATTCTCCCAAGTGTCAGCGCTCTTTTCATTATTGCAATGTCTGATTGCTTAAGGTCAAACTTTTGTAGGCTTCTTTTTGGTTTCGAGCTGATGTATCGTTTTAATGACTTGTACAACACTGTCCGGATTTAATGAAATGGAATCGATTCCTGTATCCACCAAAAATGCAGCGTAATCGGGATTATCACTTGGCGCCTGACCGCAAAACCCCACTCTGACTCCCGCCTTGTGAGCTTTTTTGATAACGTCTTTGATCGCTTGTTTGACGGCCTCGTCATTTTCATCAAACAGGTAAGAGAGTGCAGCAGAGTCACGATCAACTCCTAAAACAAGCTGTGTTAAATCATTAGATCCGATAGAAAATCCATCAAAATACTCTGCAAATTGTTTGGCCAATATCACATTGGAGGGGATTTCGCACATCATATATACCTGTAGGTTTTTCTCTCCGCGTTTTAATCCATTTTCTTCCATCACTTGCAGTACTTTTTGAGCTTCTAGCACCGTCCGGCAAAATGGGATCATAACAACGACATTATCTAGCCCCATTTCTTCGCGCACCTTTTTGATGGCTTTGCATTCGAGCTCAAACCCTTGTCGATAGTCATCACTATAATAGCGGCAGGCACCGCGCCATCCTAGCATGGGATTTCCCTCTTCGGGCTCAAAGGTATCGCCACCAATGAGTCCGGCATACTCATTGGTTTTGAAGTCGCTGGTCCGTAATATTACCGGATTGGGATATTGGGAGGCCGCAATTTTAGCGATTCCCTGCGACAATCGCTCTACAAAATATTCAGCTTTGTCATCAAAGTTGCGGGTCAGTTCTTGAAGCTTACGGCGGTCGCTTTCCTTGATTACTTTATCGAAATGAATTAACGCCATGGGATGTACTTTGATATGGTAGCTGATGATGAATTCCATACGTGCCAGTCCAATACCTTGTACTGGAAGTTGCCACCACTTAAAAGCCGATTCTGGCACGGCCATATTTAGCATAATGTCAGTAGAGATCTTGGGCAGGTTGCTGAGGTCAATTTCCTCAACAGTAAACTCCAATAGCCCATCGTAAATCTTACCCTCGTCACCTTCTGCACAGGAAAGCGTTATTTCCTGGCCATTCTTTAAGACGGTCGTGGCATGTTGGGTGCCTACAATGGCAGGGATGCCCAGCTCCCGGCTTACAATGGCAGCATGGCAGGTTCGTCCCCCTGAGTTTGTAATGATGCCTGCAGCTTTCTTCATAGAAGGTACCCAGTCCGGTTCGGTCATCTGGGTAATTATAATATGGTCAGAAGTGATAGAACCGAGATCATCCACACTTTTTACTTTTTTGACGATGCCATTGACAATACTGCTGCCGATGCTTAGTCCCGTAAGTAATACAGGGGCTTTTTTATCAAGAAGGCCATAATTTTTAAATATCTTTTCTTCATAAAGGGAAGAATGTACCGTTTCGGGGCGTGCCTGTACGATGTAAAGCTCATTGGTTCGGTCATCTTTGACCCATTCAATATCCATGGGACGATGGTAGTGCTTTTCAATAGTTTTAGCCCATTGCGCAAGGGTCATGATTTCGGTATCGTTTAAAACATATTTCGACTGTTCTTCGGGAGTTGTATTTACATTCTTGACCCTGCTGCCATCATCAGAGCTATAGATCATTTTCTGTTCTTTGTTGCCTAGTTTTTTCTCGATGATAGGCATGAGGCCATTCCGATCAAGCAGCGGTTTAAATACGATAAACTGGTCCGGATTTACGATACCGCGCACTACATTTTCGCCCAGGCCCCAGGTGCCGTTAATGACAATTACATTGGGGAAGCCCGTTTCGGTGTCGATAGTGAATATGACGCCCGAACAGGCTTTATCGGCGCGAACCATCTTTTGAACACCTACCGAAAGCGCAATTTTAAAATGATCGAAGTCTTTTTCTTCGCGATAGACAATGGCGCGGGCAGTAAAAAGTGAGCCAAAACAATTTTTGCAGGCTTCCAACAACTCATCTGTTCCCTGCACATTAAGATAGGTTTCTTGCAAACCCGCAAAGCTGGCTGATGGTAAATCCTCGGCCGTAGCACTGCTGCGGACCGCTACATCTACGTTTTGGGTATTATACCTTTCACACAATTGCTTATAGCCTTCCCGGATACTTTTTGCTATTTCCGGCGGGTAGGTTCCTTGTTGTATCAACTCACGAATTTGGCGGCTTGCCTCCTCAACAGAAATAGTCTTGTTGTGGTAGCGTTGTAAAGATTGTTTTATGGGATTTTGGAGTTTATTATGCGTGATAAAAGTTCGGTATGCCGAGGAGGTTGTGGCGAATCCCGTAGGTATATTGATGCCCAATGGCTCTAAGTGTTGTATCATTTCTCCGAGAGATGCATTTTTGCCCCCTACTTCGGCAACATCTTCATTTGCTACTTCGTGCAGCCATCGTACAAACGTATTGTGATGATTAGTCATATTTCTTCCGTAATCTTTAAATGTTTTTGTCATCCGGATAGTAAAAAAGCGGCTGTAAATATTTCTTCTTGTGTTACTTCAAAATTACCGTGGATTAGCGCTTGACCTTGCAATGGCATCCTTTTGACAAATGTAGTTCAATCCATTAAGTACCCTTAGGGAATAATCTTACAGGAAGTCCTTATCAATACTTACAGCCCAAATATGACAGTTATATAAGTTATGGTATCATCTTAAATAAAAACATAGAGGAGTGGTTATGTACGAGATTACAATGGAACTCCCTTTTAGTGGACACCGCATAGATGGTAAACTTAGTTTGCCGGTCAGTGCAAAAAGTCTGATTATCTTTTCGCACGGTTATGGACGTTCTTCATTAATGCCCCACGAACACCGATTAGCACTTGCTTTTCAGCAGGCTGGGTATGGAACACTTATCTTTGATACGGTGGATGTTTACGAGAATTTTTCAAGTGTTGCCGATGGGTTTGAATTCTTAACCAAGGGTTTATTGGCTGCGACCAATTGGTTGCATAGTCATTCCGAGTACAGAGATCTTGACTTGGCTTACTGTGGCAGCGGACGCGGGGCGGGACCTGCGATACAAGTTGCATCGGAGTTGCCAGATATAATAAAAGCCGTCGTTTGTATAAGCGGATCTATTGATTTGAATAAATTTGATCTGCCGGAAATCAAGACTCCCATATTATTAATTGTTGGTGAGCTTGATTTTAACATTGTTGGTGGCAACAAAAAGGTCTTAAAGAAATTGGATGGACCCAAGCAACTGGCGGTTATTCCCGGAGCTTCTCATCTTTATGAAGAGTCGGACAAACTTAGCGAGGCAGCACATGTAGCGGTATCTTGGTACCAAAAGTATGTACGATCAGGTAAATGGAAACCTGAAATGGTGGAAAAGTCGGCAAAATAGTACCTTAGAATTAGAAATATTGATTTTTTAACTCGATTCCTTCTTGGAGAAAACTGGAGAGGTAGTGGAGGAGTTTACTAAGCAATATAATCTTTAATTTCAGATTTTGGAGACTTCTTAATGAGTCTCTTTTGGACTTCATATCTCCAGAGTGTTCCCAAGACAAAACTTAGAAATCCACGGCCGAGAAAAATCAAATTTCCGAGCAATTTCGGCTTAGTTTTTCACCTTTCCTGAGTCAAGCAATTCCTGATAAATTTTACGCTGTTCTGCTCGACTTTTCCGTTTCTTTTTCTTCCTCTTTTTGACCTTCGACTTAACATTTTTCTCTGTTAAACCTATGGTTCGCATTATTTAGAAATGGGTGGATTTTTAGCAGTTTTGAGATGTTAACTTCGTATCTAATACCCTTTCAACCCTTGTTAACGACTCTGATAGGCCATTTGACGGAAAATATAGTTCGCAGGTCGTCAACTATCACGGAGCAAAAGGCTTCATCTTTACGGATGTAGCCTTTTTTATTTTTTATCCCATTCTGCATCAACCTCTTTGTTAGCTAAATAGTTGATTACTACATCTCCTGTGTTATCATCTTTCCCATGAGAAATCACTGATCGAGTGACGGTCTTTATTGGATCCTCTCTTACTGTTTTGTCAAAATTATCCCACATTTTATAAATGCTCCGAGAAAGAATTTGAAATTCCCGTTAGATTGTACTTTGGGATTACTAAAATAAATCCTACAAATTTTAAGAAAAGCTAGATGAAGAATCATAAAGAACACTTACTAAATTGAGTGTATTTAAAATTACTTTTAAATACTTGTAAAAATAAATTTATATAGCTAAAATAATAATTAACAATAACTTAAAAACATCAAGAGGTAGACATATGTAACCCCAATGGGATACCTGTAATAAGTATCACCGCTACCAATTATTTTAATAGAGTGTGGTCATAAATATTTACTATGGAAAAAAACACCTTTGAAATTGGACTTGTTATGGCCGGTGCCGTTTCAGCTGGGGCTTACACCGGGGGAGTGATTGACTTTCTGCTGCAGGCCCTAAATGAATGGGACAAAGCAAAAAAAAGGGGGAGTGATGAAGCGCCACCTCACAAAGTTCAGCTTAAGGTTATCACCGGCGCTTCGGCCGGAGGCATGACAGCTGCCATGCTGGCCGCCATGATTAATGATTCATTTACTAATATTACCTGTTTGCCCGGTCGAGAACCAACCCCGGATGAAATCAGCCATAATAAGCTCTATAACGCATGGGTCGATCAAGTTGATATTTCCAAACTATTGCGGGCTAATGATCTAAAAAAGGCAAACAGTAAAGTTACGTCCCTGCTCGACTCTACTATCCTTGATGACATAGCTGATGCAACTATCCGATTTAATGGGAGCGGAACCCGGCCGGATTATATATCCGAGATGCTGCATCTTTACCTGACCGTTACAAACCTGCAGGGCATACCGTATGATATCCAGTTTAAGGGACGATCGGGTAAGGGGCATACCATTACTCAGCATACCGATTTCTTTCACTTCCTGTTAAGTGACCATCAACCACAATCGCGGGAAACCGAATGGCTCAACCCCAAAAACGATACTCATCCAAACTGGGATCTTCTGAAAAAAGTGGCACTTGCTACCGGTGCCTTCCCGGGTGGATTGGCACCCCGCCTAATTGAGCGACCCTTTTCTCATTATGATTTACGATCTTGGCCGGTGCCACTGCGCCCCGATCCATCAGATTCTTCAGCCCCAAATAAGTGTATAGAAATGCAAAATATCGCTCCCAGCTGGCCTTCGAATAACCAGGATCAGTTTAACTTTCTTTCTGTAGACGGAGGCGTTATGGATAATGAACCTTTGGAGCTGGCGCGTCAAACTCTGGCCGGCGACAATCAATACAATCCCCGTGGTGCAGAAAATGTCAGTCGCAGTGTTCTTATGGTCGATCCTTTCCCCAGCGAAAAGATGAATACGCTTCAAAAGCCAGCTAACTTTGAAGACTACGATATTGTCAGTGTATTTTCCCAACTATTCGGTAGTCTAATTGCCCAATCGCGTTTTAAACCTGATGAGCTTATTCTAGCCAATTCTTCCGATGTCTATAGCCGATTCTTAATTGCCCCCACTCGCTACACACAAGATGATCAAAAGGCCGAATACCCTATCGCTTCGGGATTCTTGAATGGATTCGGCGGATTCATGTCAAAGAAGTTCCGCATGCACGATTTTCAGCTTGGGCGCCGTAATTGTCAGCAATTTCTGCGGCGATACTTCGCTCTACCGGTTGAGCAAGCTAAAAAGAATTCTATTTTCGGTGAATATGACGAGGGAGACTTTGAACGATTTTCCTATCAAAAAAACGGCAAACGCTTTTTACCCATCATCCCGTTGGTAGGCGATGCCAAAGACGAAGCCTTCCCGCTGCACTGGAAAACTCTGGAAATGACCGATCGTGAACTGGATGAATTGCGTCACAAAGTTACCGACCGGACAAAAATTGTAATTGATCGGCTTATCAATCAATACATTGACGGCGGTTTTACCCGGTCAGCAGCAAAGTTAGTTGCAAGATTTAAGCGTAATAATATTGTAAACAAAATCATGGGCATTATTGAAGATGATCTTACTGAATTTAAACTCAAATCCTGATTACCATGAATTTCCTATCCTCTAATAGTCGTACTGGGCTTTTTGCTTTGCTCATGATGTACGTAACAGTTAGCTGCAGCAGCATGCAAGCCGCTTTTAGCGAGCAGGCATATCAGCAAGCGGTAAACCTGAAAGTGGAATCGCTGAATATGATGGATAAGGCTACCCAACTCTACGAACTCCATGAAGAGGAAGTGCAGGCTTTAAAGATCGAGCTTCAGAAAGCTTATGAGTACGCCAAAAGCCGGCCGAACAATACAGAGAGCATGCAACAGTGGGAGATTATGATCGATCCGGAGGGTTCACTGCTCGGCGGATTTATAAGTATGTGGAAAGAACGGGGACAGATCTCAACCACTATGGTAGAGCAGTCCAAGGGTAATATCGAAGAGGGGTTCGATATCATCATGGAGCTTGAAAGTGGAAAACGCAAACCTTAAAAGGGAGATTATGCCAAATTTTAATGACTTTATTGATCAGTTGAAAAGCAATCTTGTTGATCATGCCCGGCAGTTTGGTGATGATGTGAAGGATGAATTTGTCGAAGACGGCAAAGCCTTTGCCGAAGAAGCTAAGGAGGACCTGAAGCGCTGGACTCAACTGATGGCTGAGGACAAGCTTACCAGGGATGATTTTGAATTCCTGGTAAAGGGCAAGAAGGACATAGCTAAAATGGAGGCCCTTAAACAGAAAGGGCTAGCCAAGGCACGTCTCGACAAATTCAAGAATGCCCTTCTTGGTACGGTGGTGAACTCCGCTTTCAACGTTTTCGGCGACCACTCATGAAACCTATATCTATACTCCAGATGTATTAAACCTCTAAATTCATATATTTATGGAATTAATCCTGATTTTCTCATTGCTGGCATTTGCGGCTGTAATTGGACTGCTTGTCTGGCTTCGTACCAGCACTGATAATAAGTTTGAGATCAAAAATTCGGATATAATATTAGCACTGCTTCCGGTGGTTCTGATTTTATTTCTCTCGGGCAAAATCGAATCTTTCGAATTTGGTGATCTAAAAGTGAAAGCTGCCTTTGAACAGGCATCAAGCAAAGAGATCAACTCGCAGGTAAATCTTCTGAAAGGCATACCTGTAAGCGAGCTCGAAACCGATACCAAAGAGAGTGTAGGTAAGATACCGCAGCTCATTCGGAACAAGACGGAATCACTGGAATTCCGCCTTGGCCACGGTGGTTACTACTGGTCGGCGATACGAGATTATTTCGTAGCTCTTCGGAGCCATTCTTTGTTGAAATATGTGATCGTTAACGATAGCGACGGAACCTTTTTTGGAATGTACGAGGCCAGTCTGTTGGTAAATTATCTGGAGGCTGAAAATAGTGATACAAGATATGTGGAATTTGAAAAATTCTTAAATCAGTCGGATAGAGAGGGTCTCCTGGAACTGCCCGGATTTATAAGTGCTGACAGGGCTTTGAGCAATGACGCTAATAGAAGCAATGCTCTCACAGAGATGGAATCCTATAACCTGAATTTCTTGCCGGTAGTCAATGATGCCAAACAGCTACAGGGGATTGTGGAACGCTCTCGGTTGACCGCCAGCCTGATTTTGGATGTAACCAAACAATTAAGCAGCACGCAGGCAAGCAACTAATATTTAAGGTAAACAAATCATGAAAATATCAGGTGCAAAATTGGACAAGCAATCTGCCAATTTCGTGGCGTCACCCAACACCAGTGGCGAATTTTCTGAGGATCTTCCGGATACAATAGTGATTCATTATACCGCCGGCAGTTCCGCGGAATCCTCTGTGAGAACGCTCACCAATTCCAAGGTCAAAGCTTCAGCCCACATGGTGATAGGCCGTGACGGAGCGGTAACCCAACTGATTCCGTTCAACACGATCGCTTGGCATGCCGGGGAGAGCGCATGGGGTGACCGACGAGGATTGAATAAATATTCAATAGGCATCGAGCTCGATAATGCAGGACGGCTAACTAAAAGTGGAGAGCAATATATTTCCTGGTTCGGCCGCTCCTATCCAGAACAGGAAGTAATCAAGGCGGTACACCGCAATGAGGAAAAGCTGTCCTACTGGCACCGGTTCTCAGAACAACAGATCACCAAAACCTATGAAATTTGTGAACTCCTGATCGATACCTATGATATTAAATCGATACTTGGCCATGAAGAGATTTCTCCGGGACGTAAGTCAGATCCGGGCCCGGCTTTTCCGCTCGACAAGCTGCGCGAAAGGTTGCTGCATTCCGACCGCAGCGACCAGGGTGATAATGAGATGGCCGGCGTAGATAATCCCGCAGTGGTTACCGCATCGATGCTCAATATACGGTCTGGCCCAAATGGGGGTACCCAAACTATCGCGCAACCACTCAAGAATGGAACAGTGGTCGATATAAAGGACGAAAAAGAGGGTTGGTACCGAGTGGATGTAAAGATGAGTGGATGGGTGTCGAAAAATTTCATCAAAAAAGCTACCTGAGTTTTATAATCCAGGAATAGAATCCCGTAGGTTCGGATGCTTCAGGAGCACTTATTACGAAAGGAGTGGATTTCCGTGATTCACCCGGTAGTTCTTATGGAGGATGACCCCGGAGCCCACGTAAAAACTAATATCGATTCGCTGATTTTTCGCAATAAGATTAGCACCAAAACTGACTTGTGATTTAATATTTTCTGATTTTAGGTGTACCCGGCTGAGGATTGTCATGATATCTTTGGTAGTATTACTATGCTTATAATCATCATTATTTCGAATAATAAACTCTCTCTAAGCTCTTCATGTATTATTCATGGATACGATTTATCATAAAATTAAATGTCAATGATAAAACGAGGTTCTTATGAAGAGTATCCGTGAAGATATTGACCAAAAACTAACAGAATCATTGCAAGACTTAGGGGTTGACAGCCCAATCTCCAAAGAGGAACAGAAACAAATTGTCAATAAACTAGAGCAGGCCAAAAAGGCATTTGATAGGCTTAGAACTTGGATTGACCAAGCTGAAAAACTTGCAGATTTAGGAGCTTGGGAGCATGATATCAAAGATGATGAGCTATTTTGGTCTGATGAGACCTATCGGATATTAGGATTTGATCCCAAAGAAGTTGAGCCGAGCTATGAGATATTAATGAAGCGCATACATCCGGATGATAGAGAAAGAGTTAATCAAGCTTTTTCTGAATCATTGGAAAACCGAGCACCATATAACCTCACTTATCGCCTTGAACTCCCGGATGGAAAGTTGAAGTATGTTGAGGCTCAAGCCCGCCATTTTTATAGTGAAGCCGGAGATCCTGTACTTACCATAGGGACCAATCAAAATGTTACAAAGCGGGAATTGGAAAAACAGAAAATCGAAGAGTCACTGGAAGAGAAGCAAGTCTTATTGGGAGAAATTCATCACCGACTGAAAAATAATTTGGCAGTGGTCGCAGGCATGTTGCAGTTGCAATGGCTTCAGGAAGATGATCCTGATGTCGTCAAGTCACTGCAAGAAAGCACAAATCGAATTAAAGCTGTTGCCGGTATCCATCAACAGTTGTATCAGTCGGGGAACTTCGCCAATGTAGCGTTGGGAGAAAATATAAAAAACTTGGCATCTGACCTGATCAGCACGATGGAGACCAATACTAAAATTGAGTTAAAGAGTGAATGCGATACGGTTTATTTAGATATGGCCCAAACATTGCCTTGTACATTAATTGCCAACGAGGTAGTTACTAATGCAGTTAAACACGCTTTTGAAGGGAGAGAAAAAGGTCGCATTACCATCAGACTGGACAAGGATAACAGCACTATCAGATTACGTATTAATGATAATGGCGTGGGGCTTCCCGCAGATTTTGAAGATCGCAAAGGATCACTCGGTATGAATCTTATTAATACGCTTACTAATCAACTTGAAGGTAACTATAAGTTTGAATCCTCTGAAGAAGGTACAACCTTTACTCTAGAATTTGATAAAGAGTAAGTATATAATTTTTGAACACATTTTCTGCTGCTTTAAGTCTTGCCCCCACATTTAATTTTAATTATCGAGTTATGCGTATATATTAGCAATATAAACAGCAATTTAGAGATCTATTGATGGCATCCAGCTTTGGCAAAGAGCGATTAGAATTTATCGCAGAGTCGATTAATGGTATTCTTTGGGAAGCCGATGCCGAAACGTTTGCTTTTACCTACGTAAGCCCTCAAAGTAACAATATTTTAGGCTACCCGCCCGAAGTTTGGTATGAAGACCCCTCTTTTTGGAAGGAACATATCCACCCCGAAGATCGTGACCAAACGGTTGCTTTTTGTCACCGGAAAACGAAAGAGAATGAGGATCATGAGTTTGAATATCGTATGATCGATGCTGATGGTAATCTCGTTTGGCTGAAAGACCTTGTAACCGTCCAGGAAAAGGAAGGCGGGTCTAAGGTGTTAACCGGATTGATGATAGATATTACTGCCCAACGAAAACAAAGCATTCAAGAAGAGGAAATTCTAAAAAAATCGTATGAGTTAGCAGATATTGGTCACTGGGTAGTTGATTTAGAAAATGAAAGCCTGTACTGGTCTCCGGAAGTAAAAAAGCTTCATGAAGTAGGCCAAGAATATGAGCCCGACCTTGAAACTGCTATTAGGTTTTATGAAGAAGGGGAACACAGAGAGACGATAAGAAATGCTGTAAGCGAGGCCATTGAGACAGGTGAGCCATTTGATCTTGAACTCAAAATTGTAACCGCCAAGGCAAATCAAAGGTGGGTACGAGCAGTAGGTAAAACCAAGATTGAGGATGGAAACACCACAAAAGTTTATGGAAGTACCCAGAATATCACAAAGCGCAAGTCAGCGGAACTACAGCTTAAGGAAACCGAGGAAAAATATCGGAGTATTCTTGAGAATAGTACAATTCTGTTCTATCGGCATGACACTGACCACAACTTAACCTATGTAAGTCCACAGGCGAAAGAATTTTTAGGCATAGATCCCGATGAAGGAAAATTGGAATCTTGGACTGACTATTTAACCGATCATCCCCTCAACAAAGAGGGTATTGAAAAAACAAAAGCTGCGATTGAAACGGGGAAGGCCCAACCTCCCTATGAACTCCAGCTGCTAAAAACAGACGGTGAATGTATCTGGGTTAAAGCTAATGAAGCTCCGATCGTTGAGGATGGTAAAACCATTGCCATAGTAGGGTCGCTGACTGATATTACTCGTCAAAAAGAAGATGAGAAAGAGCTTGAGAAATTATCAAGAGTAGCGCGGGAAACCCAGAATATTGTAATTATAACAGATCATAAAGAGCGTATACAGTGGGTCAATAAGGCTTTTGAACGGGTAACTGGTTACAAGTTGGGTGAGGTAAAGGGTAAAAATCCGGGCAATTTATTACAGGGGAAGGAAACAGATTCGCAGACTGTAAAACGTATCGCTAAAGACATTGCAGCAGAAGAACCGTTTTCAGAACGTATTCTGAATTACAGTAAAGACGGGAGGCCCTATTGGATAGAGATGGACATCACACCTATAAAAAACAGTGATGGAGAAGTCGAAGAATTTTTTGCCATTCAGGATGAAATTACGGATCAGGTTCAAACCCAACAAGAGTTAGAGGAGCAGACCCAACGTCTGCAGGAGGCCCAGAGGATTGCTAATATTGGAGACTGGTATTATGATATTCAATCGGGAGATATCAGCTGGTCAGAAACGGTATATGATATATTTGAACGTGATGATGAAAAAGGACCTCCAGCTTTTAAAGATTTGAAAAAGCTATATGAAACCAGCTATTCGCAAAATTTTGAGACATTGGTTGACAATGCCATTCAAAATGCTGAGGAATATGAGGCTGATTTTGAAATCTATTCAGAAAAAAGAAATCAGAAGTTCATCAAAACAAAAGGAATTCCGGTAATAAATAGTGATGGAAAGGTCGTGGCTTTGAGAGGGATTGTACAGGATATCACAGAGAGAAAAAAAGCCGAACTTGAATTACAGCAAAAGCAGAATCAGCTCAGCAGTATCACTAATAATTTGGAAGGACTTGTTATTCGGTATCAATTATTAACCGACGGTACAGATAAAGTTGTATATGTTAGTGAGGGCATTAAACAGGTGCATGAAATTTCTCCCGAAGAAGCACTAAGATCACCGCAAGAAATGTGGGATCAAGCCCTTGAGGAAGATGGAAAAGAATTAAAAAAATCTATAGAAACCTCAGCCAGGGAGCTCAGCTTTTGGGATCATACTTGGCGTATAAAAACACCGAGTGGCAGCCTAAAATGGTTAAGAGGCCGGGGGAGCCCAACTAAGTTGGAGGATGGTACCATTCAATGGGATACGGTTATTTTTGATGTTACCGAACAACAGAAAGTAAAGGATGAGCTTACTGAGCTTTATCGTATCCTGGAACAAAGTGCTAGTGAAATATATATTTTTAGCATTGATACATTAGAGTTTGAATACGTCAATCAAGCAGCGGTTGATAATCTGGGGTATTCCACGGATCAAATTCAACAAATGACCCCGTTGGAACTTAAGACTGATTATTCTCTTGCTGAATTTCAAAATTTGGTTGAACCGGTAATTAAGGGAGTCCAAAAGACACTCTACTTTCAGACAACACACCAGCGAAAAGATGGGTCTTTCTATCCTGTTGACGTTTATCTCAGTAAAGATTCATTTCAAAACAAGGATGTGTTAGTTGCAAATATTCTGGATATATCTGAACAAAAGGAAAATAATCACAAACTAAGGTCTCTCATTGAGACCGCACCTATTCCTATCTATTTAGAATCCAAAGAAGGAAAAGTAGTTGATCTTTGGAACAAGGCCGCGGAAGAAGTATTCGGCTTCACCGAAGCAGAAATTATGGGGAAAACGTTGCCTCATGTTGGTGATACAAACTTGGATGCGTACCACCATATGTTAGAACAAGTTAAGACTGGAAATCAAATTAAAGGCAAGGAAGTAAAAAGAAAACGTAAGGATGGAACCTATTTCCCTGCCAAGACCAGTGCCGCGCCATTGTTAGATCATAATCAAGAGGTGGAAGCAATTCTGGTTATCAATGAAGATATAACTCAGCAGAAACAGCTGGAAGAAGATTTGAAAGAGCAAATATCTATTTCGGAGACGATATTGGATAGTTTGCCCGGTCTATTTTACATGATGGATGAAGATTTAAATTTCGTGAGGCTTAATAGCAATGTCTATGATTTTTTTGATTTAAAAGAAGATGCTATTGATGAATTCAGGCCGTTACATCTTATTGCTCCTTCTGAACGAGCAAAAGTAAAACAAAAAATTGCAGAAGTATTCGATACCGGATACGCCGAAACCGAAACAATAATGATATCCGGCGACCAGAAATATAATTTTTTCATCAATGGTAAACTGCTTGAGCTTGACGATAACAAGTATATTTTGGGGAATGGCATTAATATTACTGATCGAGTTAAAACCCAGAAAAATAACCGGGTTCTGTTACAAGAGGTTCATCATAGGGTGAAAAATAACTTAGCTATCATTTCGGGCCTACTCAGTATGGAAATGGAGGAATTCGATAGTGATAAAGCAAAATTATCTTTCCAGCGTAGTATCAATCGCATCTACTCGATGGCGAAGGTTCATGAACTTTTGTACGATACCGAGGATTTTTCGTCAATAAGTATTGCCAGATACCTAAAAGAATTGTCAATGATCATCCAGACTACCTTCGATCAGACTCAGGCGGTTGATATTGATATAGATATTGAACAAATAGATATGAATATCAACGAAGCCATTCCTCTTGGAATGCTGCTGAATGAACTGATTACCAACTCTTTGAAGTATGCTTTTGGAGATGCTGGAGGAAATATTACGGTGCGGATTGAAAGGAACCGTGATGAATACCATGTTACTTACTGTGATAATGGTAGGGGGATGGCTTCAAAACCTGATCTTGCAAACGCTGATTCACTTGGGTTCACTATTATATACACACTGCTACAACAGCTCGATGCCGATTTTAGGCTAAATGTAGACAACAAGTTTGAGTTTACATTTACTTTCGAGAGAAAAATGAAAGGCTCCTATAGCACCTTGTAGCTTACTCTCTGTTTTTACTGCTGTCCTTTGCCTTTATGCCGTTGTTAATTGCTTTGTTTTCTGCTTGAGATAATATTGATCGATAGCGGAAAATATTTTCGCCATGGCTTCTTCAGCATAAACCCCACTGGCATAGATGTTTTTCTTACCGTTTGAAAAAGCGAGAAGCGTCATCCGAGAAAGAGGGTAGGTGCTCTTTTTAATTTGATAAAAACCTTTATACCGATCTGTTTGATAATAGCTTCTAAAATTTTTTGCCGTTGTCATAATGTAATCCTCATCCTTTTAAAGGACTAATATATTACAAATGGGTAATTAACCGTCTGTAAATGATATTATGCCGCATCTATTGTTTCCTTAACGGTACCACAGGAAGTTAATAATTATTTTATTAATAAAAATTAATCTTTGTAAAAAAATAACGAAATAGTTTTCTGATTTTTTGGAGCATTTTATCAAACTAATAACTAAGCAAGAGCTTTTAATTAGTATAAGTGTTGAATCGAAAATTAAAACTGAAGTTGTCATCTGTAATAGCAAAACTATCCTATTCTGAGAAGTCAACACCTCGTAGTGTCTTTTATATTTTTGTTCTCTTTAGACCTTTATTAACAGTTTTTGTTCCACTTAGATCTTTGTCAATGGTTCTAGGACATTTAGTAGTAAAAGGGGGGGATATTTCATGCCTGTAATCCCCAGTCTCTGTCAATATTTTCAGACAAAGTTAAAAACCGGGAATCTTTCTTAATCTCTTTTAGCTCATTGGGGAGGAGGTGATGTATTACCTGGGTTGGCCAAGGTTCCCACGTCGATATGTTTTCAAAAGCTGCAAAAGCCTGATCTTTATAACTTAAAGCAGCATGTATAACACCTTGGGAAAAGAAGTCTTTTTCCTGACTAAAGTATTTTAGATGATATTCTCTAGATTGTTTCTTTTGTAACTTTATATCTATTAATGTCTGTAACAGTTGGGGACCGTTACAGGTCCATGGGACTACTAAATCTCCCAAGTATTTTTGGGATGCTTTATAGTTATTCCTGTGATAGTGTATTAAAGCAATATAAAAAGATGCCGTAGGCCAATCGGATTGTAAATCGTAAGCTTGCCATGCGTATTTTGATGCGTCGCTATAATGGCCGTTAATCATATAAGAGTAGGCCAGATTAATAACTGCTTCGGGTGAAAAGGGATCAAGGTCCACAGCTTTTTTAGCACTACCAAGCGCCAGCTTTTCTTTTCCCATTAGCTGATAAATCCAGCTTAGTTTGCTATGAGCATTGGCATAACCGGGTCTGAGGTTAATTGCCTTTTTAAATTCTTGTATGGCTTCCGGACCTTTTTGGCGACTGGTATACAAAAGTCCTAATGCCGAATGCGCTTCTGCCAGAGTTTTATCTTGATCAAGTGCCTGATGTATAAGTTCTTCGGCTTCATTTAGTATCTTGTCGGTTTCTTTGTAGCCGTAGCCGTATAAACCCAGCAGAGCATGGGCCTGACCTACTAAAGCTAGGGAAAAATCTGGGTCTACAGTGCTGGCTTCCTCAAAGCAAGATAAACCTCGTTTAAGCCCTTTTTTGGTACGTTGTTCTACCCAGGTCCATCCCTGTGTATAGAGCCGGTAGGCTTCCAGCTGATTGGTATGCTGGACTTCTACGCGTTTTTTTTCTTTGGCACTGAGTTTAGTTTTAAGGGCCTCCGCAATTTTTTTGGTAATAGTGCTTTGTATTCGAAACAGGTTATTTGCAGTAAGTTTGGTTTCAAAATCTTTAGACCAAGACTGTCGATCTGTTTTGGTATTTACAAGTCTCACTCGGACTTTGACCTGTTTATTTACTTGCTGCACGGTTCCCTCGACAATCCAATTAACTCCAAGTTTCTCTGATATTTGCTTTAACGACATTGTGGTTTCTTTGTATCGCATCACAGATGTTCGGGAAGTAACTTCAATACCTGAGATGCTTGAAAGACGAGTAAGCAAATCATCATGAATTCCGTTAGTAAAGGCCGTGGAGGTCTCTGTAGATTTAAGTGTCTCGAATGGAAGTACTGCAATGGAAGGTAAGTGCTCTTCTATTGCTAAGTCGTGCTTTGCATTTGGATTCGAAATTTGGTTCTGAATACGTTCAACGGTTTTTTTAAGAGCGTTAGAAGGTGATATATCCCATTTTTGTTTTAGCTGATTACTGAACTCCTGATAAATTTTTAGTGCATCTGTTCGTTGTCCGGTCCGATTTAGTAATTTTATCAGGCGAATATGGGCCTCTTCAGAAAGTTTTGTGTGGTCTACAGCATTTTTAGCCCATATCTGCGCAGCTTTTACATCCCCATTTTCTTCTGCTTTTTCCGCCAGCTTCCACGAGGCGTCATGAGCTAACATTCTGAGTTGTTCTCTTTTGTTGTCGAGCCAGCTGTGGAAATCGTTGGATACATCGGTTACATGAAAACCAACGAGGAGGTCGTCGCGATATAGGTCGAGAGCAAGTTGGTACTTTTGGTTATGTATTAACTCTTCAAAAGCAAGAGCGTCGCACCAAAAGTTGCTCTCATGGATACTAATTTCTTCTGAACCCCGGTTCTGAATAGTTTCTTTACCCAGTGAATTTCTGATATGGTATAGTATGTTGCTTAGGGCATTTCTTGCCTTTTGTTGGTTCAATTCCGGCCAAAATAAGGCAATAATTTTATCCCTGCGTTTGAATCCCTTGGGATTTCCCAACATCAGGTAGGTAAGGAGAGCCAGTCTTTTGGGACCAGTCAGGAGGAAGGGATCGTACTCACCATTATTTTTCTGAATGGTCGTAGATCCAAGTATGCGAATTTCAACATTCATGAGAAGTATGAAAAATGGTCTCTTAGAAGCAATCTAAGAGTAATAACGGATTAAACAAAGAAAGGGCCCTTATAATGCCTGTGAACCAAAAATTTTCACAAAAAAGAGCTCTTATGAAAAATTCAAAAAAACTGTTTTATAGTTTGACCCGGTCGGGCATAATTATGTTGACGTTGTTTTTTACTATCAACGGCTGTAGCGAAGAGTCTGGAATTGCTACGGATTCCTTATCGGGAGAGGAAAACCTCACTAAAGCAAATTTTGTAGCCAAGGGTGGTCCGAATTTAGTTGATATCACCTCGCTGCATGATCATGATACAAATGAACATCTTTTTGAGGTTAGCGAAGATGAAATTCCCAGTGGCTGGACGACCTTTCGTTTTAACAACAGCTCGCATTCAGACCATTTCTACCTCCTCTATAAGGTACCAGAGGCTGCTATAGAAGCCGCCGATGCTGCCGGTGAACCTATACTGGATCACTGGTATAATACCGTGACGGAACCCTTTCAACAAGAATGGAATCCCTATATTGAGGGAGACATCGATTTCGGGACTTTCGTAAATAATCTCTTTGGGGCAGTTTTGAGTTCGGCTCCTTGGTTTGTAGATGCTGTACCTATGGGAGGTCCGGGTCTAACATCAGCAGGCCAAACTTCACTTACAACGGTGAAGCTTCCGGCTGGCACTTACGTTGCTGAATGTTATGTAAAAGATGAGAATCAGGAATTTCATTCATACAATGGTATGCTTGATGTCATAAGGGTAACTGATGAAGCATCAGGTAAAAAGGAGCCTCGTGCAACGATGGAAGTAACCGTAACTCAAGACGGTATAGAGCATGAAAAATCCGTTCGTCCGGGAATGCATACAGTAGCTATTCATTTCGGACCACAGCCTGCTGCAGGTTATGGACACCTTCTGGGGCACAATGTGCAGTTGGTACGTTTCGATGATGGCTATGATCAGCAATTACTCGATGAGCTTGGCGCCTGGATGAATTGGACAACTGAAGAGGGGTTCGTACATCGCGCGCCAGAGGGAACTACGTTTATTGGTGGAAGTATGGAGATGACTGGAGGCAACATGGCTTATTACCATGTTAACCTAAAGCCCGGCAGTTACGCTTGGATAGCCGAGGTTCCCGATCCTGCTGGTAAAGATATGCTTAAAATATTTTCAACACCGTTTGGGAGAGAAGTGCAAGCAAAACCTGCAGCATTCTTAGATCGAAAAGGCCGCAGGTGATAGTAATTTTATAGTTCTTAAAACAGACCTCGGATAGCTTAATTGCTTCCGGGGTTTTTATATTGGGATGGGAGCTGGTGCAATTGAATGAAGTCCATAATATAATTTCATTGAGCTATAACTATTTGATATAACTATATTTATCTATAAGTATTTAAAAATCAATATTTTATAGAAAATATTAACGGTTTATTGATCATTAGTTTTGTTATATGAAGCGATGATCTAATCTATTAAATAATCTAAAATGACTATCATGAAAAAAATCTATTTAACTGTTGGGCTGTGTCTATTAACGACTATTGCTAGTGCTCAGTGGGTAACAGACATGTCTTGTAACAATAAAGCTGAAGAAATTACGGATAAGGCAATCACTCATTTTGTGAATCTGGAGAGACCGGTTGCTGTAGGGATGGCCAAAGCAGCTCTTATGATTGATGAAAAATGCGGTAGTGCCAAGTTAGTACTTATAAACACTGCTATGACTGGTGAGTACGGATCCCGAACGGCTCAGTTGGAAAAACTGGACACCAAGAAGTTTACGGACCAAGAAAAAGCCTGGGTGAAAGTGATGTCCGCATCTAATGAAGAATTTGAAGGTACGACGAAACAAGTTGCAGCAACATATCCGGATGTACCTCTTTTTGCTTTCTGGGCAAGTGTATCTCTTGAAGATGGTAAAGATAAGTTGGCGGAATATGTGTTAGCGTTTCCCGAATACGCTTCGCCTGCATATAACATTATGTCTTACCGATATGCAGATGGAACTTATGGTAACGATTCGAATATGCCGAAAGCTGTTGAAACTGCACAAAAGATATTCCTAACGCACAATGGACCCAATGGCCATGATTCAATAGCTGAACATTATGCCACTAAAAGAAATTATAAGAAGGCATTTGAGCATCAGTTGAAAGCGCTTGATTATGCCGGTACTGGGTCGGCCTATTCATATAATGCCCAGATCTATTATGGACATACGAATAAAACGGCTTTTACAGATTCAATAAAGTCCAAGACCAATCAACGAATAAAATTCCAAATGAATAATGACTCCGAGAATTTAAAACAGTTTTATTCGGACAAAATTGGGATGATAGGTTGTAACTCGAATATGGAGCCATGTGTATTTTACTCCAGTTTTGAAGAGGAAGATGTAAATCATACTTGGAATCGCTGGAATGTAGTGGATCTTAAAGTATATTTTAGTCCTGATATGAAGACGGCCGTTACAACCTTTGACAATAATGGAGAATATACCATGAAGGGAAGTGATAAACCCATTGCTTATAAAACCAGGGCCAGTGAAGTTTGGTTCTTTGATAATGGATGGAAACTGATGCATTCCAATTTTGCTCCTCTGGCTATTGGTTCAGGCGTTCCGAAGACAGAATAAATTGAATTTAAAAAATCTATCTAAGGCCGTGAAGATTCACGGCCTTTTTTATTTCGGATAAATGCTTATCACTGATTGGATACTTAAGGTGAAAGTGAATAAGGAAGTTTTTCAGCAGCGACGGATGCTAATCTTGATTGCGCAATACGAGGGAGTTTAAATAACCCAATTCGCATTTAGACCATGCTTTGTAGCACAGGCTTTATCAAATACAAGACCTTAGATATCTGTGCTCTGTAGTAATTTAATCTGCGGAGTTGCTTTCTTCCTCTATGGTAAAGGTTTTCAACATATTATGTTCAGCAGGATTAGGAACCTCCGCAATCCAAGTATAGTCACCCGGTTCTAGATCTACATGAAAATAGGCGGTTTTGCCTTTCGTCATTTCCATTGTTCCTCCCAGGAATTTTGCACCTTCAGGAGCCCGATCAACCAAGCTACCGGCTTGCCGCCAATCCATCCAAGCTGAGAGGTTGCTCAGCAGTTCTTGATCTTCTGCATCACTTAATTTTACCAGCTGTACATTATGACCCTGTAAGTGAGCATAAGATTGTTGGTCTTCGAAATATATTTCGATCGTATGGCTTCCCTGAGTTAACTCCTGATCAACTTGTATTCCGTTAGTAGATGAAATCGTCAACGTTCCTGTGGGTTGCGGTTCTTCAATATCAGATTCTTGATTTGTAACACTTAAATGTTCAAGCATTCCGATATATGAATGGAACACCTCGTCTTTATTCTTTACGTAGCATTCAACGATATACTCACCGGGTTCCAGATGGACAGATGTTTTAGATGTTCTCCCACCTGCAGTAAATCCCGGCCCGCCCATTGGCTTTGCACCGGGATCAAAAAACCAGGGAGCCTTCTCTGAAATAGTAGCTACCAAACTATCCGTGAATTGACCAAACTCCATATCGCCTGCTATATATGGGTTAAATTGCTTTTGAAATGGTTCGGTAATACCCTGATACCAGTGATCTAGAAGTGGTTCACCGGCAGCTTCTGCAGCTTTAATTCCTTCATCTGGAACTTGCCAGATCAAAAAGAAATGGTCGTATCCGGAGGCATTATCAAATTGGAAAGTGGTCCAGCCGGATGAGATTTCATCAGTACCCATCTCAAATAAGTGCTTATTCTCCTCAGTGTCATGGATAGCAGTTACTTCCACCACACTTTCATCTACTTTCTTGGCATCGTTACAAGCTGTCAAAAGGGCTATACTTGATACTGCCAGAGCTAATGTCAGCGTATATGTTATCGGGCGTTTTATAAATTCTAAGAAGAGCATATATTCCCTGATTTTATATGAATAAATTTTTATTGAATCCCTCAATTTAAATAACCAATAGCCAAGCGATTACCATTTGGAACCGGACTATTAAATCGTTGATTAATTAAATAGTAAGTATAAATCCTCAGTCAGGCAACAAGGCATGGAGCCTTTCAGGTAAAGCATGCTATTACGGATTCATCTAATAACTTAGAAAGGTGGCTATTTCCCCCGAAAACGATGATAACTACCAATCTCTTTTTAAGAGCTAAAATATAGTCAATATTCAACTATAATAATTTCTACTATCTAAGCTTTGGATGATATTTCAAGATAGTTTAATAGAATTTGCATTTATTTTGGTGGCATTTTCAAGGTGGTTCAAGCATAGATTCACTTATATTTTCTTTATAACCATAAGGGTGATATCATCACTTTGAGGAGCTCCGGTGGCATGAGTTTTAACATCCTGCAAAATGGTTTCTAACATTTCATTTGATGAAGAAGTTTTATTATTGATGGCCTGATCTTTCAATCGTTCTATTCCGTACTCTTCTTTTCCGACGTTCATGGCTTCCGTGATTCCATCAGAGTAAATTAAAAGCAGATCATCAGGCTGCATTGACAGGGTTCGCATTTGATATTCTGATTCTTGTATGACCCCTAAAAGTAACCCCGTTGAATCAAGATGAATGGGTTCTTCATTATTACGAATAAGTAGTGGGGCATCGTGGCCGCCATTCGAATATTCGATAGTAGCATTTTGGGGATCCAGGATGCCATAAAATAAGGTCGCAAATTTAGTAGGTTCGGTACTTCTGTAAAGCAGATTATTTGTCCCGTGCAGACACTTTACACAATCCTCATACATAATCGCATGGCTGCGGAGTGTTGCCTGTAAGTTAGCCATTAACATTGCGGCCGGCATACCTTTACCTGTAATATCTCCAACGCAAAAACCAAGCTTGTTGTTTGACAAACCAATAAAATCAAGATAATCGCCACCAACTGACTTAGCCGGGATGTTTGTGGAGCTGATTTGAAAACCATCTATTTCGGGAGTTGAATCCGGGAGCAGGTGCAACTGAATGTCCCTAGCCATTCTCATTTCTTCCTGCATGCTTAAAAATTCTTTTTCTTCCTCATACAAGCGTGCATTTTCTATCACTTGAGCTGATTGGGACGCGATAATTGAGATTAGTCGTCGATCTTCATCAGAGAATGGGGAGCCGTCTTTTTTATTGAACACCGCCAGATAACCAATAAGATCTCCCTTTATCATAAGTGGGGCACAGAGGATGGAGCGGAATGAGAATGATGTCTTTTGAAGAAAATTAAACCGATCATCTTTCAGAATATCATTGCTCAATAAAATGGACTGTTTTTTTAACATCCATCCTTTAAGATGGTCGTCCAGTTTTATGGGCACCTTTTCAACCGAGGAATCATAATGTCGTACCATCGTATGAAATTCCTTTTCAGGGGTATCCATTTCAAGTAAACTGACGGTACCTTCCTCGACCCCAAGATGTTTTATACATTTGAAGACGATCTGGTCAATAATTTTTTCAACCGGCTGAATAGATGATATAGTTGTTGCAATATCATTTAAAATACGCAATTCATTTACAGCCAGTTGAAGGCTGCGAGTCTCCTCAGAAATGGACGGTTGCATAGGCATTTGAGTAAAAATAATTAGGAGTATTGTATTGTGCGGCAAGAAGATCCTAGCTCAAGAGAATAAAATAAACCTAAATAATTTATTAAATTTATTATTAATACTAATAATATAATATATTTAATATTAATAGTATTAATTATTTAAATAAAGAGGGTGTAGAGTGTTAGCACTTATTTGGTAATGTTAAATTCTTTTTTACACTATGAAGTGATTGAAAAACTTGGTGAAGGGGGGATGGGAGTAGTTTATCTTGCCCACGACACTAAGCTGAATCGGAAGGTTGCTCTTAAATTTCTTTCAAGACGGATTTCTTTGGATTCAGTCGAAAAAGAGCGGTTTTTGCAGGAGGCTCGAGCTGCAGCTTCTCTGAATCATCCCCACATTGCTCAAGTATACGCCATTGAGGAGGTTGGCGATGAGGTATTTATAGTGATGGAATATATCAATGGTAAAGAGCTGAGAACGGTCATAAATGAGGCTGAACTTAACCTTGGTGAAAAGAAATCAATTGCTATTCAGATAGCTGAAGGATTACAAGCTGCCCAAAATAAAGGCATTATCCATCGAGATATTAAGTCCGGTAATATTATGTTGGCGGCTAATAACAGCGTTAAAATCATGGATTTTGGCCTGGCACGGATAGAAGGGGCTCCGCAAATCACCAAAACAGGAACGACTATCGGAACTGTTTCTTATATGTCGCCCGAGCAACTCAAAAATAACCAAGTTGATAAACGTTCGGATATCTGGGCATATGGAGTGGTTCTCTATGAACTTTTTACAGGATTGCTTCCCTTCCAAGGGATTTACGAAGCCGCAATCATGTATGCCATTACAGAAGAAGCTCCCGTTCCGCCTTCAAATGTAACGGAATCCATTCCTGAAGAAATTGAAGCGATTATTGAACTGTGTTTAAAAAAAGATCCGGATGTTCGATATCAAGACTTTGGAGAGATATTGCATGATTTGAAGGGGACATCCCCAAAAAAGGTTAAGTCCGTTGAGCACGAGAAGAAGGCCACTAAGCCAAAGTTTGGGAAATATCTGTATGTAGCCTTGCCTTTTGTATTGCTCTTACTGCTCATAATTTTTTTGCCAATCAGGCTATATTTTGGCTGGGAGAGCTCGGAAGGTATGCCTTTGCCTGAAGAACGGGGATTGGCCATTTTGCCATTCAAGAATATTAGTACCCCTTCCGAAGAGCTGGAAGCTCTGTCCGATGGATTGATGATGAATGTAACAAGCCGGCTAACTCAGGTAAGTAATTATAAGGGAGCCTTATGGGTCATTTCTGCTAGTGAAATTATTCAAGAAGGGGTTACGTCTCCTGGTCAAGCCCGAAAAGATTATTCGGTGAATTTAGTGGTGACCGGTAACATACAGAAGCTCGAAGATCGGATCCAACTGACCATGAACTTGATCGATACTAAATCACTGCGACAATTGATGTCCCGCGAAATCAATAGCGAAGATAATAGCATCTCTGTGTTACAGACCCGTGTTTTTGAGGAGTTGTTGGACATGCTGAACATTGAATTGCAGCCCGAAGTAACAGACGTTGTAATAGAAGGCAATTATAATAACCGCAGTTCGCAACACTATATACAGGGTCAAGGGTATCTTTTACGGTACGAAAAAGGTGACAATCTGGATAAAGCAATTCGCCACTTTCAACAGGCCGTTGATGATGATTCTGATCATGCTCTTGCGTATGCTGCGCTGGGAGAAGGGCTCTGGCGAAAATATCAGGATACCGAAGAGGTAGTATATGTTGACCAGGCAAAGAATGCTTTGGCAAAAGCAATGAAAATTAACAGCGATTTAGTACAGGTAATTTCAACGCTCGGTTTGATAAACCGGGGGACAGGTGATTATGATCAGGCTATTGAGAATTTTCAAGAAGTAATTATCCGTGAACCCAATAATGCTATGGCCTTTCGGCAACTGGCTGGCACCTATGTTGAAAAAGGCGAGCTGGATAGAGCTGAAGCAAATTACATGGTGGCCATCAAGCTAAAACCAGACTATTGGAGAGGATACAGTGATTTAGGCAATTTTTATTTGAGATATCGGGGAGATATTAATAAAGCGGAGGAACAATATCAGCAAGTATTGGCGTTGACTCCTGAAAATTATATTGGTCTATCCGGGCTTGGGGTTATCAATATTTACCGAGAAAACTTTGAGCTGGCTATTAATTTTTTAGAGCAATCAATGAGTATCAGGGAAACGTATTTCGCTGCTTCGAATTTAGGAGTTGCGTATTATTACATGGGTAATTACAGTGAAGCAATCCACTGGTATAGTACAGCCTATGAATTGAATTCCAGTGCTTACCTTGTTTTGGGGAATATCGCCTCAGCTCATGAGGCGATCGGCAATGATGATTTAGCTGTTAATTACTACAAAAAAGCTATTGCCGTTGCAAAAAAACAGTTGGAGGTAAATCCTAATGAGGTTCGTATTATTAATAGTTTGGGATCGTACTATGCTGACATTGGGGAAAACAGAGAGGCTTTACAGTATCTTAAACGTTCTTTAGCGTTAGATTCCAATAATAACGAAATACTATTCTATACCAGTGCTGCATACGAACGTATGGGAAACCGTGAAAAAGCATTGGAGTGGATTGAGCAGGCAATGAGTAAAGGTTATCCTGTTTCGAATATCATAAATCAGCCTGAACTGTATAGCATGACTAGTGATGCCAGATTTAAGAAAATGATTAAAAAATATGAGGAGTGACTATTGGGCCTTGCCTTTTCTAGGTTAGAATGTTGCTAACATAGGAGGTTTTAATTGCATGGCGTGCGTAAAATTTTATCAAATAGAATATTGTATTTACTATAAACCTGATTTTATCAGGACAACAAAAAAATAAAATCATAAACCGATGACCACTAACAAGATAATTTTAATTTTTGTATTGGCTGTATTTAGTTTTGTGACTATAGGACTTGTTTCCCACACAGAGAGCGTTGATGGTATGCTGCGTACCTTCAATGTCAAAATTGAAAAAAGTGAGGATGGCACTTGGCGTGTACGAGATAACAACGGCAGAAATAAAGGAACCCTAAGTGTTGAGAGAGGGGATGTCATAAATTGGCAAGCAAAGGATTCAGACTTGGTTTTTATCTTTTCCGATGACGTGGATAGCTATTTTGAATACGAAGGGAATATGTTTGAAGATGGACGTACTCAGAAAATATTAAAGAATAAAAAACTGCGTCTTACGCTTAAAGATGATGCGCCTCAAGGACTTTTGCCATATGAAGTTTACGTGATTTCTGAGAGTAAGTCGGTAGTGGGTAATTCACCGCCCCGCTTAATCATCAATTAATAGCACTGATTTCAAAAGCTGTGATATTAGGTTATACACTGAGCTTAACGGCATCTTTAAGAGAAACAAAAGCAATCTAATAGATTAAAATTATCTGGGGTGAGAATTATAAAAAAGCCTCTTTAACTTTGGCTAATATTACTTAAGTGGTTTTTACTTATAATATATCATGAGGTTTTTGGTGTAATATTTTGATTAATGTGGAAAAAGTTATTCGGATCATATTTGGATTTTACTTTCTGCAAACGTTCATAATTACTGCCATACGATGCCTTTACACGATCGGTTCCTTCATCCATCATAAAATTGATGTAGGATCCTCCAAGTGTATAGGGATTTAATGCTTTCCAGTAATCCTGAGCCCATTTTTTAATAAGTTTAGCATTTTTAGAATCCGAGTCCACACCAACGATAACCATTGACCACTTTGCATCACGCTTATTCCAGGCCATTTCGTTTTTACCAGTGTTGTGTACGGCACCATCGATCGGATACAGGTGCATGGTAGATTTAGGCGTGGGTACCTTGGAAAACCGCACGTGTTGCTCTATGGCCTCATCACTTAACTCTTTGACAAAATCCCCTTTCCAGTACCATTGATCTCCTGATGGATACAGACCGTCAAACATAGATTGTAGCATCGGGTAGGGCATCTTTCCGGTAAATTCAAATAACGGCTTGGCTACGTCACGGGCCTGCTGTATGATTTCTTCAAATTGATCCTTTGGTCCGGTATAGCACCATACAAGGCCACACACTTTTTTTCCATGTATCTCTTTTGGAAAAGGGTCACCTGCCGCTACTTCCGCTATAAGATAAAAAGCATACACATCGTGCGGCATTTGAGGGAGCCAGTCGCGGTACCATTCCATAGTGTTTTCAAGCTGGTCGATGGGCCAGAACAGGGGGCCGCCAATAATGTTTTTAACAGGATGAAGTTGGTATTTAAATGACGTCACGACACCAAAATTACCCCCGCCCCCACGCAATGCCCAAAAAAGATCTGAATTTTCATCTTCGTTTGTTTGGACAAGTTTTCCATTTTGAAGTACTATTTCGGCACTGATTAAATTATCAATAGTCAGGCCATACTTTCGGGAAAGATATCCGTGTCCTCCTCCAAGAGTTAGGCCGCCAACCCCGGTCGTTGATAGAATACCACTGACTGTTGCCATACCGTATTCATGAGTAGCAGTATCTACGTCCCCCCAAGTGCATCCAGCTTCCACGCGGACCGTTTTGTTTTTCTGATCCACTTGGATGTCCTTCATGGGAGAAAGGTCGATGACTAAACCACCATTAGTTAAGGCAAGACCCGGACCACTGTGTCCACCGCTGCGAATAGAAACCTCAATTTCTTCTTTCTGGGCAAAATTTACGGCTGTTATAACATCATCTGGGGTTTTACACTTGGCAATATAGGCAGGCCGCTTGTCAATCATGCCATTATAAATTTTACGGGCCTCATCATAATTATCATCGGTTGGACGAATAATCTCTACATTCAGTTCTTTTGATAGATCTCTCATTACTGGTTTCATAGCAATCCTATTGGTAAGGTGTTGATGTAATTTGATTGCAGATATTCGATATAAATGGATCTGCAAAAATGTTTTGGTTAAAAAAGACCATGCGCAGCATTGCATGGCCTCTTAGATATACTGCTGTTTTCCTATACTCACTTTAAACTCGAGAGAGTTTTTTGATGGGTTTGCCACTATGATCGAAATACAAGGTCTGTTTGTTGTTATTCTTACTCATTTTAACCTCGTATTCTGTCCGTTGTGCATCAAAGTCGTGAACAATGGTTTTATTACTGGTCATGGTCCAGCCCTTACGATCCTCTACCAACGCTATTAATATAACTTTGGGTAAATAGGTGTTTTCTGTGATATAGTGACCATTAACAAGACTACCATCCTTTTTATGGTAAGTGGCCCGTAGTTCTGCTTTCTTACTACTTCCTTTGAGGGTGTAAATATTGATTTTTTGAGAGAGGATATTCAATCCATCAAAATTAATATTTGAATATTTTCTTAAACCGGAAATATTCAAAAAATCAGGATAGGCGTCCTCCCCAATTGAAAGGAGTACACTTTGATCGGAAATGGTATCCTCCAAACAGGTACAATCTTGATCGTTAGTTATTTGTCCGTTAACTAACAGAACATTAAAGAACAGCAAGCCTATGCTTAGGATAATCTTTAGAATATTATTGGGAATT